>ENA-ORDP01000806-ORDP01000806.1-marine-sediment-metagenome-genome-assembly--contig:-NODE-806-length-18934-cov-22.906192_pt1 | contig 18934 bp, 16 predicted proteins | sample MGYA00248627_ERZ508539 | MGnify/ENA primary metagenome ERZ508539 (study PRJEB26208, sample SAMN05571518) | marine sediment metagenome | biome: deep sea; feature: Hydrothermal vent; material... | reverse complement strand
CTAACGACTTCAGATACAGTTTCAGCTACTAATGCACGATGGCGTAGACGGAAAGCATCTGGCTCTCCCAGTGACTGGTGCACCGCTGAATAGCGTGCGCACGAACGCTCATAAGCCCAAATGAATACGTCACTCAACAACTCGGTGCGGTTGAGTTCGTACACCCCGAGAATTCCATCAATGTAGGCACGTTCGGGTACATCTACGAATGATAGCGGACACAGGTTATGGCGTATGAACGGTAGATTCGCTGCAAGCCTGGAAACACGTTTATTGACATCTTCGAACGGCTGCAAGTAGGGTAAGTGCACCATTGCGAAGAAGGCCTGTTCGAACGGGTCCATAATCGCAGCAGCGGTATCGAGAACTTGCTTGAAGCATTCATCGATCAACTGCGGCACCTCCAAAGGATGGTAAACTGTCCCACCGATCCCAACAGCAATAGCGCGCAAGCGTCCACAGGCTTGCGGGTCGCCGAGCAGGTTGTCTGAAAGCAAGGCATGTAAATTGAGGATAGTGTAGCGATTGAATCCGACCTCCCCCGCCTGCTCGACCAGCAGCTCAATTGCAGCCTTATGGTTCAGAATCATCTGCGCTTCCTGTGCATCTTTACCCTCGGCGGCCTCCCCCAATTCCAACAAGCGTTCCGTCTCCAGCAGCGAGTAGGTATTGCCCTCCAGACGGCTGGAGTTCCAGGACAGATCGATCAATAAGCGGTTGAAGATTTGTCGCACATAGGTACCGGCCGGCTGCTCACCATCCGGCGAGTGGCCTGATTCCATAAGGCGCTGCCGGGTTTCCAATGAAAGGTAAAAGGACTCGTTGGGTCGGTATTCATCAAGAAATGCCCGGTTGTATCCCACCGGATGGCGCTCTTGAATTAGTTCGCGAACAGCCCGTTTAATGGTCTCCCCTTTGGGCGAGACAGTAATGTAGTGTTCAACCTGTGCCGCTTGTCTCTTGATCTCTTTTGGAAGCAATCGATAACGGCTGCCACGGCCACGGCCCTCAATGGTCAAACGCGCATGATCGACCAACCGGGCCAGATGACGCTGTAAAGTGCGGCGCGGCAGAGAAATCTCCAGCACACCGCTGATTTCCTCAATAGAGGCCCTCTCAGGAAATCGAGCTACGGCCTGGAACACGGCATCAAGCTCAGCCTGGGAAACTTTCTTGGGCATAGAACCCTCATTGTGGCGCGATATGTTTATTGCGCCATATAAATGCTGCGCACCCAATCTTCGGCGTCACGCTTGGTGCAAAACATCTTGAGGGCCGTAAGCCAATTATCTTCCATTTCAACATGCTCACCTGTTGATGACCTGGCAACAATAAGTAATACCGCTACCTTTGCAGCATAGAGGTCATTGCGTATCTCTTTATCAAGCGATGACTCTTTCACGGCAAGAGTCATTCCGCTGTGAACTAAAGGTACTACATTCATATCATGGCAAACTTCCTGAACGGAATTCTCATATCCAGAAATGCAATTTGTGCTGAAAAATAGTTTGAATTCTTTAGGCATAAGTTACCACCAAGCAGTAAAAGAAAAGCCCCGCATATGTTTTTCATACACAGGGCTTGCTAATGTGAGGTTAATAATCAGCCAACAGCTACATTATTTGTATTTAATATTGCCCTAACATGATTAATGCGCTTTTGAATCAATGGTTCTGTACCAATGTCCGTTCTGTGACGCACAGGACCTTTTATATTTGAAGCAGCATTTTCCGCCAATTGTTCTGCATCTTTTAGGGTATCCCCGATTCCTACGCAAGCAACCGCCCGAGAACCTATCAATTGTAATCCCCCAGGTTTTTGATTTACAGCCCCATAAAATACACGGAGGTTATCGCTTTGCGGAGGTACATCATCCATGATGATGTACTCATCCTTTTCTGGGTTTGATGGATATCCCTTTGGCACAATATACTTACACACGGTTGCTTTCTTACGAAAAGAAACAGGCACCTGGTCAAGCGTCCCATTAATTATTGCTTCGCAAATACTAATGAAATCTGTTTCCAGCAACGGAAGCAGGTTAATAACCTCAGGATCGCCAAACCTGGCGTTATATTCGATGAGTCGTAGCCCATTCTTTGTGATCATAAACCCGCCGTAAATTATCCCTTTATAATCTTCCTTGAGTTCCTCTCTTAGCGCATTTGCTACAGCATTGTTTATCTCTGATGCCTCTTTTACATATTCTGCAGAAAGGAACGGCAATAGGTGGTCTTCACAAGAGTATGTCCCCATGCCACCTGTATTTGGCCCAGTGTCCCCATTATATGCTCTCTTATGGTCTTGAATAGGGATAGTGTTGACCACATGCTTCCCATCACAAAATGCCTGCAAACTGAATTCTTCACCTACTAATTTTTCTTCTATAACAACTGAATTTCCATCACTGAGAATTTCTGCGCAATATTGCAGGCCATCATCTATAGACATAAGATGCTCACCAAACACCTTGACGCCTTTGCCTCCCGTAAGGCCGTCAGGTTTAACAACAAATTCACCAAGCTCTGTTATGTATTCTTTTATCCCGTCGAGGTTTTTAAATTCTTTGTACGCAGGGTTCCCAGGAATAGAATACTTCTCAAGTAAATGTCTCGTGAATGATTTACTTGATTCCAGGCGCGCAAGGGTTTTGCGTGGACCTACACATGGAATGCCGAGTTGGTCTATTAATGCATCAACAACGCCTACTTCCAAAGGTTCTTCTGGGCCAATAACTGCGAAATCTGGCTTAACTTTACGGGCATAGTTAAGGACAAATTCTATGTCATCAGTTTTCCCTATAGCGATATCCTCTGCCGACTTTTCTATTAAGCCGGGATTGTTTACTTCAGATAATGAAAAAATCTGCTTTTCTCTAGGACTGCGATACAAAGCATCTGCAATGCAGTCCACCCGGCCGGATTTTCCAATTAGCAGAATCTTTAACATGATGAGACCTCTAAATTTAGAAGGAATATGGATTTCAGTTTCATAACATAGTCTGTCATTTGCGCATCAACTTGCTTTCTTATCCAGGATTTTCATTTTTCGGTCCCCCCCAGTTTTTGCACGTTCAACAGCATTTTTAAAATCACTAACAATACTATCAATAGGTATATTGTTTTTTAAGCGGCTTAAAATAAATTCATCATCTCCGCCACCTATTCCGTAGAAGTAATTGCCAAAAGCTTTTAGAGACAGTTTCCTCCATTCATCTTTCGTTCTTAGCATGCAAACTGTCTTATACCTGACCAATACAGAGCCTCTATAACAAAGCTGAGACCTTCCATCAGCTGTCACAGCGTGGCGGAATAATACACGATCCCTAATATACCGCCTGACAGTTTCAGTATTGAAAGGAACAATATTCTCCCCACCTTTCCCTATTTGTTCTGGGGTCAATAATTCCATTAAGTCTTCACTCTCTGATCTACTCATATGTATTGGCTCACATCTCAACATGCACTGAGTAACATGCTCTAATGTATTGGTGTGTCTATGTACACCTCTATGTGTTTTAATGCAATAGAGCATGTGCGCACATGTATTATAAATATAAGAAATTCAATGTTGTATTGTCGAGACACATATTTTTTCTTTGAAAATGTGTATCCATTGGATACACTCTGATCCTATGAAAGATGCTGGTCTTCGCATACGGGTTCAGCGCGATCTGCGCGAGAAGTTTCTGGAAGTCTGCCGGTCGCAGGACAAACCGGCTGCGCAGATCCTGCGCGAATTTATGCGCGAATACGTGATCGAGCACGAGGCTTCAGCGCCCGATACTGGCGACGATTCAGACCGCGCCGTAATAGCTTGATACGGACTCTTGCGCTCTGCCAGATAATCACGAAAGGCATGAGCGTACTGTATGGCGCGCTCTATTCCGTTGGTCACGACCATTGCCCGTGCCTGACCGCCGATCTTGTTGAGTGCGATTACCTGCTCGTGGAAATGGTCCACCATGATCTCGGCCTTCAGGCGAATGGCATGGTCATGGCTCTCGACGTAGCGCCGCAGTTTCTTCTTTGCCCGCTTGGTATCGAATTCGGGATCCACCTCTACGGTCTTGACCAGCTTGTAATAACTGTTGACCGGCGTGTAGTACTTAAGCACATCCAGGATAAAACCTTCCTGGATCGCCTGCTTCATGCTGTAGCTGTGGAAAGGTAGGTGCTTGACCGTCCCGTCCGGCTGGGGGTCAGGCTCGCCGAAAATCTCCAGTGTCTTGTTTTTTGGCGTCGCAGTAAACGCGAAGTAGCTTGCGTTGGGCAACATCCTGCGCGCTTCCATGATGCGGTTGATACGATCCTCGGGGGTCTCGTCTTCTTCCGCAGCACCACCTTCGGCGAGTGCCATAGAAAGTGCGGCTGAGGTCTTCCCACCCTGACTGGAGTGGGCCTCGTCGATGATAATGGCAAATCTGCGTGACCGGTGGTCGCCCCCAATCTCGTCGAGGATGAAGGGAAATTTCTGCACCGTGGAGATAATGATCTTCTTGCCACTGGTAATGAACTCGCGCAGGTCACCCGAGTGCTCAGCATGGCCTACAGTTGCGCCCACCTGGGCAAACTGTTTGATCGTGTCTCGAATCTGTTTATCGAGGATACGCCGGTCGGTTATCACGATAATCGAGTCGAACGCCCGTGAACCGTCTTTCTCCAGGCCGATGAGCTGGTGCGCCAGCCAGGCGATAGAGTTTGACTTGCCACTGCCTGCCGAGTGCTGAATCAGGTAGCATTTACCGGCACCGTGTTGCCCCGCATCAGCAAGGAGTCTTCGCACCACGTCGAGCTGGTGGTATCGCGGGAAGACCTGCGTCCTTTTCTTTCTGCCAGTCTTGGGATTTTTCTCCTCCACAACCTGGGTATAGTTCTCGAGGATGTTCGTCAGGCCGGCCGGTGTCAGGATGCGCTTCCATAAATAGTCGGTCTTAAGGCCCTCCGGGTTGGGCGGGTTGCCGGCACCGTCATTCCAACCCTGGTTAAAGGGCAGGAACCAGGAGTCCTTGCCCTTGAGATGTGTGCAAAATCGCACCTCGCTGTCGTCTACGGCGAAGTGGGCAATGCAGCGGCCGAACTGAAACAGTATCTCGCGCGGGTTACGATCCCGTTTATACTGTTCCACCGCATCCTCCACGGTCTGCTTGGTGAGACTGTTCTTCAACTCGAATGTAAATACCGGCAAGCCGTTGATGAAAAGGCCCAAATCAAGAGCCAGCTGGGTCTCGTCGCGGCTGTAACGATGCTGACGGGTGACGCTGAAGCGGTTCTGGGCGTAACGTTCGATAGCCACGGGATTACCCGGCGAGGGCGTACCGTAGAACAGGTCAAGGTGAATCGGGCCGTGCTTAATACCATTTCGCAATACGACGATGGTGCCGCGCTTCGTGATCTCGCCCTGCAACCGGGCCAGGAATTTGCGCCTCGTTGGGCTGTCGGCCCCGAGCTCCAGAGCCTTTGTCTGCTCCGGCTGGGTGGCTTCAAGGAATGCGCTCAGCTGGACCAGATCCGCAGCGTACTCGCGGTCGTAATCCTGCGAATACCCACAAATCCAACCCGTCCCGCCATAGGCCGGGCGCTGTAACCGTACCCCGTCCAGCTCAGCTGCCGGGTCACAGGGCTGCCCCGTCATTGCTGAGACGATCAGGTCTTCAAGGCCTTTTTCGGTGGTGTCCGTCGTCATTCAGCCACTTCCATCAAGTACCCATCAATTAAAATCCGGTTCTGGAGATGATATGAGACCATCGCCGAACGCTTTTTGAGATTGCTTGATTGATTCTTTTGATAATCAGCAACTTCAGGCCCTTAGGTTATCAATGCTAACCTATTGATTTTAATGGCTTCACGTAAGTCAGTGCCCTGTTTATCTAAGCTTGGCTTTGTTAAAAGCACGGCTATCCTGGCACTTGCCACAGTGGATGGCCGCGGCTGCCTTTATTCATAATCTGCTCGTGGCGCGACAGTTCCGACAGCATGTTATGCACCTTATGTTTCTTCTGCTCCTCTGTAAGCACTTCGGGCAGTTTATCGAACAGTAAACGATCAATATCTGCGCGACTCACCGGCCCGTGCTCCCTGATCAATGCCAGAATCAGGTCCAGATAGTATTGCTTGTCGAGACCTCGATCACGAATATGCTTAGCGGAATGTCCTGTCGCCTTGGCGATCCGCCCCGCTATGAGTAAATTCGGATAACGCCCCTCGACCAATCCCTCTGCTTTAAGGCGTCGATGCTCTTCCCGGGAGACCGAAATCCGCTTTTGTATCTTGTCCAGCAAAATCACCTGCCAGAGGTCAAGGTCAGTTCGGCTCATCAGCAGCCGCGTGTATTGTTCGTCCAGAACTTCCCCTCTGATGGTTACTGCAACCCGATCGGCCTCAGACAGGTCATAATCCGGTAATGGGAAGAAGCGCTTGATCTGGGCCTGGAACATCCGCTTGATTCCACCACCCTGTGTATCAATCATGTTGAGGTTGACCATCGCCTCCGCCAAAAACGGATTGCGGTAAATCTCCAGCGGTGCATCCTGGCGAATCACCTTTTCCACGTCACCCGGCAGGAAGCTACCAACATTTGTAAGCAGAATGGCATTCGGAGTATCAACAACGTTGATTCGCCCCCGCAGCCCATAATTCTGATGAGCGATGCAATTGTGCAGTGCCTCACGTACTACCCAAGGGTCATACTGGGAGATTTCCTGAGGAAACAGTGTCCCGCTGGGCAGCATCCGCAAAGTAAGGTTACGGATACGCTGCAATACCCGATCAACCTGCAAGATAAACGGTGGCCCGAAGTGTTCGTAATCCAGTTCCCGGTTCTGAGCATCTTTCAGAATCCATGAGATTTTGGCAACCGCTGGAGAAAGCAGTGTCGCTGATTCCGGTTGGCCCAGCAGCAATAATGCAGAGTGCGTAATACCACCTTTTATCGTAACTTTGGCTTTGTTCAGGAAAGTTGCATCATCCCAACCATCGACAACACCAGACTGGGCGGGATGCTTGATCTTGAACTGTTCCCGTGCCTTTTCAACCGCCGCCGAATCCAGGTCAGCCAATGACGCTCGCTCGCAAATCTGTGCGGACCAGTCGGTTCGATGTGACCAGATTGCCTGTTCCTTGTCTGGATGTTTGGCAAGTTCCGTTTTGCTTGATCCTACCCGGATATAGGCCTTGCCATAAAACTGGACAGGGCGGCCCCATGCCGGATTGACCTCAAAAAACACAACGCGACCCTTGGGATGATCGACAACACGAGGCTCGAAGCCGATGTTGGGACGCAAGCCGAGGCTTAGCCAGAGCAATAGATCCTGGTTTCCCTTTCCCTTGGCCGCGTACGGATCAAAATCGGTGCCGACAACCGCATGCGTATCATTGTCTATGCCAAACAGCAGATAAGCGCGTGGCTTTCCAGCGAGACAGGCCGAGTTGGATAATGCAGAAAGATACCCCCCCAACGCCTGTGGTTCATGACGATTGTTCTTGAACTCAAGCCATTCCGTTTCATTGGGTTCACGGCGCAACCGATCAATCAGAGCAATGAGTTCAGCATTACTCATCTACCGATTCCTCAAGGGCAAGACTGTCCTCATGGGCACTATTGCTTTCGGTAAGCATACCCTGATCATCAACTACCATCGGCAACTTCGCTACCGCTTCGCGCACGTCGAGCTTGCCGGTGACCACGTCGGCGATCAGGCGAGTGCGGTATTCGCGGAGAAGGGAAATTTCGCGCTTAGCGCGGTTGATCGCCGTGTCAACTGAGACGAGGGTTTCTTTTACCTCCTTAACTACCAGCAATTGCTCTTCGAACGGAGGAAGAAGGACTCGCCATGATCTTATATGTCTTTGGGAGATTTTTGGCATTGTGCCGCTAGAACCTCGCGCATCCTGCTCAATTTGGATGCGACCACCCGGAGCAAGCAGTTGGAGCATCAAAAAGTTGGAGTTCAACGTTCCGCTACTAGTACAAAGTCGGTAGATCAAGTCGCAAAGGATAGTCTTTCGCCGGACACCCTCCACGATACATACGTCTCCTACTCGATCACGTGTGTTTGACCGTGTCAGAAGCAGATCTCCGTCATGAACTTCGATCCCTTCCGGTACGCTCGCGTTCTGGGCGATCGGCTTGATTGCAGTGGCATCAAATGTTCCCCGTCTAACAGAAGATAATGTGAGAACTGCCCACTGATTTTTTGAAAGCTCGCCCTCAGCTGCCACGGGGCTCCACCCTTGTTCAATACGAGTTGTGAATCGCCCGAGAAGCACCAGCTTCCAATGCTCCGGCACTTCCCCCAGCCACGGCACACCCGAGTCCTTCATTTCAGGATAGGGCTTGAGGTCAGTGATCACGTGTCTACTTCCTGCAGTAGACTTTCCGGATTCCAGATCTGCTCAGCGATCTGGCGATAGAGCTCCTGGCGGCTATCGAGGTCTGCTTTCTTGAACCCCGCGTGCGCCTTAAAAAGTAATCCCGTTTGATCCCTGAATTTGCGAAATCCAGGATTGTGTTCATAAGCCTTGTCGTGGAGGCTTTGTGCGAGCAGGTTCTGACCGTAGTAGTGCTCGCGTTTGTCAGCATAGGGCTTGTCGCCATAGCTGGCATTAAAGCTCTTGGGGAGGAGCAGCAACCCACCGATACGATTTCGGTATTCGGCGAAGTCGGTTGGGTGAGCAAACTCGTCTTCGTGACGCTCAGGATGGTTGGCCCAGATGTGCTCGACCTCGTAGCCGTTCTTGCCACGCCGTTGGATGTACTCGGCATAACGCGATGCCTGGCCTGAGCATGTCTCGACATAGTCAGTTATACGTGCCAACAACCGGTGAATCTGGCGGCCATTCATGCCATGCAGCCGGAAGCGGTCATTGGTCGCAAAGGTCTCTTCTTCTGCAGCGAGGCGTTCAGAAAGGATGGTCGCCAGTTCCGGCAGGGACTTGCCGCGTATCTTCAAAATAACCAGTTGGAACATGTTGTACTGCATGTTCGAATAACTGGTCGCCTTCCAGTTCCAGATACGGCGTGCTATCAGGATATCGAGGTAGGCCGAAACGATGCGTAACTTGCGATAGATCTGGTCTTCGTTATCGCTGCGCAGCAGTGGTGCGAGCAGAACCGGGTACTGCAAGGTGAAGTTATTCTGGGCATTGAAGTGAATCGCCTCAAGCCCCTCGGTCAACGACTCAGCTGCACGGCGGATGCGCTCATACCAGTGACTGTAGAAAGCGAAATCCTTCTGAATGAATAGGCCAAAGGCAGCACTGTCCGTAAGTCCCAGTGGTTCCTCGTGATCGCGCACCCAGCGGTGGAACTCGGTACCGATGAGATCGAAGTCACGAGGCTGGGCGGCACGTTTGCGCTCGCGGATACTCTGGGCATGCTGGCTGCGCAGCCAGGCCTTGATGGCATCGGCATCCTCCTCCTTGCCCAGTTGCTGAAGAGCAGCAATATGTTTGCGCCAGATGCGGCTGGCCTCGTTGCGACTTTCGGCATCGGTGATATTAGCCAGCAGGTAGCCCTTGAGCATGTCCGTGGGTGTGAGCGACAACCCGCGGTCATTCATGGTTTCAAAGATGGTGTAGGCGTCGGCATCCGAATAGGCGGTGATTTCGACGAAATGGACGTTTTCGATTAACCAGTCGGCAAAGTACGGCAGCGCCTCACCGGTAAGCTCTTCGGGAAAGTTCTCCTCGATATCCTGAAACCGGCCGAGTATGTTGACCACCGACTCGGGTTGGCCATTTTCGTCCAGGGTCTCTCCGATGAAGAGCGCTTCCATGCACGCGGTGCGCTCAGCCACGTCAAGATTAAAGGAACGTTTACCGAACTTCTGGGAGAATATGAGATCTGCGAGTTGCCCCTTCTGTTCTTCATCGTCCAGCTGTCGGTGAATATGAACCAGCAACAGTGTCAGCGATGTCAGGCGCTGCTGGCCATCGATAATGAACTTATGGCCATCCTTATCACTGATGATGATTGATCCGAGGAAGTAGTGGCCGTATTGCTCGACGGCGCTGCGGTCATTGCCCACCTCATGGTCATCCAGAAATTTCTCGGTAAGATCGTCGATGAGTTCGGCGACCTGTTTCGTCTCCCAGCGGTACTCGCGCTGATAATAGTCGATTGCAAACTTGGCGCCGCCAAGAAGGATGCGAATATTCTTGGCCTGGCCCCGAATCTCCCTCATTACCCGCTCACCCCGATAATTTCACTCAGCAATCCTTCTGTCTCCTGTTCCAGTGCCAGAATATCCGCACGAATATCTTCCAGTGGCCGCATTGGTTGCGGCTTGTAAAAATAGCGGGTGAAGCTGACCTCATAACCAGTCTTGACGCTACCGGCCACATACCAGGCATCCGGTGCATGTGGCAACACTTCTCGCGTTAGAAACGCCTCAATACCGCCTTCCTCCAGCAGCGGCACCTGTTCGGTATCGCGCAGTTCCGTATCCGGCTCGTACTCGACTACGCGCTGTTTGCCATCAACCTTGGCCTCGAACAGGCCACGTATCGGATTTGGCAGGGTACCGCGCTTGTGTATTTTTTTGATGATCGGCGGTGCACTCTCCGAGCACTCAGCCGTCTCCTTGAGTTCCTTCAGCTCCTTGGCCTTGTAGGTGTGGTTCGGATCGGCACCGACCAGTCGCAGCGGTCGTTCGACAATCACCTTCCAGTAACCAAAAGCGGCGTTATCGAAAATCTTCGACTGCTCAGTCTCCTCGAAGGCAAGGAAGGTGTCGCAAATGCGCTGGATGTCAGCCTCGCTCAGCTCACAGTTCTTCTTGCCCAGGTTCTTTCGCAGGGGCTTGTACCACTGGGTAGCATCGATGAGCTGGACCTTGCCCTTGCGGTGCTCCGGCTTACGGTTGCTCAGCACCCATATATAAGTAGCAATTCCAGTGTTGTAAAACATATTGAGCGGCAGGGCGACGATAGCTTCCAGCCAATCGTTTTCGATGATCCAGCGACGGATGTTGCTTTCACCCTGACCGGCATCCCCGGTAAACAGCGAACTGCCGTTATGCACCTCGGCGATACGGCTGCCAAGGCAGGTTGAGTGTTTCATCTTGGAAAGCATGTTGGCGAGGAACAGCATCTGGCCGTCTGATGATCGTGTCACCAGCGAGTATTCAGGATCCCCGTCGTGCTCGATCATAAAACGCGGATCCTTGATGCCCTTCTTTCTGCCCATGCGCTCGAGGTCACTCTTATAGCTCTTGCCGTAGGGTGGATTCGAGAGCATGAAGTCGAATTCGCGGGATGGGAATGCATCATTAGATAATGTTGAGTACTCCGGTCCGCCGACCAGATTGTCCGCCGCGTCCCCTTCGCCTTTCAGTAGTAAATCAGCCTTGGCAATAGCGTAAGTTTCGGCATTAATTTCCTGGCCGTACAGGTGGGTTGCCACCTGTTTTCCGTGGGCCTCGGCCAATTCCTGCAGGGTTTCTTCTGCGACAGTGAGCATACCACCGGTGCCGCAGGCGCCGTCATAGAGCAGGTAGGTACCGGATTTAATTTCGTCAGCAATTGGCAGAAATATCAGCCGCGCCATGAGCTTGACCGCATCGCGCGGCGTCCAGTGCTCCCCAGCCTCTTCGTTGTTATCTTCGTTGAAACGGCGCACCAGTTCCTCGAATACCGTACCCATGGCGTGATTGTCGAGGCCGGGCTGCTTAACCGAACCGTCCGTGTTGAGCACAGGCGTGGGGCTCAGGTTAATATCCGGGGACAGGAACTTCTCAATCAGGGTACCCAGGGCATCAGCACGAGACAGGCGCGGAATCTGGTTGCGAAACTCGAAGTTGTCGAGAATCTCCTGCACGTTCGGCGAGAAGCCATCGAGATAGGCCTCAAAATCGGCACGCAGCTGCTGTTGGCTGGCGCGGGCACGCAGATCGCGCAGTGTAAATTTGGAGGTATTGTAGAAGGCTTGGCCCGCTGCCTGACGCAGCGCCTGATCCTGGTTGGTGATACCAGCCTCGTCGAGCGAGGCCCTCATATCGAGTACGGCCTGCTTCGTTGGCTCGAGTTCTGCGTCGAGTCTGCGCAGCACCATCATGGGCAGGATGACATCCCGATATTTTCCACGCACATAAAGATCGCGCAATACGTCGTCGGCGATGCCCCAAATAAAATTAGTGATCCAGTTGAGTTGTGAATGATCCATAGCTTGTTCTTTATTTGAGCGTCACCGTTGTCTGGCAAGGGAAAATTCAAGGCCCTAAAGCGGGTCATTCCCTGACATGCAGCCTCCTGATTTTTATATAAAATTGGGAGACCAACTTATTCCACCTGCTAGTTTACTGCGGCAGCATCAAAATTCCACGACAAAATCTGGTCTGAAATCCGGATTCAGAGCCTTTGGGGCATACCCACGGGGATTACAGACCACCCGAGTATCATAAATCTCGTAGTCAAAAGAATCGTGCATATGGCCGTGAATCCATAGCGCTGCCCGGCTGCCATCCATGAGATTCTCCAGATTGCTGGCGAAGGCCGGGGTCAACAGATCCCGCGCATACCTTGGATGCACTGACTGGGACGAAGGGGCGTGGTGGGTAACCACCACTGTCTTGCCATCGAAGGGTTCTGCCAACATCGTTGCGAGCCAGTCTCGGCTTGCTGTGTGCAGCCGGATGGCATCCTCGGGCGTGAATCGCTGGCCATGATTCTGAATAATGGAAAAATCCGTCATCCGCTGCCGCGCCTGCTGCATGGCAAAGAACTTGTCCGTCTCGCCGAACAGGGCGAAGTCCGTCCACAGGATGCTACCCAGGAACCGCACGCCATCGATTTCCACCTGTTCGTCGTTCAGCACGTGGATGTGGTCGGGTGCTTGGGCCTTCAGCTCATCAATCAGGGCAATATCGTGATGGTAGAACTCGTGGTTCCCCGGCACGTAGATTACGGGCTTGTCCGGGAACCTGGCTTCTGCCCAGCGCAGACCTTCCATCCCCACACCAATATCGCCCGCCAGGACTACCATGTCGGCATCGGTAGTTGGCGGCACGAACTCTTCGAATTCGATATGCAGATCATTCAGCACATGGAGTTTCATGAGAAAACCTTACACCAAAAATTTATGCGCTGCGGTTTGCCGCATATATGGAGCACGACTTGACATCTATTAGCATCACAACGATAGTGATACCGATCTCATGAAAAGCATCGTCCTGAGGGTGCGCAAACACCCCCAGGACGACTAACCTCGAACTTGAACGAGCCAAGACTCGAGGCTGCATCCAGTATACACCGGCCCGCAATGGCGTGAGTTGGTGGTGCGGGTATTCCAGGCGGCCCCGAATCCGGTAATGGACCGGGGTCGTTTTTTGTGAGCCACTGTTTAAGGATTTAACAGGAGGCGCTCATGCCCGCACATGCATTGCTCTATGCTGAACAATCGATTTCTATCGCTTCATTCGAGAACTGGGTACACGAACCGGCGCCGACATATGATGCCGGCCATGCGGCGCCCGAGATCTGCAAAATACTGGCGGACAACATTCGCTATTTGCGCATGCTACGCCGTTGGTCTCAAGAAGCCTTGGGACTGGAGGCCAGTCTCAATCGCACCTTGATTGGGGCGATTGAGCGTGCCGAGATCAACACGTCAGTCGGGACGGCGGAAAAAATAGCGTGCGCTTTCGGGCTCTCTTTGGCGGATCTGCTTACCGCTAAACCACCCACCCACTCATTTCGTTCCGTCGCGTAATGCCTTTCAGTACGGCTAGCATAGAGAAATCAACGACCCAGGTAGGCACTGGTCACGGCTTCGCGCTCATGACCCAGCTCCCGGCTGATGGTAAGCCGTGCCTGCCGGTCAATCTCGCGTTGTTCAGGACTAAGGGACTTGCCGTCCGGTCCGCCAGCAGCCGGGCATTTCCAGCCAGCCAGTTCCTCGTAGCGGTTCTGGGCATAGGCATGGCGCAGCCCGTGCATATGGGAAAGTCCGGCGCGCAGAGTGTTGCCCTCGTAGACGCGCATTTGATGCACGTAGTTGCGATTGCTCGGGATCAGGGAACCGAAGCCCGCCAGCCGACGTGCCCGATTGAGCACGTCCTGCTGTGCCTCGGTCCGAACCGGAATCACCCGCTCTTTGCCGCCCTTGGTCCAACTGGATTTGAGCACGATATGATCACCACGGTCGGCGAAGCTCGGCTGGAACTTCATCGCCTCTTCCCGGCGCAGGCCGAAGGCCTGCTGCAGCTCCAGGCTCATACGGACATGTTCGTCGCGGACCTTGTCCAGTTGTGATTGGGTAACAGTCTTGGCCTTGGATTCGTTGGTGACGAAGCGCCGGTCCGGGATGCCGTAGTGTTCGTTGGATCTTGCCACCACATTCTGCTTGTCGACCTTGTGCGCCCACCAGCGAATCACAGCCATACGGTTCTTGATGGTCCCGATGGAAAGCTCCTGGGAAAACCAGTGTTTGACCAGGGCATCCACGTGTTTCGGTTTCAGGGATCGGGCCGTCATCCCCCGATAGCCCTGCTCATGGAGCTGGTTGGCTATCAGGGTCAGCATCCGCTCGCGCTTGACCTGGGTGGCATAGCTGCCCTCCCGACACTGGCGGCAGATTTTTTTGAGTTGGTAGTTCAGGTCTCTCATAGTGTTCTCTCAATCTGGTAAGTGTTTCTGACCTACCTGGCAGCCGTGGCTGGCAAGTCCGCTTGCGCGGAACGGTCATGGGACACAACGCCCATGCGACCTGAATATGCCTGGTCAGAGGCAGCGTGGGTTTTCCCCAGTTGGGAGTGAACCGCGCAATCCAACGTGCCCGAAATCGGGCGTGCTTTGAGTGTTACTACACCTCCTTTGAAGTCAGCGAGACAATCCCGCGGTGAATGAAAAATGAGCACGGCAAAACAATGGCCAGAGGCAACTGCCGGGCGCGAGGCTCGTAGATTGAAAGGCAGGCGATTGCCTGCGAGGATGAACAGACCCTGTGGGTTGTTCTGATGTGGAAGATGGACCGCAGCTTGCTGCCGATGCACCTGTTACACGGTCCGAAGGTGCCTTGCTTGCCACTTTGCCGCAGTGGCCGCGGATAAAACCAATTACGTGCGATCAGTATAGGCAGGTCGCACGCCTCTGTCAGCCCCCACACTGCTAAATTTGTTTAGCAATCGACACCGTCATCCCGGCGGCAGTCGGGCGTGTCTTCAGAAATTCCCCGCACCTTGCGCACTTAGACCCCGAATGCGCCCGCGTCACTACCGCGCTTCGCTGTGTAGTGACACGGACGCTCGCACGTGGCAGCCGCAGCGCCAGGCATTGGCCTTTCACACAGGCTGCATTTGGTTGCATCAGGCAGCCTTCGGTACATGTGTGTTGTGATGGTTCCATGGAACCACAGGCTATTTCTTGCACGAGCGTTTTGCGATCCCCATCATCCGGCGCACAAGCAGATTGTTTTCTTCAACCGGGCCTGGCTCGGGCAGTTCCACCAGCACTTGTGCAGTCTTTGCTCGCTGCCGCGCCTTGCGTGCCTGCGCCACACGCAAGGCACGATCCGGTGTGAATGCACCCGCCTGCGCGCGCTTAATCAGTGCACGCAGACAACCGAGTGGTGAGGAGTGCATGTCGCCGGCAGCAATGATCCCGGCCCACTCATCCAACACTTGCTGGTTGAGTGGCGCAGCAAGTGCTGTAATCATCACCTCTGCCTGAAAGCGTTCTGCAGGCAGGAGGCCGTTGGAGTAGCTCAGATCAAACAATTCACTACCATCACGATCTTCCGAATCAGTTTCCAACGTGGGTGGTTGTGATGATTCTTTTTCGGTTCCTATGGTGGTTCCTGGTATGACACTGTCGTCAGAGGGACACTGGTTCGCGTGTCCGGGGGTAGTGTCGCCACGGTCAGGGGCCGGTGACAATTTGTCACCCCCTCCCAATGACAACCGATACCGGTTTGATGAACAGGAACCATCACTGCGATGGCGCTGCTCGGCTGTCAACAATTCACGCCTTATCAGCGTTTGCATTACACGCCGGACGGTGCGTGTCGATACACCCACCTTGACGGCGATTGTCGCGACACTGGGCCAGCAGATACCCTGATCATCCGCTGCATCGGCAAGCGCCATCAGGACCAGCTTGGGCACCGGCTTGAGACCCTGATGCCAGGCCCAGTTCATTGATGCAATACTCACTGCTTCAGTACACAGCTACCTGGCTACTTACTCGTCGCTGGTGCCGATGATGATCCGGGCAATCTCCGTGGCCGGGTAGTACACGCGGCGGCCAATCTTGCGACCGCAGGCCTTCAGCGCTTGTGTCTGATGGTCGCTCGGGTAACTCAGACTGTAGCGCAAACCACCGGTAGTACGGCCGAGCAGTTCAGCCAGCTGCGTCTGCGACAGCAATAAACCAAAGCGTTCGGTAAGTTGATTCTCCAGCGTTACTACGCCGGAACTTTCTGTGTCTTGCATAATCCGTATTCTCCTTATGCATGATTTGGAGACACGAGATTGCACAATGCATCATGCGTTGGCCAGAACAAAATGTTTAGCAATGTTTATCAATACGCTAAAAATCCTTGTATTGATGCAGCAACTGATAGAGGTAATTCGGCATCACTCTGCTGAGGCTTTCGGTGTTTTGCATCACTCGTGATCTACAATCGTTGGTAGTGGAGATACAAGTTTGCCAACGGCAGGCTGAGTTAACTAGCTTTAATCAAGTCGCATTGCGTCGAGGTTTCCGGCTTGATTATCGATGCGAACTATGGTGTACGAATTCAGCCCATCGTTGTGGAAAAGATGCGCGAGGTACGAGCGTTGCCTTGACCCGCTGATTAAGGCAGCTCTGCACAGATTGGCTCTCTATTGTTCTGCACTACGATCTTGTTCCCTTCCTTATCCGTAATAAAACTCTTACATCGTGATTGGTGAGTATTAACATGATTGCATAAAATCACGTGTATCCCTGTATACTTTTCAGAAGACGGAAGACTGTCGCCACTCATCCAATAGGCGCCCATATCAGCGGGCACGCACAACAGTTTTAGGTTCACTGAACTTGATTTGACGCTGTTGATAACAGCGTTCGAGAATTCAACATGATCTAAGTCCATGCAGATCAGTACTCCGATGCACACTTTTCTATGCATATATACCGGGTTCTGTTGGATATTCCCGGTTCCCTCCGTTCGCCCATCAGTTTTCACTTTCAAATAGTCTATCTGGTTTTGTCCATGATGCCGTAATATCCCACGGCTCCTGCCGTTCTCTACAACAGCTCCGACTATCAAGGCGTCAGGACGGGCCAACCCGGTCTCTTCAATATCATTCCAACAAACGCCTTCAGGAAAAACGATGAGATCCACAGGCTTGTCGTTAAGCTCACGTCTCCTAAGAATACAAGAAACTCGCATCTTACTGCCCTAACAGCTGATCCAATCGCTCGACCAGATCTTCCGCACGCAGATGCGTATAGCGCTTCAACATCTGCATGGACTTGTGACCGGAAATAGCGGCGACCTCCTGATCGCCAAGACCGATCTCAACCAGACGGGAAACAGCTTCATGGCGCAGGTCATGAAACCGCAGACCCTTGATGCCCGCCTTCTTCAACGCTCGATGCCAGGCAGGTCGAAACTCATACGGCCTGCGCTTACCATCACGACCGGGCTCACCCCAGAAGATGAGATCGGTATCGAAGGGTCGTACAGGGTTGCTCAAGGCCTGGCGAAAAACATCCACTGCATCGCGGGTAAGCGGCACGGTTCGAACTGAACCGTTTTTCGTTTCGGTCAGATGCGCGGTGCGCTTTTTCAGATCCACCTGTCGACGTGTAAGCGACTTGATTTCACCGGCACGCATGCCGGTGTAGAGTGCGATGCGGGCGATCCAGCCAAGCATGGGGTTGGAATGTTTATCGCAGGCCCTGAAAAGCTTCTTCTCTTCCTCAGCATCCAGACGACGGTCACGACCTTTGGCGGGCGCTGGCTTGCGGATATTCGACACCGGGTTGTAGAAGAGGCCAGCACGCCATTCCTTGATAGCAATAGTGAACAGGTGTGAGAGCAAAGACAGCTCCAATCGGACGGTGCTGGGTGACTTACCTGCCTCCAGCCGTTCGTCACGATATTCAGCCACCAAATCCGGGGTGATGGCAGCCAGGCTGTAGGCACCGAGAATGGCTTTCAGCGCCTTGGCTTTATGTTTCTCGGCGTAGGCTGTGTGTACCGAAAGTGTACCGCGTGACACAGGGATTAAAAGTGGAAAACGTTTATCTTGTTGATAAATATGGTGGCCAGGCGCGGAATCGAACCACGGACACGGGGATTTTCAGTCCCCTGCTCTACCAACTGAGCTACCTGGCCTTTGGTGAGGAGCGCGTATTAGACCGGTGAGCGCTGCCGGAGTCAAGAAGTCGGCGATGATAACCCCTACTGTTCGGGTGGCACAAATTCAGCCGGCGTATCGGCGCCTTCGCCGAAGAAGAACTTTTCCATTTGCTGCTCCAGAAATTCGCGTGCTTTTGGCTCGACGGGCGAAAGCCGGTATTCGTTGATGAGTATGGTCTGTTGCTTCATCCACTGCTGCCAGCCTTCTTTAGAGACATTCTCGAAAATACGCTTGCCCAATTCGCCGGGGTAGGTTGGCCGATCGAGGCCTTCGGCCTCTTTTCCCAGTTTGACGCATTTCACCATTCTGGCCATGTCCGGCATCTCCTTAATTCAGTTTCTGTATGTGTGCCAGCAAGCGTGTTACGGGCGCGGCAAACCCGAGTGCCTCGGGATGTTGCGTGTTATACCAGAGCGCATTACCGGCTTCCATCACAGAAAGCATCGGGTTTTTCATGCGTATGTAGCAGGGCGAAATATCCAGGTGAAAATGGCTGAAGGTATGCCGAACAACCGGCCAGTTCTGTAGTCCGGTGTCGCAAGCAATTGTTCGTTGATCACACCAGTGCGCAAGCTCTTCGTGGGTACC
>ENA-ORDP01000805-ORDP01000805.1-marine-sediment-metagenome-genome-assembly--contig:-NODE-805-length-18939-cov-9.403569_pt1 | contig 18939 bp, 21 predicted proteins | sample MGYA00248627_ERZ508539 | MGnify/ENA primary metagenome ERZ508539 (study PRJEB26208, sample SAMN05571518) | marine sediment metagenome | biome: deep sea; feature: Hydrothermal vent; material... | reverse complement strand
ATAGTGTAGCGCACTTTTGCAAAGCAAAAGTGCGCTATCAACACAAAAACCCGCGGCATACGCGGGTTTTTGTGTTTAATCTTTAGGTAGAAAAGATTAAGGGCACGCAGCACCATTTCCAGCTCCAGTTCCACCACCGAGAGCCCCAGTTGTCATAACAGAATTTAATTCTATTTTTCCAGATCCATTTGAATCTGAACAAAACCAATTTCCGGTATTTAATTTAGCGGCAACTGCATAGCTAGATCCGTTTGGACCAACAGCATAACGAACTGTACCCCCGCCATCTTTAAGGGCTTGATTCAATGCCTTTGTGGTTACTAGATTACCATTAAAGAGATTTGTCGGTGAGGTAATAACTGCAAATACAGCAGGAGAAATCACTGCCGTATCAGGTATTATTCCTGTACCACTGCCATAATTTGAATTATCACTGTAATATATTGCAGCTTGTGTGCGCACAGTAGTTATATCTGTCTTCGCCGCTGCATCAGAACCCTTTTGTCGCGCCGTATTTAAAGCCGCGAGTATAACAGCCGAAAGAATGCCGATGATGGCGATAACCACCAAAAGCTCAATGAGGGTGAAGCCGCGCATTGAAGAATATTTTTTTTGCATAAGGAATTTTTTTAATGATTATGACCGGAATAATGGGTTACTATAACTATTCCGTTATTTCTTATTGTACAAGGAGTAAAAATGGTAGCAACACACGCCTGTGGATAACCCAAAACTAAGATAGCACCTTCAAGATGTCATCTTGAAGGTGCTATCTTAGTATACTAACTAAAACGCATTTGCGAGATCATATATTGGCATAAGTACCGAGACAAGTAATATACCAACACCGACACCAAGAAGAATTATCATCATCGGTTCAATAAGATCCACAAGGGTATCAACCGCTATCATAACTTCTCGTGAATAGAATTTTGAGAGAGTGGTAAGAATGCCGCTGAATTCACCGGTTTCCTCGCCGACTTTTATCATTGCAGTCATAATGCCCGGAATTTCGTTCGGATACGCAGAAAACGCACTTGAAATTGAGGTGCCCCCGCGCACATCCTCTTTTATTTTTCGTAGGATATCTTGGTAGACGGCATTATCAACAATATTTGCGGTGATATCAATCATATCAACGACCGACACGCCGGAGAGTAGCATAGTTGAGAAGTTGTCGGCGATGCGAGAGAGATAGAGTTTTTTATAGAGATTGCCGATATACGGTAGTGAGAGCTTGAATTTGTCAAATGAATAGCGCCCGCGGCCGGTTTTGAGTGAGTGCCAAAAAAAGATGCCGCCACCTATAACAAGAATGAGTAACAATAAACCATAGTGAATTAAGAAGTTTGAAAGATTGAGTACCATTTGTGTATAAATAGGAATTGGCTGATGCGAGTCAACGAGAATAGCACTGACGCGCGGAATTACAAAAGTGAGCATCAATGCCATAACCGTAAAAAATGTAAAAATGACAAATGCCGGATAAATGAGCGCATTTTGTGCCTTGCTCACGAGTGCGTAGGTGCGATCCAGATAGTCGGCAAGATAGCTGAATGTCTCCGAAAGACGCCCGGACTCTTCACCGGAACGCACCATATTTACATAAAATATACTGAACACCTTCGGATGATGCGCAAGCGCTTTTGAAACGGGACTGCCACCCTGCAAGTCATCGGCAACTTGAGTGAGAATATCAGCAAGGAGTTTGTTGTCCATTTCGCCTGCAAGCAGGCGAAAAACGCGCAGCGCCGAAACCTGCGCAGTAAAAAGTGTGGAAATTTGCCGAGAAAGTATAACAATTTCTTTGTTTGATACATGCTGGAAAACACTCATTTGTAATGACAACCCCTTCCCTGCAGGTTTAATTGAAGAAATAACAAGTTCACGCCGCTGAAGCGCGGTAACGGCGACATCCATTGAAAGTGCGTCAATAGTACCTTCTCGTTCGTGACCGTCTTTATCAAGTGCGCGATAATTAAAAATCATATAATTTTTCTATATTACAAGTAACGCTCAAAGGTCTTTGAGTCAAATGCGTGTTCGTAGGCGTGTTCAATCGTAACTTCTCCTCTCCGCACGAGCTCTGCAAGCGTTCTATCCATATCAATCATACCTTCCTGCGACGAGGTCTGAATAACGGTTGAAATCTCATTCGTGCGCTCTTCGCGAATGAGATTTGCCACCGCGTTATTATTAAGCAGAAGTTCATAAGCCGGAACAAGTCCGCCGGCGATACGCGGCAGCAAACGCTGCGAGAAAATCCCCGCCAAAGAACCGGCGAGCTGCACGCGCACTTGTTTTTGCTGACTTGCCGGAAACATATCAATAATACGGTCTATGGTTTGCGCGGCGTTGTTTGTGTGCAAAGTTGAGAGCACGAGGTGTCCGGTCTCCGCAGCAGTCACCGCAGAAGAAATGGTCTCTTGGTCGCGCATCTCGCCAACCATAATAATATTTACATCCTCACGAAATGCCGCCTGCAGCGCCGTGTGGAAATTTGGTGCGTCAACATATACCTCGCGCTGGTGAATGAGCGACTTGCCTTGCTCAAAAAGATACTCAATGGGATCTTCAATCGTCACAATGTGATCGGTGCGTGTTTTATTGATGCGATCAATAATTGCCGCGAGAGTGGTGGACTTCCCTTGCCCCACCGGTCCAACAACCAGAAAAAATCCTTGTGCGCGCTGCGTAAACACATCAAGAATCGGCGGAAGGCGTAGCTTTGCAAAGGTACGAATTTCGTGCGGTATGAGCCGCATCGCAATTGTCACCGTACCGCCCACAATGTAGCCATTGATACGGAACCGCCCCTTATCTTCATACGCATACGAAAAGTCAACCGATTGATTTTTCTCAAACATCTCCCATCGCGAGGCGGGCAGAATACTTTTTAACATTGCTTCGGTATCCTGCGGCGAAAGTACCGGCTGCTGGATGAGTGGTATCAAGGAACCCGTCACACGAATCATCGGATGCTGCCCGGCGGTAATATGTAAATCCGAGCCACCTTCAGATATGACGATATTGAGCAGGTCGGTGATTGGTGGCGCAGTATTCATGGTGTTTGTTCAATAATCTGTACCGTTTTCTCAAGTACTTCTGAAGGAATCAGAGATGCTTTTACGATATAACCATCAATATTGTATTGCTCGGCTTTTTTAATGTCAGCTTCTTGCCCTTGGTTGGAAAGAACAATGAGTTTTGCACCCGGCACAAGTCCCTCTTCGCGTATTGTCTCAAGTATCTGAAAGCCGTCGGGTTCCGGCATCACCAAATCAAGCAAAAGCGCATCAAGCGTTGGCTTCGCACGGAGTACATCAAGAAGCTCGCTCCCGGAAGTAAATGCCTGCGTCGTGTGTCCGGCATTCTGAAACTTTACTACATACATATTGAGTAGAAATTGGTCGTCATCAACGAGGAATATGATATGAGAAGTAGACATAGGTGGTAATTATAAGGAAGCATTCGGTTTGTCATCCTCTAATAATAAATCGCCGCCGAGTGTGTTTATCTCTTCAAAAGGAACCCCACCCGAGAGCGCTTTCATAATAGCATCCTCACGCATAGTCAGCATACCCTTGCTGCGCGCAGCGGCGTACACTTTCTCTGCAACAGGGTCGGTAAGTACAATGTGTTCAAGTTCTTTATCCATCGTGAGAATCTCAAATACCGCCACGCGACCGGCGGTACCCATCGGACACTCCGGCGTTGAGGTCGCATGATAAAACTCCTTGAACGGTGGCATATCTGAGCGATATTTCTCCGGCAAATCAGAAAATTCTTTCTCAAGAAGGAGATGAATACTTTCGCTTATGGGGAATGGCACGCCGGCGTGTGGACAGAGTTTCCGTACCAGACGCTGTGCGACCACCGCTATCAAGGTCGGTGCGATGAGATAGGGATCAACTTCCATATCAATCAAGCGCGGAATTACATCCGCTGCCGTATTCGTGTGAATGGTGGAGAATACCAAGTGGCCGGTGAGCGCAGCTTGCACCGCAAGCTGCGCTGTTTCTTTGTCACGAATCTCACCGACCATAATGATGTCCGGGTCCTGGCGCAAAATGGAGCGTAACCCGGTTGCAAAAGTGTAGCCGATTTCAGGACGCACCTGCGACTGCGCAACACCCTTAATATCGTACTCAACCGGGTCTTCAAGTGAAACTACATTGCGAGTTTCGCGGTCAAGCTCCGAAAGCATCGCAAAGAGTGTTGTTGATTTTCCGGAACCGGTAGGACCTGAAACAAGAATAATACCGTATGGTTTCTTGATAGCATCGTGTATGGTATCCAGATTTTTGCCGTCTAGTCCGAGCGAAGTGAGTGTCGCTCTTGACTTGGTTTGATCAAGAATACGCATCACCACCTTTTCTCCGTGTTGCGTCGGAAAAGTGGAAACACGGAAGTTAATGTGGCGACCGGAAACGGTAGCAAAAAAGCGACCATCTTGCGGCTTTCGTTTCTCATCAATACGCATCTGTGAAAGAATCTTCACGCGCGCGACAACAGCCGGATGAACCTTTGCCGGTAAAGAAAGTGAGGTGTGAAGGTCGCCATCCATACGAAAACGGACGCGTGTTTCTTTTTCGGTTGGCTCAATATGCACATCGGATACATTACCCTCAACCGCGTAGCGCAGTATCGTTGCGACAATTTTTGTTACCGGTGCATCGGTCTTGATGTCTGACTTCTCAGCAGCACGAGGTCCGGCAACTTCCTGTTCAAGCTCGCGGCGCGCCTTGCCACCGGCAGTATCAAGCTCTGAAAGTGCCTCATCCACTTCGCCGGTGATATTCTGATACTCTTCAAGAATATTCTTCAGGCCTGACTCGGAAATAATATACAGTTTGTACGGTATGCCGACCTTCGTGGAAATAAACTGCAGTGCATCAAGCGCTTCAATGTTATCAGGGTCGGTAATGCCGATTTCAAGCGCTCCATCAACAAGCCCCAGTGGCGCAAATTGATAGTGGCGAGCGGATTCCTCCGGTATGTAGGAAAGTGCTTCTGCGGGTATTTTTGTATGATCTAAAGAACGATACGGTAAGTGGTAGTACTCTCCGAGAGCGGTGAGTAGCGCCTCGGTTCCCAAACCGCGTTTTTCAAGCACGGACTCTATAGAAACACCCTCTGTGCGTGCTTGCGTTTCAACCGCCGAGCTATCGTTCGGCGAGAGAACTCCTTGTTTGGTAAGTACGGCGAGTATATTCATAATTCATAGCTCGTTATTACACCATTATTGCAGTGGCGCGAAAGGATCCGTACGACCAACCGACTCTTGGGCGACCGGCGTCGTTATGTCTTGAAGCGCCATAAAGCGCGGATCGGAAAAAATACTTGTATCAAAAGAAATTGATGATAATTTGTTGGTTATATTTTGGAATTTGCTCGCGGTTGAGTTTATACTTGAAGCGGTAAGTGGCTGTGTGGTCGCGCCGGTTCCGACATTTTTCATATATATGTAGCCAACGACCATTGCAATGATGACGGCAAATATAATTATGGTTGGGGTAAGTGAAGATTCGTTATTCATATGCTATGTGAGTCCGATAACCAGTATACCTTGAGAACAATTTTATAGGTATAGCTCGGTGTGTTCTTTTGGTTTTTACTACTCACATAATTTTCTGTAGAAATGTTAATTGACTGTATATCTACAATCCGCAAGCTGCGCTCAAGGCCATCAAGAAAGGTACGGAAACTTTGATATGAGCCCTTACCCGAAAGGGTGATTGTAGATATTTTAAGTGTCGGTCCGGATGTTTTTACTCCTCTTTGGGGCGAAATATTTTGGCTGTTCTCACTGAATTTTGAGAGGGCAAATCCGGAGTTTGCTGCAAGATTACTCACATCATACAGAAAATGTACATTATGTGATGCGGCTGGAAGAAACGAATTCAGGCGCGCATGCTCCGAGGGAGAGATTTTCATATACTGCTGCGTAATCTGTGATTCTTTTTTAGAATAGTTCTTGGCGACAATTTTTGCTTCTTCGGTCTTTGCGATTTGACTGTTAAGCGGCACGACCGTGTTGCTGTAGGTCGGCTGAATGTATACGAAATAAAGCCCGATAGCGAGCAGTAATTCTATGAGAATGACAATACGGTTGTTCATGGTGTAAGGGTGGTTGAGGGAGCGGCAGAGCTTGAAGCCTGAGTTGAAGAAGCAACGCTCGGCTTCACAAGTGCCGTAAAGTTTGCAGCGATAGATTTGTTTACAATGGCCGCTACTGAGAAATCTACGGTATTGCTTGTTTTACCTCTACCGGGTTCTATGTTGGAAAATACGACACTTGAGAGATTATTATCATCCAAAAAAACGCGTGATTCGGCTACAAGCGCATCAAAATTACGCGCAACGCCATTTGCTTTGAGCTGATCAGTATGATCTTTTTGCATTAAAAGCGAGAGAGAGGTGAACCTGATATTTTGAACCGTTTTCTCCGCAAGCAAATCAAAAAGACGCGAAGGTGTCGTATGCTGGTTTAAGAGTGTCGTTGCGGCAGTGATTTGCTGACTCGTGTGCGAGTAGGTCGCCACAGTTGCTTGGTCAAGCGACTGCTGAATAGTGTGCAATTCCGCTTGTCTGCTTGTAAGCTGTCGCTCAAGATAGTATCCATATAAAAACATTCCCAGAGCGGCAAGTGCGGCAAGTGCAAATGCTATCGTTGCGACAAATGCAATGGCACCGGAAAGATCAAAATGCATTGACTGTTTCAATTGCCGCATCGGCGCGCGCGGCACAAAAGAGGTCGGTACTTCAGAAGGAATTGGCATAGATACAGATAGTATACGCGAGAAAAATTGTGTGTGAATTAGTTATACACAGGTGCGAGTAACCCTAGCCGTCAAGAATGTTCTTCAAGTTTCCGAAGTGCGATACCAACTGCAACTGAAAACTCCGGACCGATTTCTTTTAACACCGGACGCATAAATGCCGGGGCTTGTGTTTTTGCAAAAGGGTCGGCAATACGAGTTTCTACGGAAAAAAATCTTTTCGCATACTCAACCAATCCTTTGGTAACACCGCCGCCGCCGGTAAGTACTATGGTAGCTACCGAACGATGATGCTCTGACTCAAATTGCGAGAATACTCGCTTCGCCTCGCTAAAAATGTTAGAAAAAACACCTTCCACTTGTTCACGCAGTTCACTACCTGCATCGGTAAGGCCGGTCTTCTTTTTTATTTGCTCTGCGTGCGCAATGTCTATTCCTGAGGATATCGCAATGGCTTGTGTTACATCTTGACCGCCATGAGGAATAGCATGCGAGACCCCTATAACATTTTGTTCTACAACATAGGTCTTGGTGGATCCGGCACCAATATCAATAATCATAACCGGTTTTGCCGGCTCATCCACCACCGCGCGCACCGCACTAAAAATTTCTATTTCGTAAAAAGTGGCGGAGAGACCGGCTGTGGTGATGACATTTTCAAGTAGCTTAATCTCATCTTTGTGGACTGCTACCAGAAGCACGCTCACATTTGGAGAACGCGTGGTGTTTTCCGACTCGGGCATAATAAACCAGTCAAGCTGCACTTCTGAAACCGGAACTGGGATATATTTACGCGCCTCAAGCTCAATAACGGTTTTTTGTTCATCGGGATTATCGCGACGAGGAAGCTCAACAAAAGCAAGAAGCGAGCGCGCGGATGGAATGGAAACACCGCAATCGGTAGTGGTAACACTCGCCTCGCGAATAAGATCCGTAAGTGTTTTGGCGATTGTGTCCGCGGGCAAATTGGTAGCCTGACCGACCTCAACACCACCATACGGACCAAGCGCAAGCTCTCCGTATGTTTCAAGAACAACCACGCCGCGCTCCTTGCGCAGCTGCACTACTTTGAGTGAAGACGAGCCAATATCAATACCAAGCACGCTCGCACCTTTTTTCTTTCCGAATATAGTAGTAAAGAAACTCATACGCGTCATAGTAACATATTGTGGTGCGGTACTATACAATATAGTATGAAATTTTTTGAGCAATTGATTGATTTTCTCTTTCCGCCGCGGCGTGATGAGCGGATTGTGCGGCGCGCGGAGGCGTGCGCAGTTGCGGCACTTGTTTCGCCGATGCTTGTCAGTGTAAGTGGTGAAATGCAGGCAACCGCGCTGCTTCCATTTCGAAATCCTCTGGTGCGCGCGCTTATTCACGAGGCAAAATATCGTGGCAATGAACGCGCCTTTGCGCTTTTGGGCGGTGCACTTCGTGAGTATCTTTCCGAATGGACTGCCGAGGAAGGATTTGGTGAGATTTGTTTGATACCCATTCCACTTTCGGAAGCACGAAAAAAAGAACGCGGATATAATCAGGTTGAGAAAGTCCTGCGGTACGCCGCGCGCGATGTGTCATTTAGTATTGATACCAAGAGTTTAATACGCCTGCGCGACACCGCGTCGCAAACCGCGCTCTCTGGAAGCGCGCGCCGTAAAAATATGAGTGGCGCCTTCGGCGCCGCTCCGGGGCTAAATTCTTCGTGCACCTATCTTCTTATTGATGATGTCCTCACCACAGGCGCGACTATGCACGCGGGCGCCAGCGCGCTCGCCGCAGCCGGCATTACGCGTATCACCCTTCTCGCGCTGGCGCACTAATTACGCCACCACAGGAAACGCGAGCACGGGTGGGGCTGGCGCAGTAGCCCACGGGCGCCGCCCGCTGCGCGGGCGGCGGGGGCGACGGGGGCGGTGCTGGCGATGCGTATGGTGCAGAGAAATACCATCACGAACAAATGACACAAATTTTACTGCTTCCGAATAATAAAAAACGGCGTCATCTCATCTCCTTGCCCCGCAGGATTATCTGCCAGCACCCCGCGAACAAATGCCTCAGAAATGTTCCGGCTTGATTTCCCGAGCGAAAATGCGCCCTTATAATTCGCATCCACGATAGCCGTCTCAATTCCAAGCGCGGAGCGGATGTTCTTTGCGACTCCGGAAGGGTCGCGCGGAGGGCGCTTCGCATAATGCGTGTAGGGCTCAATTTCAAATGACATAGGACAATCAACTGATTTTGCCATCTTCCCAACCAAAAGATAAAACGCTCCGTGCACGCCGAGCGGTCGCGTTGCGGCGGCCACCACCGCCGCCACCAGCGTACGAAAAATCCCCGCCTCTTCAATAAGAAGCTGCATCGCCGGAGCTGTTCCGTGTCCATACCCGCGAAATTTTTCTGTTCCCACATTATTGTGCACATAGCGCGCAAGGAACCGCGCCAGTGCCGATGTTTTCACTTCATCAATACGAATAATCCTCCCCCCCTGCGTAAGCGCAACTATTTTTTCACTTATAAAAAGTACATCTTCCGGTTTCAGATGCGGAGCAACATATTCTTTTAATAGCTCCAAAAGATTGTCTTTCTCTTCAATACGCCGCGTCCGCACCGGAAGCCGCGCGTAGCGTTCTCCAGCCACCTCGCAAACCAGAGGTCGCTTTCCATTCGGTGTAAAAATATCCGGTACCGATGCTTCTTTTATCATTTTCTATAAATATACCTAAAAATCTTCCGGATCCAATTGTGTGGAATACTTTTCAAGATAGAGCAAAGCAGAGTCGGGACACACAAACACCGCAACAACTTCGCCATAAGTATTTCTATATTGATCAAGCCGACCAGCATCTTTCTCTGTGGTGAGCATCTGCAAAAGTCCGGCGAGTGCCATACCGGAGCTCGGTCCAGCGAAAAGTCCCACTCTGGAAAGCTCAAGACTTTTCTTAAAAGCATCGCGCGTGGCAACTGTGCTTTGGTGGTCAAGTATTCCCTGCCAAGTAAATCCAACATCCTTGAGCCGCCGCTCGGAACGCACGCCAGGTACGGAGTCCTGCCTCGGCACCACACCAACTATGGAAATGTTAAGAGAACGCTGTTTAAAATACTGTGCTGAGCCTATAATAGTACCTGTTGTGCCAAGTCCTGCGCAAAAGATAGTCATAGTTTCGTTTGTTTGTTGCAGAAGTTGCGGAGCAAGATATTTTTCATACGCAGCTGGATTTGCTTTATTCTCATACTGCCCGAGGTTATACCAACCGTCCTGCGCTCCAAGCTCTTTCGCTCGCTCAACACCATTTCTAGCACCCGGTGCGGTACTGATAAATTCAATATCAATTCCAGCGAGCCGAAGTATTTCTAATTTTCCGGAAGGAATATCGCGCGGCACCACGGCAACCATATGCAAAATACCAAACTGCCGCGCGAGCACCGCAATACTAAGCGCCATATTTCCGGAAGAGTTCTCAACGAGCGTATGCACCTCCTCAAGTTTCCCGGCATCTTTCGCATCCTGAAGCAAATTGAGCGCAGGAAGCTGTTTGATATTAAAAAGAGGCGAAAGAAATGCAACCTTCGCAAAAATCCGAACACCATCAGTATGAAAAGTGTTTAGTGTATCCGGCAATTCCACGAGCGGTGTCGGTTCATTGTCATCTGGATTCAAAAAAGTGCGGAGGGCGCTCGGACCGGTAAATGTATTGTTGGTATTTTCTATCATATTGTTTTCCTAAGCCGCTGTGGTAGTGCTGCGTGCTTTTTCACCTCGGTTACTTTATTGTGCTCATCAACAAAAACAACAATTGGCTGCACCGCACGAAGCTCCGATGGGTCTACGAGTGCCTCAGCAAGTACAATTATTTTATCACCCGGTTGAAAATGACGCGCGGGTGGACCATTCAAGCACACATCACCCCTGCCTTTTTCACCGGCAAGCACATAAGTCTGCCAGAGAACACCATTTGATAGATTTGTAATCTGTACCATTTGAAATGGAATAATTCCTGACGCATCAAGCAACGCCTCATCAATGGTGATTGAACCGACATAATTTAAGTCCGCCTCGGTAACGGTCGCGCGATGTATTTTTGCAATGCATACTCGGATATTCATAAAAATGTTGTTTAAACTTTCGTACGGATTTTTTAGAAACACAAGAACACCCATCAATCCATTCACACCCCATTATAGTACAAAATTCATAAAATTATTTGCTCACAAACAGTCTTAAACAGTTGGCATATTAGCGGTGTATTTTAAAGATGACTTGAATAGAACTGTGCCCGAGCCGCGCTCTGCGCGGCTCGGGCACAGTTGATGCGGCTTCGCCGCGAACAGTAACAATTTAAATGTTTTCTTTGGCGGCAGGCACATTATGAAAAGATGTCTAGCCCCACAGAAAAACTAAACCTCCAAAGAGAGAGCTTTCGCACCGATATCTTTCCGATACTGCATATTCTCAAACTGTATATGATTAACTGCTTTGTATGCCCGATTGAGTGCCTCGCGAAGAGTTTTGCCTGTCGCGGATATACCGAGAACTCGTCCACCAGATGTTTTGAGCACCTCATCAATATGTGTACCGGCATGAAATATAACAACGCCAGATACACTCTCCGCTTCGGCAACACCTTTGATTGGCAAGTTCTTCTTGTACTTGTCTGGATATCCACCGGAAGCGACGACAACACAAACAGCAAACCCGGGATTCCATTCAATAGCGAGATCGGCGAGTGTTCCGTCTACACATGCTTCCAAAATATCAAACAGGTCAGTTTTGAGAAGACGCATATAGGTTTGCGTTTCAGGATCACCGAATCTAGCATTGAATTCAAGTACCTTCGGACCATCCGCTGTCATCTTAAGTCCGGGATACAAAAGTCCTGTGAACTGCCGTCTATGCTCATCAAGAGCTTGAAGTGCCGGACAAACGACCTGTTCGTCAATCAATTGCATAGTTTCAGCACTAACCCACGAGACAGGCGCAAATGTTCCCATACCTCCGGTATTCTTTCCTCTGTCACCGTCGCCTATTTGTTTATGATCTTGCGCAGGCGGCAACAAAATATGATTTTTGCCGTCACAAAATGCATGAATGGAGACCTCTTGCCCATCAAGAAATTCTTCCACGACCACTTCGTCACCGGCACCTTCGTGAACTTTGTTGAGCATAATTTCCGCAAGCGCATATTCTGCTTTCGCGAGCGTCTCGCAAACATACGCCCCTTTACCGAGTGCAAGTCCACTGGCTTTTACGACAATCGGCGCGCCTTGCTCGTGAATATACGCAAGTGCAGCATCGTAATTGCGAAAAATACGGAATTTGGCAGTTGGAACTCCGGCTTCTTGCATCAGTTTTTTGGCGAACGATTTAGATGCCTCAATTTCCGCCGCGGCTTTTGTCGGTCCGAAGATACGCAAACCTCGCACCCGAAAAGCATCCACGATGCCGAGCGCAAGAGAATCATCTGGACCAACAACAGTCAAACCAATATTGTTGCTTTCTACAAATCGTACAAGCCCAGCGATGTCGTCGGCATCAATTGGAACATTTTCCGCAATCTGTTGTGTGCCACCATTTCCGGGAGTAACAAACAGTTTACCAACGCGAGGCGACTGTGCGAGCTTCCATACGAAAGCGTGTTCTCGTCCGCCACTTCCGATAATCAGTACATTCGTCATATTTTCAAGAATCCGTTAATGAATATATGCGTGCGTTCTTGTGACAAGGAGCACACTTTGCTGTTAAATTTCCAAGGGTATCTGCTCCGCCTGCCACGCGATGATGTGCGTCAGCATCCTGCAAAGAGGCAACGCGGATTACCGGCACGGCGGTGATCGCGCGATGTATTTTTGCAATGCAAACTTTTATATTCATAAAAATGTTGTTTAAATTTTCGTACGGATTTTAAAAAAAACACAAGAACACTCATCTTATGATTACAATCCGAATTCTTCAACAGGATTCTCTTTCATCTTTTGCAAGATGATATTTTTTAATGTTTCCGCATTTTGTTTTTTGAGACCGGGAATGCCAATTTTATTTCCTGAAGACCCCAAACTCGCCGCTTGTCCAAATATACTTGTCCCACTTGATCCATTTACTCCATACCACCAAGGAAGCTTATTTCCGCCTCCAGCTTGTGAAGCATTCTCAATATTCAAAGAAGCAAGCCCAAAAACTCTATCAAATAAATCCTGCCGCACAAAAACATTTTGAATCACCCCATACGGCAAATTTCTTTGTTTCTTTGCTATAAAACCTTGTCGCACGCGAAGATATTTATCATCCAGTGAATAATGAAAATTTGCTTTCATTATAGGAACGACGAGTAAATAAATTATTATCGCAAGTATTAAATAGAAAGAAAAATATCCAAAAAACGCTAAACCGATTATTATTACTGCAATAATAATCGGTTCCTTAAAAACCCAAAGTTTTGTAACCGGATAATCTTTCTCGGTTATTACCTTACCGGAAGGATGAGATGGTGTTTCCGCAGAAGGTGCTGGTGCATTTGCAGAAGGTGTTGGTACAGGAAAAGCGCGAAAGGCATCTTGTACTGCATCGCTTTTCCAGCCGGCTTCAAGTAAGGAATTTGTAATTTCTTGCCTGCTTTCACCTTTTGCGAGTTCACTTTTAATATAATCTGCTATTTCGTTGTTCGGCATACATCTTTTTTAAAAGAAAAATTAAGCTTGCGGGGGGATAGCTTGCGGTGGCACGGGAGCTCTCCTCTTACTGATACGCTCGCTCACTGTTTGCAATAACACCGCCCGCAATCCATCTGCCGCCGGTTTTTCAACTCCGTCAATGTGCGCTTCCATTCCGGAAGAAATTGTTGCACTGGACAAATGAACATCATAAAGACCTAAAATTCTATCCAAAAGATCTTGGTCAACATACACATCTTGAATTCGTTCATACGGAATCGTAATCTCTTGCGGAGTAATCGGCCCCTTCCTGATGACTATATAATCTTGCGTTAAGTCATAAAAATAAACCGCAAAATACCACCTTTGATAAAGATAGACCGCTAACACTGTAAAAAAGAAAATTACTACGAGTATAAATGTAATCGCCGACAACCAGTCGCTGTTTACTTGACCGGTTGAAGTAGACAGAAACAATACTATCAAAGTAACCAAAAAAACAATTGCTATGACGAGAGTTTTCGCTATTGTTTTCTTGATTATTTTTTTATAACTTAGCGGAAACTGCTCCCTTGTTTTACTTTGCGAGATTTTCATATTTTTGTTTGTAAGGGGTGGTTAATTGTTTGCGAACAAACTTATATACAAGCTTATCTATTCCTAAAATTTTTGCAATGCCAGCACCTTAATAAGTCGCCACTACTCCAATTGAGCATTTATATTTATTTTGTGACATAAGATGGATGCATCTTAAACTAACGCGCCGTCCTTCCGCGTACGATAGATTGCATAATAGGCGCGCCTTCGGCGCGCCGTCCGTCTTCGCTTTCGCGAGCGGAAGTTTCATTTTGCGGAGACGGTGGGATTTAAATCCTAAAAGAAACATTTTTAATTTGGAATAGAAATAACTACTTGTTTAATGAATCTTGGATTGAGTTCATATGAAAACTTCCAAATACCTTTTTTTAGAATATCTATGTTTCCATAGGTATCAATCTTCACTGGGTATCCATTTTTAGTTTTAGTTTTATCATATACACCAATTAAAACACGATTCCCTTTAATTTTTATATTGTATGTGAGCCCTGGACCAGGTCCAATCACTATTTTTGAATAAAACCATTGATTTTTTTTGGTAATGTACAAAAGGCGTGTTGAGTCTTTTTCTAAATTAACGAGATACACTTCATTCTGATTCCACATGATAAATCTTTTGCCATTGTTCAATATTTTGTATGAGTAATCGGCTGCTAATTGGTTTGTTATAGCTAATTTCTTGACTGATAAATTAGATAAATCTAAACTATATATTCCATATAATGGATCATGCGAGAAAATAAATTTTGATTTTAAATATAGATATTTACCACTACTGGGGGCAGAAAATATACGAATACTCATCTCACAACTTGGTCTGATATTCTCAAGTGAAGATATGAGTTGTACTAAACTTGGAATAATGACCTGAGTTTTATTTTTCACAAGGCGTGTATCTGTCCACCTACCAGTACCAGTCCCGCAATTTTTTGTATTAAATTGATTATAAATCGGCGACTGTTTTAGTGAGTATTTGATTACAGAATAATCTCTTGGATTTATACTATTGGAAACCATGTTGTTATAAGTGTTTTGATATAAATATTTCGTTCTAGTAGATTTTAATGTTGTGAATAACTTATTAAACATTGCTAACCTCTTAGCTGATATTATACAATAATCATTCTTACCACTACTATCTGTTGTTATAGAATCACAACTTAATGACAGCGAAAGAAGTATGGGTTTCATTTTATACAAAGGAACACGGGCAGTAACATTTCCAAGAAGTCCATATTGAATTACTGTATCGTAATAGTGAGTTGCTGTACCGTAAATGTTGCGACATCTCGTATCTACGCCTTGAATACAAGTTACATCAGAAATCTTGCCAGTAGTTTTTAATTGGACTGAAATAATGTTTTGACCAGTATTATTTTGAAAAACAGAAGAGTCACTCAAGGATACTATTTTTTCATCTTTTGGATATTTAAATTCAAATCCATTTTGCGTATCAATGTATGTTGCCATTCCATTTTTATACACATGCCTATTTTCATACACATACACACTGCCTCCTATTGCCAACAAAACACCTACAACCAAAATAGTTGCAACAATAAAATCCTTTTTTGATTTCTTCATGATGGAGATTCTAACAATTATACTGTGTATATATAGAAAAGTCAAAGACTGCTAATACACTGCACAAAGATTACAATCTCACCGTCAATCCTCACTTCCGCGTCCGACAGAATGGCGCGCCGAAGGCGCGCCATTCTGTCGCTTTCGCGAGTGGAAGTTTCAATTTGCGGAGACGGTGGGATTCGAACCCACGAGGGCGATTAAACCCTACTTCGTTAGCAGTGAAGCGCTTTCGACCACTCAGCCACATCTCCTTTTTGTTTCGCGCGCCCCGCTGGGCACGCGAATGTACCATATCATACCTGATTATATAATGATTGTATAAAAGCGTGCCTCCTTTATAAATCAAGTATTGAAGCGAGTTTAAGTCCTGCCCAAATGCCGATGATACCGCCAGCGGTACTGAGCAAAATACCACTCATTGAAAACATACCACTATTCCATAAATTTGGCAGAAAACTACCAATGGTTGACCCGATAAAAAGTCCTCCCCAAATAAATGTTTTCCTACTCATACCCACAGTATGCCATACCCAAAATGGGGGACTTACGAAGTCCCCCATTTTTGCATGAGGGCGCCGCTTCGCGGCGCCCTCATGCAAAGAACTTTCTACAAAATAATAACTCTAAAAATGGTATGGTGGTTGCATAATGTCATTTTCACGCGCAGCAGGCGGCGTCATTCTCGGAGACAGCGGAGCTGTTGCGCTCGTGCGAACGCGCGACGGGAACGGTGCATGGCTTTTCCCAAAAGGTCATATTGAACAGGGCGAAACAGACGAAGACGCGGCGCAGCGCGAAATCCGCGAGGAAACCGGTCTTGCCACACTTGAATATATTGACGACCTCGGCACCTATACTCGCCAGCATATAAACGCAGACGGCTCCGCGAGTGAAGAAGAACAAAAAGAAATCCATATGTTTCTTTTTGCCGCAAAGCCCCATGCGAAACTTGTACCGACTATGGAGATAGACGCGGCGGAGTGGGTACCACTTCGCGAGCTAAATACGCGTATTGGAAATATAAAAGACCGTCTGTGGTTTGCCAGCGTCTTTGACCGCGTACAAGAAGCGGTGCAGAGAGATTAAATATGAACGCAGACGATCTGCTCCAGACACATTTTCCACGGCTGCGCACTGACCAAAAACAAGCGCTGCAAAAACTCGGCATCGTAACTCTGCGAAACCTGCTCTATCACTTCCCTGCGCGCTACGAAAACGCAGGCCCGACCGGTACGATTGCAGCCGCCGCCATTGGTGACGATGTAACGCTCTACGGAACTATCAGAAAACCAGAGACGCGCAAGGCATGGAAAAGCCGCCGCCCCATCGCCGAGGCGTGGCTTGAGGACTCTTCCGGCCGCATTAAAATTATATGGTTTTCTCAGCCCTATATCGCAAAGAGTCTCGCGGACGGTATGGTGGTGAAAGCGACAGGGCGAGTAACCGGCACTTCTCAAAAGCCCTACCTTGCGAACCCGGAGATTGACCGCACACCTGTTTCTCCTGAAGATGTGCACGATACGCTTTTTGCGCGCGCGAGCGAAGAGAGCGTGCAGACACTCTATCCGGTGTATCCGGAGAGCAAGGGTATTTCATCGCTTTGGTTCTATCACGCAGTGAAAAAATGTATCGGAGCGGGAGTGCACGGGCAAATGGAGGACGCGGTGCCGAGTGAACTGCTTGAACGCTACACACTTCCCACTCTTGCAAGCGCAATTGTGTGGGTGCATCTGCCGCGCACGCGAAAAAATAGTGAGGCGGCACGCAAGCGTTTTGCGTTTGAAGAGGTTTTTGCGATACAGCTTTCCATGGCGCGCCGCCGCCTGGCGGCGGCGCGCCAAAACGCGCTTCCGGTCACCGTCAATCGCCGTGCTCTCACCGACTTTATCGCTTCATTCCCCTTTCCTCCGACCGCAGCGCAAAAGCGCGCTATCAATACCATCGTAAAAGATTTTGAAAAACCCCACCCGATGATGCGGCTTTTGGAAGGAGATGTCGGCAGCGGCAAAACCGCAGTCGCCGCGGCAACTGTTTACCTTGTCGCTACCTCTCGCCCGCCCGGGAGAATTGCAGGCACACTCCAAGTAGCATATCTGTGCCCGACCGAAATACTTGCCAAGCAACATTTTGAAACATTCATTTCTTTTTTCAAAGACCACCCCATACAAATTGGTCTCATCACCGGCAGCGAATGTCGCAAATTTCCCTCAAAAATCACTCGCGAAAAATCCACGCATATCTCGCGCGCGCAGTTTCAGAAATGGGTCGCGGAAGGAGAGATTCCTATCGTCATCGGCACGCACGCACTCGTACAAAAATCACTTCATTTCAAAACACTCGCGTACGCGATTATTGATGAGCAGCACCGCTTTGGAAAAGTGCACCGCCAAGAGCTCGCTCGCAAAGATGGGCTTTCTCCCCATCTGCTTTCTATGACTGCCACACCTATTCCTCGCACACTCGCTCTCACTATCTATGGCGACCTTGGCCTGACACTCCTTGACCAAATGCCAAGCGGAAGGAAGCCGATTAAAACAAAAGTGCTCGGTCCTGAAATGCGTGAAAAAGCGTATGAGCGCGTACGGGAAGAACTCGCCGCCGGTCATCAGGCATATATTATCTGTCCGCGTATTGATGAGCCCGACCCGACAAAAGCGCTCTCACTTCAAACAAAATCAGTGAAAGCAGAAGCGGCGCATCTAAAGAAAAATATTTTCCCCAACGCATCCATCGGCATATTGCACGGCAAAATGAAACCTACGGAAAAAGAAAAGGCGATGCAAAAATTCACAGCGGGAGAAACGCAAATACTTGTCGCCACATCGGTGGTAGAGGTCGGAGTGGATGTTCAAAATGCAACAGTTATTTTAATAGAAGGCGCGGAGCGCTTCGGTCTCGCTCAGCTCCACCAGCTGCGCGGGCGTGTCCTTCGCTCCACTCACCAAGCATATTGTTTTGTGCTTCCCGAGTCCTACGGCCCCACCACCCGCGCGCGCCTCACTGCGCTAAGCAAAGCAAAAAACGGCTTTGAGCTTTCCGAATATGACCTTTCACTTCGCGGCGCAGGCGAGCTCTACGGCGCGCGCCAATGGGGCGTATCAGATGTCGCAATGGAAGCACTCATAAATGCAAAGCTCGTGGAGGCGGCGCGCGCAGAAGCGCAGGCGCTCATCGCGCGCGACCCCGACCTATCCCACCACCCCGCGCTCGCTGCGCTCGCGCACTCCCGCGAAGACGAGCTCCACGGGGAGTAGCTTCATAGACGCAAGTATCCTTTTGTATTGAGAGAAATTCCGCCCTATCCAAGATACTTAAAACGCGGAACATC
>ENA-ORDP01000804-ORDP01000804.1-marine-sediment-metagenome-genome-assembly--contig:-NODE-804-length-18944-cov-4.291228_pt1 | contig 18944 bp, 15 predicted proteins | sample MGYA00248627_ERZ508539 | MGnify/ENA primary metagenome ERZ508539 (study PRJEB26208, sample SAMN05571518) | marine sediment metagenome | biome: deep sea; feature: Hydrothermal vent; material... | reverse complement strand
AAACGCAGGTAGATCTGAGCTGGAGCGCTTCGACTGATAACGGTGGCGGGTCAGTAGCGGGTTACCGGGTATACCGCGATACTGCGCTGGTGGCGACGATTCTGGGCAGCTTTTTGCTGATGTCCATATTTGGCATTGATCTGCAGCGCATGTCCCTGGGTGCATTGATTATCGCACTGGGTATGATGGTCGATAATGCCATCGTGGTCGCAGACGGTTATGTGGTACGGCTAAAAAGTGGAATGGACAGGGTAAAGGCCGCGACCGAGGCAGGCACAATGCCATCAATACCCTTGCTGGGTGCAACCATAGTCGCGGTAATGGCCTTTTACCCGATATCGGCATCAGATGAATCTGCCGGCGAGTATACCGCCACACTGTTTAGTGTGGTGGCCATTGCGCTACTGGTTAGCTGGCTGGTCTCGGTGACCGTGACGCCAGTGCAGTGCATGGATATGTTAAAGGATGCAGGAAATGGTCAGGATGACGATCCCTATTCCAAAGGCTTTTATCTAAAATTTCGAAATTTCCTGGTGAAGGCAATTAAGGCCAGATACCTGACCATTGGTGTCATGGTGGTGTTGCTGGTAATTTCCGTGATTGGTTTTGGTTATGTTAACAAACTGTTCTTCCCTGATTCATCAATGCCAAAACTTATGATCGATTATTGGGCACCACAGGGTACGCGTATCGAAAAAACATCTGCGGATCTGGCAAAGCTGGAAGCATACCTGAGCAAGGATGACCGTATTGATAGTGTTGCTACCTTCGTCGGTTCAGGACCGCCACGATTCTATTTGCCTGTGTCACCAGAAAGCCCATATTCTTCGTACGGCCAGCTAGTAGTGAATGTGCACGATTACAAGCAAATTAGTAACCTGATCAGTGAGCTTGGCCCCTGGGTAGCAGAAAATTTTCCCGATGCGCAAATACCTATCAGGCGTTTTGGGGTGGGTCCCAGTGACACATGGAAGTTTGAAGTGCGTATCAGCGGACCGGCAGTGGCCGATGCGGATATCCTGCGTGGTCTGGCCGGACAGGTTGGCGATATACTGAAAAATTCACCACTGGCTGGATTACAACAAAACGACTGGCGCAATCGTGTGCTGACCATGGTGCCAGAATACAGTCAGGTGCGTGCCAGACTGGCCGGTATTTCCCGTGATGATATAGCCAGTACTACCAAGCGTGCCTACGATGGACGTCCTATCGGTTTGTACAGAGAGCAGGACAACATGATTCCTATCGTGTTGCGCAATGTGAATGAAGAGCGGCAACAAGTAGGTGCAATGGACACACTGCAGGTGCAATCACTCATATCAACCGAAAGGATACCGTTGTCACAGGTAACCAATGGCATCAAGCCAGTCTGGGAAGACCCTGAGATATGGCGTCGTGATCGACGGCGCACGATCACTGTGCAGGCCAACCCGATAGAAGGGGCAACCCTGCTGCAATTGCGTGCAACGGTAGTCAAACAGGTTGAAGCGCTGAAAATACCGCCAGGTTATATACTGGAATGGGGCGGCGAATATGAGAACAGCACCAAGGCCAGTGCATCCCTGTTACCGGGAATGATACCGGCCGGTGTGCTTATTTCACTAATAGTGGTTTCTCTGTTTAATGCATACAAACCACCTCTGGTGATTCTGTTGACCGTACCCTTTGCTTTGATTGGCATCACCAGCGGTATGTTGGCGACCGGTGCAGCGTTTGGTTTTGTTGCGATACTGGGAGCGTTGAGTCTGGTTGGTATGATGATTAAGAACGCGATCGTATTACTTGATGAAGTGAACATCAATCTTGATAAAGGCAAAGATCGCTACGATGCAATCATTCTTGCAGCCCTGTCACGTTTGCGCCCGGTCGTGCTGGCGGCTGCAACAACAGTACTGGGTGTGGCGCCGCTGCTTCAGGACGTTTTCTGGATTGGGCTGGCGGTTACGGTCATGGCAGGCCTCGCGTTTGGAACGCTTCTGACCATGATTATGGTGCCGGTGTTTTATGCCACCGTTTATAAAATCAAGTCACCGTAACAGCGATATGCCTCGACTGCACGAACATAACAATTTTATTTTTTTACTGTCAGGTTTGCTGGTGGTTATTTTGCTGGGTCCGTTAGTCCATGCTTTTTCACCTATGCAACTGGACACAGTCACCAGCATCAGCTTTGTCATTATGCTGTTACTGGGAGTCTGGAGTATCAAGGGTTCCAGGCGCGCCCTGTGGCTAGGTGCGATTATGGCTGTAGCAGGCATCATCAGCAACATGCTGGCTATCAAAACGGGAGAAGTAGAATATAGAATTCTGGGCCTGGCGACGTTGTTTCTTTTCTTACTGCAAACGATTGTTCTGGCAGCAAGAGCGGTACTGGCTGAAAAGATAAATCGCAGCAATGGCATACTGGGTGCAGGCTGTGTGTATTTGCTACTGGGCGTACTCTGGGCGTTGTTGTATGGACTGATAGAGATAGCCATACCCGGATCATTTAATGGTGTTACCCTGGACCATGAAGGCAGCCATTTTAATGACCTGTTGTATTTCAGCTTTGTTACGTTGACCACCCTGGGTTACGGCGATATCACGCCGGCCAAAGATGTGGCCAGAGTATTTGTATATATTGAGGCAATCGTAGGGCAGTTTTATCTGGCCGTGCTGGTGGCGGGGCTGGTTGGCTCTTACCTGGCCGACAAGGCGACTCGATCACAGGACTAGATACGAAAACCACCATGTCGCTTGCGTTGTCTCTTGTCCAGCAACGCAATGCCGGCTACCAGGCCAATCACAAAGGTCACTGCAAAAGCAGCCGTAAACCACTTCCAACGCCCTGTTCCCTGTAGCGACTCCAGTGTGGCAGATAATTCAGAATTGCTGCTGGTTAACGAATCACGTTCATCACCCAGTAGCTTAAGTTGATTATCCTGTTCCTTGCGCTCATTCTGCAACTGCTGTAATTGTTGCTGCAGCTCAACAGACTGGTTTTTTCCCGAGGCTGATTGTTTAGTCAGTCTTTCAAGCTGCTGTTTCGTTTTCAGGTTTTCTGCTTCGATTTTTTTCAGATTATTTTCGGCATTGGCGGCCTTGGTCCACTGGCGTTTGATGCGCGAATTCAGCTGTCCGATCTTTTGTTTTTGTTTTGCCAGCTGAGCCTGAGCGGGTGGTTCCAGAGTCAGGTAACTGGCCTTGAGCCAGCCCTGATTATTGTCACTGGTTTTTACCTCAACGACCTGGCCATCGCGCTGTACCACTTCAAGCTGGGTGCCGCTTTTCAGTAATTTTACCGGCGGCCCGGTCAGGCTGCGGTCAGTATAGATGCCAACCAGCAGTTGATCCGTTACATACATGTCATCGGCCCAGGCAACATTAGCGGACAACATACCTGACATTAAAAGAAACAGGCTCGTGGCCCAGCATGCAGCTCTATCCATGAAAAGCTCCTTAGTATTATTTGCTGCTGCCTGATTAACCCCCTCTCCCTCAGGGAGAGGGTTGGGGTGAGGGGATCAAACCAGGTAACTCATTATTTACTTACTTATCTATTATTCAGCGGTGAGGAATACACCGTTAACTTTATGCAGCCAGTCCACTATGACGCAACAGCGCATCGATGGTCGGTTCACGACCGCGAAACTCAATAAACAATTCCATTGGCTCGCGAGAACCACCCTGTTCAAGTATCGCGTTAAGGAATCGTTGTCCGGTTTCACGATCAAATATACCCTTTTCTTCAAACGCAGAAAAGGCATCAGCAGAAAGAACTTCGGCCCATTTGTAGCTGTAGTAGCCTGCTGCATAACCGCCAGCAAAAATATGTGAGAAGCTGTGCGGGAAACGGTTGAACGAGGGCGGCATGATCACCGCGACTTCTTCGCGCACCTGCTCCAGTATATCGAATACCCGGCCGCCTTTGGCAGGGTCATATTCGCGATGGATACGGAAATCGAACAACGAGAATTCAATTTGCCTGACCGTTTGCATCGCAGACTGGAAATTGCGTGCGGCCAGCATGCGCTGGAATAAATCTTCCGGCAGTGTCTCACCGCTCTGGTAATGGCGTGCAAACAGGTCCAGCGCCTCACGTTCCCAGCACCAGTTTTCCATGAACTGACTGGGTAGTTCCACTGCGTCCCAGGCGACACCGCTAATGCCCGATACGCTAACGTAGTCGACCTGGGTCAGCATATGATGCAGGCCATGACCAAACTCATGGAACAGGGTTTCAACCTCGTTATGGGTTAGCAAGGCCGGGGCATCACCTACCGGCGGGGTAAAGTTACAGGTCAGGTAGGCCACCGGTGTTTGCAAACCATTTTTATCATGCTTGCGACCGATGCACTCATCCATCCAGGCACCACCGCGTTTGTGTTCACGGGCATACATGTCCAGGTAAAACTGGCCGCGCAGTATACCTTCCTCATCCTTAATCTCGTAAAACCGGACATCTTTGTGCCAGGTGTCGATGCCATCAACATGCTGGATGTCCAGCCCGTACAGCCGTTTGACCACTGCAAACATACCATCAACAACCTGCTGCGCCGGGAACCAGGGTTTCAGTTGTTCCTGCGACAGCTCATAGCGAGACTGGCGTAATTTCTCCGCATAATAGGCAATGTCCCAGGCCTCCAGCTCATCCATGCCATGTTCATTTTTGGCGAACGCGTGCAGGTCCTGCAACTCCTGCCGGGCGCGAGGCAGGGCGTGCTGTGCCAGTTCACTCAGAAAGCCGATCACCGCATCGCTGTCCGGTGCCATTTTGGTCGCCAGTGAGCGATCGGCATAATTATCAAAGCCGAGCAGTTGCGCCACTTCATGACGTAGCCCCAGTATCTGTTCCATGATCTGGCTGTTGTCCCACTTATCGGCGGTTGGCCCTTCATCGGAAGCGCGTGTGACATAGGCGGTGTACATCTGCTGGCGCAGCTCACGATCATCGGCATAGCTGATCACCGGGAAGTAAGACGGGAAGTCCAGTGTGAACAACCAGCCTGAACGGTCTTTCTGTTCTGCCTGCTGGGCAGCCAGTGCCAGTGCTGTATCCGGCAGGCCTGCCAGGCGTGCTTTATCTTCAATCAGGCAGTCCCAGCCGTGGGTGGCATCCAGAATATTTTCTTCAAAACGGGTGGTTAGCGTTGATAATTCCAGCATGATGTCGCGGTAGCGGTTTTTAGCCTCGTCCTGCAGGTGTACGCCAGATAGCCGGAAATCGCGCAAGGCATTAGTAATGACTTTTTTCTGCGCTGGCTCCAGTGCATCAAAGTCAGCGCTTTGGGAAATGGTTTCGAATGCGTGGTAAAGTTTTTCGTTCTGGCCTATTTCGGTGGCATAGTCACTGAGCTTGGGCAGGCAGGCATTATAGGCTGCACGCAATGCATCTGAATTCATCACCGAATTCAGGTGCGAAACAGGCGACCAGGCACGGCTGAGTCGCTCCTCAAGATCTTCCAGCGGTGCAATCAGCTGATCCCAGCTGATATTAGCCTCGTCGGCCAGCAGCGCGTCGATCTGCCTGCGGTTTTCAGCCAGCAGGGAGTCTATGGCCGGTTCGATATCATCGGCCTGAATGCTTGAAAATGCGGGCAGGCCATCCATGTCGAGTAACGGGTTGCTCATGTTAATAGTCTTCTGCGTGTCAGGGTGGGACTATCTTACCGAAGATGTCAGGTAAGCGCATAGTCTTTGTTAGACTTGGTCGAGATACTTATGAATAGTTTGATCAGGCGGCTTGCTCAATATACACAGTAAAATCTTCAGCTTAATAAGGTTATTATGGCAGATATGGACGACAGCGCAGCACACCCGTACGACAAACTGGAACCCGGCGTGATACTGGATGCGGTCGATGCAGCCGGTTTTGCCTGCGATGGCACCATGCTGGCGTTGAACAGTTATGAAAACCGGGTCTACCAGGTCGGCCAGGACACAGGTGAACCGCTGGTGGTGAAATTCTACCGGCCACAGCGCTGGTCTGATGAGGCGATTCTGGAAGAACACCGGTTTAGCAAAGAGCTGGCGGATCAGGAGATCCCGGTGGTGGCACCGTTAGAGGATGCATCGGGCACCAGCCTGTTTCGTTATCATGATTTTCGGCTGGCGGTATTCCCACGTAGAGGAGGCAGGGGCCCAAACCTGGAAGACCCGGATACGCGGCTCTGGATAGGGCGCTTCATCGGCCGTATTCATGCCTGGGGCTCCACCGGCCCCTTTGAGCATCGCGTTAGCCTGACGCCACAGCGGCTGGGGCATGATTCGCTGCGCTGGCTGGCTGACAACAACTTTATACCGGCCGAACTTGAAATCGCCTGGACAACGCTGGTAGCCGATGTGATGCAACAGGTCGACACCATCTGGAACGGCCTGCCACAAATTCATACCATTCGTACCCATGGTGACTGCCATCCTGGCAATATACTGTGGACCGATGAAGGCCCGCATTTCGTCGATTTTGATGACACGGTGATGGCACCCGCGGTGCAGGATTTATGGATGCTACTGTCCGGTGAGCGCGATGAAATGCAATTGCAACTGGCTGACTACATGGAAGGCTATCAGCAATTTCATGATTTTGACCCGCTGGAGCTGAACCTGATCGAGGCACTGCGTACCATACGTATGATCAACTATTCCGCCTGGCTGGCGCGGCGCTGGCAAGATCCGGCCTTTCCAATGAACTTCCCGTGGTTTAACACAACGCGCTACTGGGAAGATCAGATTCTGGCACTGCGTGAGCAGTTAGCAGCGATGCAGGAAGCACCATTACGCCTGTACTAATTAAAGTTACAGGAATTCGAAATAACCAGAAATTAGTAATGGCAAATAATAGTTGTTTATCTGAAAAACTGCCCAGTTCATCATAAAGTGGCCACCAATCTCGCAGTTTTGACCAAAACATGTTAAATATATAATATGTGGTGTCTGTTTTCACATGAAAAGGCAGAAAGGCATTCTATCATGCTGTTAATGTTATGAAATAATATTGACAGGAGTCAGATGCATGTGCCAACAACAAAAATAACGCGCTTAAGGAGCAACCATGCGTTTTGCTATTGTTATTAATCTCGATTATGACTCCAACCCGGAAGAGGTGTGCCGGCACCTGTGGAAGCGTATTCGTAATGAGATGATAGAAGAAGGTTTCAGGCTCGAAGGGCGCCTGTTTACTATGGAAATGCAAAACGAAGAGGCCTGTGAAAAGGCACGCCAGGTAATCGACCGCCTGAATGAAGACAGTGCACTGGTTGAAGGAGACATCTATAATTACCTGAAAGAATTTTATGGTTACAATCATAGCCATACTATCAATCTGCTGCTGCCACCGACTACCGAGATTAGGCTGGAAACACCCTGATCCCGGACCTTATTGAACGGTCATATTCTCAGTCAGATCTAATCAGCGTATAATCTACCGCTATTGAATCGATCAGCGGAGCCGTAATGCCCCAGTTTCTAGACAACCCCGGTTGCTTTGAGCGACACATACAACGACGTTATAACAACCCCTTGTTCGCCGGGTACACAAATATGCTGGCCGATGATGATCTGCATCAGGCACGTAAACAGGATGAACAGGATGCGCAGCGATTTCATGAGTCGTTCCAGGGCCTGTTAGCCGAAATGGTAGACATGCCTGAGAAAGAAGACACCGAGGTCATCCTTAAGCAAAAATCACGTATCGATGAGCTGTATACACAGTGCGCCAGCCTGGGTGGCGATCATAGTCGTGAAAAAGAAGCGCTGAACAAACTGAACGATGTACTCATGAAGGCAGTGCGTAGTGCTGCGGGTAATGACCCACAGGCCATCGAAGAATTATCACGCGAGCAGGCCGCACGCGAGATCCACATGAACCTGCTGGAATACGCGTTAGTGGCTGACCTGTTACGCACAGATTGCCCGGTGGCCGAGGACGAGCTGGTTGCCACCCTGTTAAGTGAAGAGCCCGCCACGCTCGGCACGATTATGACATTGTTTGATCAGGAACAGCGGCAGGAGCTGCAACAACTGGCAACCGACCTGCTGGATGAACTGGAGCTGGAAGATTCAGAACGGCAGCGCTATCAGGACCGGGTCAGTGCAATGGATCACACCCTGCAATAACGGTGATGATTAACCTTCAATACCTGGACAACAAGATGTAGGGCGCAATAACCGCAGGGCATTGTGCCGTATGTTCTATGAACCATGCATTATTACTAGAGAGATCGCAGTCAGGCTAGAATTGCCTCCATTCCAGCGTGTACCGTACAAATAAAAAAGGCCCTGCCGGACGACGTCCAGCAGGGCCTTTTTACGCAAGTTGCTAGCTAAAAAGCCTAGTGCAACCCGGAAGCAACCGAAGACACCGCTTCAATCTCGGTATCGGTCATGTGCGCAGCTATATTCTGCATCATGCTACCGGCGTCATTGCTGCGGCTTCCATTACGGAAGGCCTTCATCTGTACCGCGATGTAGGCAGCATGCTGGCCGCTCAGAGATGGAAATTTAGCCTCAGAATTGCCGGCGCCCGTCGGGCCATGGCAACCAATGCAGGCAGATATTTTGCTGGCAGGATTGCCGCCGCGGTACAGACTGGTGCCTGACTTGAGTAATTTATCACTTGCAGCGCCAGGCGTAACGGTTTGTCCTGCAAAATAAGCAGACAGATCAGCCATATCCTGATCACTCAGCGCAGCTACCTGGCCATTCATAATGCCGTTAGTGCGCTTGCCGCTTTTATAGTCCTGTAACTGTTTGAGCAGGTAGGAGGCATGCTGGCCAGCCAGTTTTGGGAAACCATCAGAGGGGCTGTTACCATCAGCACCGTGGCATGCGCCACAGACAGCCGCTTTCGTTTTTCCAGCCTTGGCATCGCCAGCGGCGTGGACAGTAGTGGCCAGGCCAAGGGCTGCAACGGCAGCAATAATTGCAAACAACTTATTCATTTCGGGTAAACTCCTGTGCCCAGAGCGATAGGATGATCGGGATACCGACACCAAAGACCATGTGGGCGTATGAACCGTGGTGATTAAAGGCGCACCTTTATACCAGCAGGACGCGTATCAATCAAGTTTTCCGCTGTCTGGTTATATAAAATCAACAACTTAGAGTAGAATGTACGTCATGAGCACCTTGCAATCCATCTACCAGCAGGCAGAGTTTATGCTCGCCAGCCCCGACATGCAGCACTGCCCCTCGCCAGAAGGGGTAGAAATTGCATTTGCCGGGCGCTCAAATGCAGGAAAATCCAGCGCAATCAATGCGCTAACAGGTCGCAAGAGCCTGGCGCGGACCAGTAAAACACCGGGGCGTACGCGTGAAATGGTCTTTTTTCGCCTTGACGATCAACGCCGGCTGGTGGATCTACCGGGCTATGGCTATGCTAAAGTACCGGTGGCCATGAAACAAAAGTGGCAGCAGCACCTGTCAGATTATCTGCAAAATCGTGAATGCCTGGCAGGCTTGCTGATGATGATGGATGTACGTCACCCACTTACCGAGTATGACTGGCAAATGCTGGACTGGTGCCGCCATGTTGAACTACCGGTACATATTCTGTTAACCAAGGCAGACAAGCTTAAACGCGGGCCGGCCAGTGCCAGTCTGCTTAAGGTCAGAAAACAGCTTAAAAATGAAGAGTTTGATCAGGTCAGCGTACAGCTGTTTTCAGCTTTGAAAAGAACCGGGGTCGATCAGGCACATGTGCAGATGGCACAGTGGCTGAATATCGAAAAGCCTGATGTGGAGTAGTCTGTAGGGCGCAATAACCGCAGGGCATTGTGCCCTACGGGTCTAGGTATATTCTAAGCGGTGAAAGCCAGGGACAGGCTTTTTCAACGCCCACAAAAAACCCTGACCGTATTGGGGGTTGGCCAGGGTTAAAAAGCATTATGGCTTGGGGAAGCCAGAATGTTAGACCCGCTCAGGGAGGAGGAGCAGGTCAAATGCCAGTTAAGGCATCTACACAATCAGACATGGGATAACAGTAAAAGTTCACACCATGCGCTACCGCTATTCCATACTGCTTATACTGAGTCTAGACGCTGCTGGCCCACTGGCAACGTGATATAACAATTTTTTACAAATATGAGTAATTTGCTCACCTATTGTGAATACGCACAGAAAGCCCCGTTTTATTCTGATTCCCACGCTCCGCGTGGGAATCCATACGGTGTTCACCAGTGCCAGATATACGTTCCCGCACCAGGCGTGGAAACGAGGGCAAAATGGCAGTTAATGCGCCGCCTCCCAATTCTTACCCGTACCAATATCCACCACCAGTGGCACACATAATTCAGCAGCGCGCTGCATGCGTGTACGGATTTCATCGGTGGCCGATTCAAGATAACTTTCATGCACCTCAAACACCAGCTCATCATGCACCTGCATAATCATACGCACTTGCTCACCGGCATCGCCTTGTAGCCATTTATCCACGTCGATCATCGCCAGCTTGATGATGTCAGCCGCGGTGCCCTGCATTGGGGCATTGATAGCAGTACGTTCCGCATATTGCCGACGCTGGCCATTGCGTGAATTAATCTCGGGCAGGTACAGGCGACGACCTAGCACCGTTTCAACATAGCCCTGTTCACGTGCCTGTTCACGCGTCTGTTCCATATATTGTTTAACACCCGGGTAGCGCTCGAAATACAGGTTTACATACTGCTGTGCCTCGCCGCGCGTGATGCCCAGCTGGCGTGCCAGCCCAAAAGCAGACATGCCATAGATCAGGCCAAAGTTAATCGCCTTGGCCGAGCGCCGCTGGTCATCGCTTACCTGTTCAGCCTGTATGCCAAATACCTCGGCTGCTGTGGCACGGTGTACATCCAGCCCTTCAGCAAAGGCATTTAACAGTCCCGGGTCTTTAGACAGGTGCGCCATAATACGCAGCTCAATCTGCGAGTAGTCAGCGGCCAGTACTATTGAGCCGGGTGGCGCGATAAAGGCCTGTCTGATGCGTCGGCCTTCCTTGCTGCGCACTGGAATATTTTGCAGATTCGGATCGGTGGAAGACAAGCGTCCGGTCGCGGCTACGGCCTGATGATACGAGGTGTGTACCCGTCTGCTGGCCGGGTCAATCTGTTTTGGCAGTTTGTCGGTATAGGTTGACTTGAGCTTGCTCATCGAACGGAAATTCAGAATAAGCTGTGGCAGTTCATAATCCAGCGCCAGTTCCTGTAATACCTCTTCGGCGGTAGACGGTGCGCCCTTGGGGGTTTTTTTCAGTACCGGCAGGCCCTGTTGTTCAAACAGGATCTGCTGAATCTGTTTTGGTGAAGACAGATTAAATTCACCGCCGGCGTGCCCGTAGGCCTGCTTTTGAATATCCAGCATCGCATGGGCCAGTTCACTACTCTGTTTGGCGAGCATGCTGGCATCCACCAGCACACCGTTACGTTCAATGCGTGACAGTACCGGCAGTAACGGAATTTCGATGGTCTCGAATATATTTTTTAACGAGGGCAGATCAAGCAACAGTGGCCACAGGGTTTGATGCAGGCGCAGCGTGATATCGGCATCTTCACTTGCATAAGGGCCGGCAATATCCAGAGCCACCTGGTTAAAGGTAATCTGCTTGGCACCCTTGCCGGCCACCTCTTCGAACTTGATGGTTTTGTGGTCCAGATACTTCAGCGACAGTGAATCCATATCATGGCGCGTGGCGGTGCTGTCCAGTACATAGGACTCCAGCATGGTGTCGTAGGCCACGCCCTGCAGGTCGATGTCGTAGCGTGCCAGTACGTTCATATCGTATTTCATGTGCTGGCCAACCTTGATACGCTGCGGGTCTTCGAGCAGGGGTTTTAATGCCTGTAACAACTCATCGCGGTTGATTTGATCAGGCGCGCCCGGGTAATCGTGGGCGCAGGGTACATAGGCCGCACTGCCGGCCTCGCAGCTGAACGACACGCCAACCAGCTCGGCCTGCATGTAATCCAGGCTGGTGGTTTCGGTATCGAATGCAAACAGCTCTGCCTGTTGTAACTTTTTAATCCACTTGTCCAGTTCGGCACGCGTGGTGATGGTCTGGTAATGGGTTTCCTGTGTATGGGCTTCTGACGAGGCGTTACCTGGGTCTGCGTGTTCCAGTTGTTCTGCCTGCCATGTCCTGAACTCAAGCTCCCTGAACAGCTCGCGCAGGGTGTCGCGATCGGGTGGCTGCATCGCCAGCTGGTCGTAATCCTGTTCCAGATCCAGGTCACAGCGTATGGTCACCAGGTCGTGTGCCAGTGGCAGATAGTCCAGCGTGTCACGCAGGTTCTCACCAACCTTGCCACCAATTTTGTCGGCGTTGGCAATAATGTTATCCAGGCTATCGTATTCTGCGAGCCATTTGACTGCTGTTTTTGGACCCACCTTGGGTACACCGGGTACGTTGTCTACCTTGTCGCCTATCAGCGCCAGGTAATCGGTAATACGCTCTGGTGGTACACCGAATTTCTCCACTACACCCTCACGATCCATCGGTGTTTCGGTCATGGTATTGATCAGCGAGACCTGCTCATCCACCAGCTGCGCCATGTCCTTGTCGCCGGTAGAAATCACCACCGGCCAGCCTGCCTTTGACGCGCGTGTGGCCAGCGTACCGATTACATCATCGGCCTCAACGCCTGTGACCATCAGTAACGGGAAGCCCATTGCGCGCACGATTTTGTGCAGGGGTTCAATCTGGCTGCGCAGGTCATCCGGCATCGGTGGCCGGTTGGCCTTGTAGTTGGCATACAGGTCATTACGAAAGGTCTTGCCCTTGGCGTCGAACATCACTGCGATATGGTCGCTGTCATAGTCTTTTAGCAGGCGGCGTAGCATATTCACCACGCCATAAATGGCGCCGGTGGGCCGGCCATCCGACGTTTCGAAGTCTTTATCTTTCATCGCATGATAGGCACGGTATAGATACGAAGAGCCATCTACCAGCACCAGGGGTTTGGATTTGTCGTGTGTCATAGGTGTCTATTATGCGCAGTTCTGTGTCCGTTGCATACAGCCCAGCCACTATCCATGCTACGCTGTAGATAACGAACCCTGATTCGGAGATCAGAATGTTTCGAGTAATAGCGCTATTGTTCGCCATATTGCCAGCACTGGCATACGCGGCCGATAAACCGGGTAAGGCCACCGTACCGCCGCCACCACCTATCGTTAACGATGATGGCCAGAATGATGGTCAGGGTGCTGCCGAGCAGCTTCAGCCCGACGTAACCATCAGACGTGATGACGAAAAGGTGATTGAGGAATACCGGATCAACGGCCGCTTGTATATGATACGTATTTTTCCGAAACTGGGTAAACCCTATTATCTGCTCTACCCGGAAGATGGCAGTGACCCGTCACGCTATCCACTGGATGACTCGCCTACCTACTGGAAATTGTTTTCATGGTAATGCTGCGCTGCTATGCTTGTACAGTGTATTGCTGAGGCCACAAAGATAATTTAGCCAGAACGACAATCTAAATAGCAACCTGACCGTATCACATATGTCTGTTTATACCACTGTCAGCCAGGATGAACTGGCGCTGTTCCTGCAAAATTACGATCAAGGTGAGCTGATCGATTATCAGGGTATTAGTGCCGGCATTGAAAACACCAACTATTTTGTCAATACCGGCAGCGGCCATTTTGTACTGACCCTGTTTGAGGCCCTGACGGCTGTAGAGTTGCCCTATTTTCTCGATCTGATGGCCTATCTGGCCGAGCACCAGGTGCCCTCGGCACACCCGTTACCTGATCGAAACGGCCATTACCTGACTTCGCTGAACCAGAAACCGGCCGCGCTGGTACAAAAGCTGGAAGGTAAAATGGTCGAGACACCCAACGTCGCACAGGTGGCAGAATTGGGTCAGGCGATTGGTCGCATGCACGCGGTCAGCCCTGACTTTTCTATCCATCGTGATAATGAACGCGGCCCGCACTGGTGGCGTGAAACCGCTAGCTTGCTGGATAGCAAGCTGGACCCGGACAGTAAACAACTGCTGCACGACGAACTGGAATTTCAGTCACGTTACCGCCATGCCGATCTGCCACGCGGTGTGATTCATGCTGATCTGTTTCGTGATAACGCATTGTTCGTCGGCGAGCAACTAACCGGTATTATCGACTTCTATTACGCCTGCAATGATGTGCTGTTGTATGACCTGGCCGTGATCACGAATGACTGGTGCACGCTGGAAGATAGTTCTCTGGATGAAGAGCGAGTGGGCAGCCTGTTACAGGCCTACCACGGCCAACGACCGCTGATCGCACTCGAACGCGGCGCCTGGCCGGTTATGTTGCGTGCAGCGGCATTACGTTTTTGGTTATCGCGTCTATACGACATGCACTTCCCGCGTGAAGGCGAGATGACCCACACCAAAGATCCGGATGTGTTTAAACGTATCCTGAAGCATCGGGTTAGTCAGCATGACGCGATGCATGGGTTGTGGGTTTAACCTGTGCTGTTGGTCCATGGTCTCCCTCTCCCTCCGGGAGAGGAACTAACGTGCCTGTGCCACCAGCACCGCCCGCCGTGGCGCAGGATAACCCTCAACCGTAAGCGATGCATCGTCTGCATCCAGACACGCCGACAACGACTCAAAGCGCATCCAGTCCGTGCTACGCTGTTCCTTAACCGTAGTCGGTGACACATCCACCACGCGCACCTGCTCAAATCCACAACGCTGTAGCCAGCGCGTCAGCATCTCCGTACTCGGCAAAAACCAGACATTGCGCATACGTGCATAACGCCCGGTCGGTATCAGCGCGGTATTCTCATCACCCTCTACCACCAGCGTTTCGATCACCAGCTCCCCACCACGTTGCAGGCGTTCATGCATTTCATCGAGGTGACCAATCGGGTCACGCAGGTGATACAAAACGCCCATCGAAAAAACCGTATCAAAGGCGTTTGGAGTAGGTGGCAATTGTTCCAGTCGCAGTGGTAACACCCACACTGGCGTTTCAGGTAAATAGTGCATCAGTGCACGGTGTTGCATCACATACACCAGTGTCGGATCAATACCCAGCACCATTTCAGCACCACAGCCTGCCATGCGTAGACTGTAGTAACCGTTACTACTACCTACATCCAGTACCCGTTTACCGTGCAGGGGCGAGATCGCATCCTCAAGCCGCCGCCATTTCCAGTCAGAGCGCCACTCGGCATCAATGTGCAGCCCGAACAGCTCAAATGGCCCCTTGCGCCATGGATGAAATTCGCGCAGTGCCTTCTCAAGCGCCTGATGTTGTTTTGCGTCCAGATCATCATTTTGACCGATCTGTATACGTTCGCATGCAAGATCGATAGTCGAAGGGCTTACTACCCCTGGTAACGTTTCCAGTGCGGACTGCCAGCGTGCATAGTCACCGTGTACGTTGATATTAAAATACGTCGTCAGTATTTCAGGTAGCTTGCCGGCCAGCCGGGTAAATTCCGGTTTTGACAAGGCTGCCGGGAGCCTGTCATAAGTTTTCATTTGACCGCCAGCAGAGAAGCAAAATTCAGGCTTTGGTGCCACACAGTGATTAGCGAAAACCCGGCCTGTTGCAGGCGTTGCCGGTGAGTGGACAGGGTTTCCGCTAACAGCACGTTCTCCAGTGCCGAGCGTTTATGGCTGATTTCCAGCGCACTGTAGCCGTGCGCACGTTTGTAATCCAGATGCAGCTGTGAAATCAATTCTTGCTGACCGGCATTATCGAATGCAATTTTTTCAGACAGAACCAGCGCACCACCGGGATTAAGTCCACTAAAGATGCGCTGGATCAATTCTTCACGTTGTGCCAGTGGTATAAACTGCAGCGTGAAATTCAGGCACACCAGTGATGCGTTATGAATGGTTATATCACGGATGTCTGCGCAAATCAGTTCTACAGGAGGACGATCAGCAGAAGTACCAGGCTGAACCAGATCATGGCAGTGTGCCAGCATAGCCTCAGACTTATCGACTGCAATAATCCGAAAACCCGGCTGCTGCACAAACTGACGCATGGCACGGCTGACTGCACCCGACGAGCAACCCAGGTCATAGGCAACACTATCGGCTTTGGCAAAATGCCCAGCCAGTAGCCCTGTCATCGCTACCACCTGTGCATAACCGGGAACCGAGCGCCGGATCATGTCATCGAATACCTGCGCTACTGCTTCGTCAAACACGAAGTCATCGGGTGCCTGTTGGCTGTCGGCATACAGCCGGTCGCGCTGCTGTGAATCAGGTGGGCTTTTTTTCATGGCGCTATTGTAACGTATGTGGCTGAATAGCATGCAGGTGTATACTGTTGCACAAATGAAAATCGAGGAATAGTTAATGACAACTGAATTCAAGGCGCTGAACATCGCGGTACTGACCGTGTCCGACAGCCGAACCGATGCCGACGACAAATCTGGTGCTACCCTGAGCGAGCGCCTGCAGGAGGCCGGCCACAAGCTGGCCGACAAACTTATCGTGCCAGATGATATCTATCAGATCAGAGCGGTGCTATCAGCCTGGATTGCAGACCCCGCAGTTGAAGCCGTGATCACCACCGGTGGCACCGGGGTAACCGGCCGCGATGGCACACCGGAGGCGGTCAGCGTGCTGCTGGATAAAACCATTGAAGGTTTCGGCGAGCTGTTTCGTTCATTGTCCTATCAGGAAATCGGTACCTCAACCATGCAGTCACGCGCAATTGCCGGTCTGGCCAATGCCACATTCGTTTTCTGCCTGCCCGGTTCCACCGGTGCCTGTCGTACGGCCTGGGATAACATTATCGTTAAACAGCTTGATATCCGCACCATGCCCTGCAATCTGGCGATGTTAATACCGCGTTTGCTGGAAAAATAAAACTATAAAAACGAACCAGATGCTAATCTGTACAGATATCACTATCCGGCCTAAACGCCAGCCACGCAAACGCGAAGCTTACACCGCCCGGCATGATGTCCAGTTTGTTGTCTTTGAGTGGCCCACTGATAGCGACACCAAGCTGGTTCCATAAACTGTTGGTTGCACGATCACGCAACCCCTGTGAACTGTTGAACTCCAGTACACTACCGTTGAGCTTGCGACTATAGGCGGTTACCGCAGGCAACAATCTGCCCTGGTTGATATGGCGCGTATCCAGCGCAGAATGACGCTTGCTACGATACAAGATTAACACCGGTTCTTCGTTAATAATGGCTTGAGTCATGCCATTCGGATTATTCAGACGGCGTAGATCAAACAGGCAGGCCCCGGCACCGGTATCAATGGCTAGAACGCGAGCCATAGCTGGCAGGCGTTGATCCTGATGTCCGTCATATAAAAAAGGCTGGTCACTGATGTTGTCATAGCCATGATAGGGGTTGTTTCCGTAAGGTCGCATAAAACCGGTGCTACGGGACAGCGTGGGTGTGTTCGGGTCGCTGTCCAGTACATCCCTGAACGCTACAATTCGCAGTGTTCGTGTTTTTAATTGTGTACCGGCATAAAAACCCACGATGCCGATTCCAGTAAATTGTTGCCACCAGCTTTGGGTCTGGCGGTCATACATAATCATGTCGCTATTGCGTAGCTTGCCGGTGGTGCCAAAGCTCAGGGTTTGTCCATTCACCTGTCGTTCAAAGGCCAGTGCGCTGTTACACAGCGGGCAGAACGTTACAGCAATCGGAGTACCATCAACCACATCGTTTACGATCTCATGATAAATCAATATTTCCAGCGGATACGCACGCTGCGTGCCGTTGATATCCAGCAAAATAACGGGAGACAAGGGTCGCAGCCAGCTAGCATTACGGGCCGCAACAAACCTGGGATTGTCCACCGACGGGATACCATCTCTGGGTGGCCCGCCCGATATGATTTCAGATGGCTTAACTGTCATGCGTGAAAAATCAGTATCGGGCCATTCCTGTTGCCAGGGTAGTTCGGTTGCATTGCCCATAGCCAGATAAAGCAATCCGTAACCTGTGGCACTCAAGAGTGTTATGCGCAAGATGCGCAAGGGCAGGGTAGTAGACTGAAACAGTAATTTCAGCATGGTCACTCCGTGGTTCAGTGAGACGCCCTCTTTCCCAGGGTGAGGGGATATAAACAAGCAGTTAACGGCTCAATAAATGAATTGGACAGTTATAAACGCAAGGGGTTCGGAGCGAGTTTTAAGCCAGCTAGCGCGAGGGGTAAATATCAAAACGCGTTGTTTTACCCGTTATTTCGTGTCGTGGGGCGGGCCCTTCCAGTGAGGCGGCCCAAACCGGACGTTTGACCACAACACGTTGCCTGGCCACCGGCAGGGCACTGGCCAGTATCCTGGGCGCATCATCATTACTACCGAGTAGTTGTTGCAGAATCTGCATTTCTTTTTTTACCAGTGCGTGTTTGTCACGGTGCGGGTACATAGGATCCAGGTAAATAACATCGGCGTAGAGTGATGATTTCAGCTGTTGTAAATAGTCTGACGCCTCGGTATTAACCAAACGCAAGCGCTGGAATACCGGGTCGTCAGGGTCTTGATCAATCGCGCGCTGCAGGCCGTTCTCCAGCATAGCCGCGAGCACAGGTGAGCGCTCCAGCATGGTCACTTCGCAGCCCAGTGTGGCCAGTACATAGGCATCACGCCCCAGTCCGGCAGTGGTGTCGATCACAGTAGGCAGCGGGTTCTTGCGTATGCCAATGGCACGGGCAATCGACTGGCCACGGCCACCACCGTAGCGGCGACGGTGGGCGTTGCGTCCTGTGGTAAAATCACAGGTAATGGGCCCTGGCGCATCAGCACATGTTAGCGACAGGCATAATCGATAGCCGGGCGCGCAGTCATCTGCGAGCAGTTCAAGTTGTAGCGCGAGCGTATGTGCGTCTGTTAGTGGTTGACCTAAGCGTAGAGCCAGATCAGCGGCCGCATCCGTAAGATCTTGCGAAGATGTGTAAATACGAATAGTCATAAACAGGCAACAGTTTACCTGAAGAGCAACGCAATGAGCATACGAACATTTGAAAACAAACAGCCCAAAACCGGTGATCGTGTTTATATCGACGAG
>ENA-ORDP01000803-ORDP01000803.1-marine-sediment-metagenome-genome-assembly--contig:-NODE-803-length-18953-cov-12.523759_pt1 | contig 18953 bp, 19 predicted proteins | sample MGYA00248627_ERZ508539 | MGnify/ENA primary metagenome ERZ508539 (study PRJEB26208, sample SAMN05571518) | marine sediment metagenome | biome: deep sea; feature: Hydrothermal vent; material... | reverse complement strand
CCGGGTGATACCCCGTTTACCCTGACTTCGGGTCCCATCTCTTTCGATAGTGATTTGGTTAACATAATCAGGCCGGCCTTGGTCATAGAATAGACCGGATGATGTTCAAGTGGACGATGCCCGTAGACATCCGTGATATTGATAATGCAGCCGTTGTTTGCTGCCAGTTCCTGTTGCAGTGCCTGGGCAAGGAAGAATGGCGCACGCATGTTCGTGTTGACGAGGTTTTCCCATTGTGCGACTGTCACCTCCCCCATAGGGGTAGCGAAGAAGCGTGAGGCATTATTGACCAACAGATCAAGCTGACCGAAACACTTTACAGCCCGTTCTGCGAGCTGAGTAACTTCTTCCGGCTCAGAAAGATTGGCCTTTACCGCGTCTGCAGAACTGGCTCTTTGCTGATTAAGTTCGTCAACAAGTTTTTGTGCCGTTTCTGCGGACGAATGATAATGAATGATGACCCGATAATCCTGCTGATGCAGATGTCGGGCGATACAGGCACCTATCCGGTTGGCACTACCGGTAATTAATGCAACGGGATTATTTTTTTTAACGGTTATCAATGAATTTTCCTCCACTCAATATAACAGGATTACCCGAGCCAGATAAGGTCTCTGTTGAACACAGCGATAAGCTGGTTGCACAGATCAAGCAGGTGATTGCAGCGAAAGGTGGTGCTATCCCATTTTCAGAGTTTATGAATCTGGCACTTTATGCGCCTGCCATGGGTTATTATGTTGCCGGTCAGCGTCGATTTGGTGCCGAGGGGGATTTTGTGACGGCACCTGAGCTGGGTGATGTCTTCGGGCAATGCCTGGCGCGCCAGCTGGCGCAGGTTTTTGAGGAAATTGATTCCCCCTGCAATATTCTTGAGTTTGGTGCGGGCAGCGGCCGACTTGCAGTGACCCTGGTGAATGAACTGGAAAGGCTTGCTGCCTTGCCGGAGTACTATTACATACTGGAAACATCAGCTGATTTGCAACAACGTCAGCGACAGATGTTAACGGAGCAGTTGCCGCAGCATAGTGAGCGTTTCGTCTGGCTGGATAGTATGCCGGAGCAGGCGATTACTGGTGTGGTGCTGGCCAATGAAGTGCTCGATGCGATGCCGGTAGAGATGTTTGCTGTCGATGAGGAAGGAATTGCGCAGCAGTATCTGGTGGAGTCAGTAGATGAGAGCTTTCAGTGGAATTACCGACCGGCAAATGGACAGCTTGCAGAACAAATAGGTAAACTTAAACTTCCAGCTGGTTACAGTTCTGAGCTAAACCCGGCCATTAAAGGCTGGGTAGAGATGATCGCGCAAGGGCTGAATCAGGGGGTTGTTTTGTTGATAGATTATGGTTTCCCCAGGCACGAGTATTATCACCCACAGCGTACTGGAGGAACCTTAATGTGTCATTACCGTCATCATTCACACTGCAATCCCCTTACGCTTGTTGGTATTCAGGATATTACAGCGCACGTTGATTTTACTGCTGTTGCTGAGGCAGCTATAGCGTCAGCACTGGATGTGCTCGGCTACACCACACAGGCAAATTTCCTGCTTGGATCCGGGTTGGCAGATCTGCTTACACATGCTGATACTGACGATGAAAAAATAACGAAACAACAGCTGGTGAAAAACCACGAAATACAGCTATTAACGTCACCGGCGGAAATGGGTGAGTTATTTAAAATAATCGCATTAGGAAAAGGTATCGAGTGTGAACTGCATGGTTTTACATTCAGGGATATGAGGGGGAAATTATAAATGACGGATATCCATGCCATCTGGCTAGCTGCCGTACAGGGGTTTACTGAATTCCTGCCAATCTCCAGTTCGGCCCACCTGATATTATTGCCTCGCCTGCTGGGCTGGCCGGATCAGGGCCTGGCCTTTGATGTGGCTGTTCATGTCGGCAGTTTAACCGCTGTGCTTTTCTACTTTCGCCATGATCTTGTTCCAATGATTCGTGACTGGACATTGACGCTGGCAGGCAGGCCAAACACTGAATATTCTAAACTGGCCTGGGCGGTGGTCATTGGCACTATTCCACTGGGCATAGGCGGCGTGCTGATGAAAGTGGTTGTCGGTGGGGAATTACGAGACCCACTGGTAATTGCCACTACAACAATAGTCTTTGGCCTGCTACTGGGCTGGGCGGATTATATCGGTAAACGGGAAAGAGATGAACATTCCCTGAGCTGGAAGGACGCACTGTGGATTGGCGGATCGCAGATACTGGCATTGATACCCGGTACATCGCGTTCGGGCATTACCATCACGACAGCATTGATGCTTGGCCTGACACGCACTGCGGCGGCACGTTTTTCCTTTCTATTATCCATTCCAGCGATCATCTTACCCGGCATACTGCTTGGTGCTGATCTGGCAGAATCACCTGATCCTATCCATTGGCGTAGTTTTATTATTGGTGCTGTCATGTCAGCCGTATTTGCCTACATCTGTATCCGGCTATTCCTGAAAATGATCCAGAGTATGGGGATGATGGTATTTGTTGTTTATCGTTTAGTGTTGGGGGCGTTTTTGTTTTATTTGTTTTTGTAAAAAAAACTGACTTCGATTTTTTTACAATACAGCTCTTGCGACAACCATTCCGCTGACTCTTTTCGCGGCAGCAGATTTAAGAACTGACGCTATAGCTTCCAGTGTTGAACCTGTCGTCATTACATCATCAACGATGCAGATATGAAGGTCTTTTACGTTTGCTGTTACGGCAAATGCCTGTTTGAGGTTTCGTTTTCGTTCACTGGCTTTAAGCCCGGTTTGCAGCGGGGTTTTTTTTATCCGTTGGCAGATTTTGTGGCTGGCGTTTATGCCGGTGATTCGTGACAGCTGGCGTGTGATCTCCCATGACTGGTTAAAGCCCCGGCTACGCAGACGACTGGGGTGCAGGGGGACTGGAATAAGCACATCGGGCTGTTCCGGCAGAGACAGTAGTTTTTTTGCCATCAACGAACTGAACAGATAACCGTATTCCAGTTTACGGCTGAATTTGAACTGCTGAACTAGATAGTTTACCGGTTCCTGATAAAGGAACAGTGCGAGGCACTGATCACAGGTGGGGCGGTGCTGCTGACATTTTCCGCAGTTGCCGGTGCTGCCGACAGGTAGGGCACAGCTGCTACAGGCAGTACCGAGAAGAGGCAAATCGCTCAGGCAGGGCTGACATAGTGGTAAATGACTGCCTGTTGATGCATTGCAAAGCCCGCAGGAAACGGGCAGCAGGCTGTTCAGAAGATTTTTGAATGCGGAGTTGTAAACCATCCATGGTTCTCCAGGTTGACAATTCAAGTCGAAAAACTGAGACTTCGTATCCAGTCATATTTTGGGAAATGCTGAATACTCAAAGAAACCCGTCTTTGCGAGTAAAGCGTGGCAATCTCTTTGATTAGAATCAGTCGTTTAGAGATTGCTTAGTCAATACGTTCCTCGTAATGATGAACAAATCAAGGTTTCTTTAATTATAGGGTAATCAGCAGGATGGGAAAAGTAATGGCATCAACTATGAAATTGAAAAGTGATTTACGTCACGACTGGCGACGTGAAGAAGTACAGTTATTGTTTGATCTGCCGCTGAATGATTTGTTATTTCAGGCTCAAACAGTGCATCGTCAAAATTTTGACGCCAATGCCATACAGCTCAGTACCCTGCTGAATATTAAGACTGGAGCCTGTGCAGAGGATTGTTCCTATTGTTCGCAGAGCGTGGTACATGATACTTCTCTTAAAGTAGAGCCCTTGATGGATCAAGCGACCGTTATGGAAAGCGCCAGAGAGGCGAAGAAAAACGGTGCCAGCCGTTTTTGCATGGGGGCCGCATGGCGTACGCCGACACCAAAAGGCTTTAAACGTATTCTGGAGATTATCAGAGGTGTCAAATCACTGGGACTTGAGACCTGTGCGACACTCGGCATGTTGACCTCCGAGCAGGCGCACCAACTGAAGCAGGCTGGTCTGGATTATTACAATCATAATCTCGATACCTCTGCGGAATACTATGACAAGGTGATTACCACGCGTACCTACCAGGACAGACTGGATACGCTTTCCTGCGTACGTGATGCCGGCATGAAGGTCTGCTGCGGCGGCATCGTCGGTATGGGGGAAGAGCAGAACGACCGGGTGGGTCTGCTGATGACTCTGGCCAATCTTGAGTATCACCCCGAGAGCGTGCCTGTAAACCTGCTGGTAAAAATTGAAGGCACGCCATTGGCGGAAACAGAGGAACTGGATATTTTTGAATTCACCCGCTGTATTGCCGTTGCCCGTATCCTGATGCCGGCTTCTCTGGTGCGCCTGTCTGCCGGTCGACAGAGCCTGTCTGATGAAGCACAGGCGATGTGTTTCCTGGCGGGCGCCAATTCTATTTTCTATGGTGAGCGCTTACTTACTACGGACAACCCGGAAGCCGATAGCGATCGATTGTTGTTTGAACGTCTCGGCCTGTATGCAATGGAATCAGGTGTTGGTGCAGAGACAGTATCGGCTTGAAAGAAGTGATTTGTTTTACGGTTTACGATTTAGGTGTTACATAAAACCTGACCCGTAAAACGTAAAACGTAAATCGTAAAAAATTTTGGGACAGCAGTGAAACACAATGTTTGATCTATCCAGCCAGCTGGCCACACGCAAGGATGTGGGCCTTTACCGCAATCGTATGACCAGCAACAGTCCGCAGGGTGTGCAAGTGGTCATTGATGGCAGAGAGTATTTGTCATTTTGCAGTAACGATTATCTTGGACTGGCTACACACCCTGAACTGATTCATGCCATGAGCGAGTGCGCCGGTAACTGGGGTGTTGGCGCCGGGGCTTCACACCTGCTCGGAGGCCACAGTGAACCGCATGAAGAACTGGAGCAGGCATTGAGCGTGTTCATGGACTCGGAACGAGTACTGCTTTTTTCAACTGGCTACATGGCAAACCTTGCCGTGCTGAGTTCGCTGGTGGGACACGGCGATGTTGTTCATCAGGACAGGCTTAATCATGCTTCGCTGATTGATGGTGCCGTACTCTCGCGTGCCAGGCTACAGCGATATCCTCATGCCGATATGAATGTATTGGCAAAGCAACTCGAGCGCCATAAGAGTGGCAGACAAATTGTTGCCAGTGATGGTGTGTTCAGCATGGATGGCGATCAGGCCCCGCTGACAGAGATACTTGAACTCTGCCGTCAAAACGATAAGCTGTGTTATATCGATGATGCCCACGGTTTTGCGGTGCTGGGTGAACAGGGCCGAGGCATAGTCGATAGCATTGAAACACGCAGCAAAGACTATAGTGACGGGCATCTGCTGTTGATGTGTACCCTCGGTAAGGCGCTGGGCAGTTTCGGTGCTTTTGTTGCCGGCAGCGAAGAAATGATCGAAACCCTGATCCAGCAGGGCAGAAGCTATATCTACACAACGGCCCTGCCGCCTGCCGTAGCTGCGGCAAGCTATGCGGCCCTGAAAGTGATGATGATGGAGGGCTGGCGACGTGAAAAACTTTCTTCACTGGTTGAATATTTCAGGACAGGCTGCCAGCAGAGAGGCATCCCTTTGCTGGAATCTGCCACACCGATACAGCCTGTCATGATTGGTGATAATGACCGGGCTATTGCGGTGGCGGAAACCCTGAAGCAGCAGGGTCTACTGGTGTTTGCTATTCGTAGTCCGACTGTCATGGCAGGCAGTGAACGATTGCGCATCACACTCAGCGCCACACACGAGGAAGAGGATATTGATGTACTACTTGATGCGCTGGCGAATGCACTGGAAGATGGTGGGTCAGCATGAGGCAGATACTGATGCTGCATGGCTGGGGCTTTCCGGGCGCAGTCTATAATACATCGTTGATAGATAAGCTGGCTACAGATTTTGAGGTCAGGGCGCCTGACCGGCGCGGTTATGGCGGCAATGTTGACAACGGTGATTCGTGTGAGATTACCCGACTTGATTCACCTGCATTGCTGGTTGGCTGGTCGCTAGGCGGGTTGGCTGCACTGCAGTTGGCGCGGCGGCAGCCCGACATGGTTACAGGTTTGGTGTTACTTGCGACGACGCCGTGTTTTGTCAATCATCTGGACTGGACTTTCGGTATGGACAATGAGGTGTTTGATGCCTTCCACAAGTTGGTGGTTGATGATCCGGTGACTGCCATGCAACAGTTTGTGCGTTTAAATGCAGGCCGCAAGCCAGATGGGCAGTCAACAGTGGTTTTGTCGGATTTATCCAGTAAAGTAACACCCTATGCGCTACAGCACGGAATGTCCGAGCTTGCCGAGACTGATCTTCGTGATGTTGTCACAGAGATCGACCAGCCGGTGTTGTTGCTGCATGCGGCGGATGACCGGGTGGTGCCAGCCACAGCCAGTTCCTGGTTGCAGGAGAATTTACCCAACGCGAGACGTTTTGAATTCCAGACGGGTGGACATGCCTTTTTTCTGCAGCAGGCTGACGAGGTAGCAGAGCATATCAGGGCGATGGCATGAAGACTGACTGCTATATTGAAGGCGACAGACAATTGGGTTTTGAGCGCGCCGCCAGTGCCTATGATGAATACGCCATTTTGCAGCGCCAGATAGCTGAAGAAATGCTGGAGCGGATACAAACAGTCACAATAAAGCCTGCTCATGTGATCGACGTAGGATGTGGGACCGGCTTCTGCACGCGGAGTCTGCACAAAACCTGGCCCGCAGCACAGATCACCGGTTTTGACCTGGCGGCGGGCATGGTTCAGCAGGCCGGTGGCCAGAAAGGCTGGTTCAGTCGGCAGTCCTATTGCCAGGCAGATGCAGTCTCCCTGCCATTAAACAATGCGTCTATCGATGTCGTTTTCTCCAATCTAATGTTGCAATGGTGTGATCCCGTTGCTGTATTTGCTGAGTTTCGGCGTGTGCTGAACAATGATGGGTTACTGATGTTTTCCAGCTTCGGTCCGGACACACTGAAGGAACTGCGGCAGTCCTGGACGACCGTCGATGATCGACCGCATGTGATCGATTTCGCCGACATGCATGATCACGGTGATGCCCTGCTACAGGCCGGTTTCCGTGATCCAGTAATGGACGTCGATCGCTTCACCCTGACCTATAGTGATGTGCTCAGTTTGCTGCGTGAGCTGCATGGTATTGGCTCGCGTAATGTCATGTCGGGGCGCCGTTCAGGCTTGATGGGACGTGATGCCTTACAAAGCCTGGCGCAGGCATACCAGCAGTTTGCCGACAATGAAGGACGCCTGCCTGCCAGCTATGAAGTGGTTTATGGTCATGCCTGGTCGGGAGGGCGGTCTACTGTAAATGAAATGGAGATTCCGATTGACTTTGCCAGGTGGGTCGAATGAAACAGGGATACTTTATCACCGGGACGGATACAGGCGTTGGCAAGACCCTGGTATCAGCAGCATTGATATTTGTATTGCGTAATCAGGGGTTACGGGTTTCTGGAATGAAACCGGTAGCCAGCGGTTGCGTAAACAATGATAGCGACCTTCGCAACGAGGATGCCGATCGGTTGCTCGAGGCCAGTAACGCCGATACCGATTACGATATAATTTGCCCGTACCGTTTCTCCGAGCCTGTAGCACCTCATATAGCAGCGAAAAAGGCAGGTATCAACATAAGTATTGACCATATTGCCCAGTGTTATAGCCAGCTGAATTCCAGTTCTGATGCGGTGGTAGTGGAGGGTACCGGTGGCTGGCAGGTGCCGATCAATGAAGAACAATATATGTCTGATGTGGCCATTGAGCTGGCACTACCAGTGGTCATCGTGGTTGGTGGCCGCCTTGGTTGTATTAATCATGCATTACTAACAGCTGAAGGTGTAATAGCATCTGGTTTATCGGTGGCAGGTTGGATATTCAATCAAATTGATCCAGGATTGCAGCAGGCTTCTGAGGTAAAAAGCACATTGCAAGGACGTATGCCGGGATTGCTACTGGCGGATATCCCCTGGCAGAAAAAGCCGGATGCCACGGCAATTTCTCGAGACTTTGTTTTTATTGACGTAAACAGTAACCGTAAACCGTAAAACCGCGATTTTAAAAGGTTCGTTTATCCCAGCCCCACATGTGCCGTTCAGGATTACTAAATTGTATATAAACACGCTCAGGTTTTATCTCTGCCTGTTGATTTATAAATTCACATAGCGATTCTGAAAATTCTGCTGTTTGTGACTCAGGCAAGCCCAGTGACTTTAATTCCAGCATGGCGCATGGGGATGGGTCACCAGAAAAGCTCATGGTGGTGTCTGTCTGCAGGCTCACCATCACATAGCTTTCCGGTTTACCAAGCAAGCTGGCGACATGCGAAGAGGCCTTACTGCACAGTGTCTGTGCTGCCTGGTCATCGAGTGATATATTGGTCGTAATGGTTAGTAAAGGCATGGATAGACTCCTGAAAAAATGATGAAAGAATACGCCCCCGCCTGTGATCGTAATAGTCGGGTGATTCTTGATGTACTAAAACCAATTCTAGCGTGCTCCCGTTGTGTACTGGAAATCGGTTCGGGTACCGGGCAACATGCCGTTTATTTTGCGGAAGGCCTGCCGCATTTGCAATGGCAACCGAGCAATAAGGAATCCCTGGGCAGTATTAATGCCTGGCGAGAAGAGTCTCAGCTACAAAATATTTCGCCGGCAATGTCACTGGATTTGCTTTCTCCAGTTGATGAACAATTAACCAGCCTGACTGGTGTTGATGCAATGGTTTGTATTAATACTATCCACATCATGGCCTGGCAGGGTACTGAGAAGTTGTTTGAACTGGCGAGTGAGATTCTGCCAGCAGGCGGTGTGATCTATGTCTATGGGCCATATCGATATTCAAACCACCCACTGGAACCGAGTAATGAAAGTTTTGACCTTTGGCTGAAGGACAGGGATCCTGCTAGTGGTATTCGGGATTTTGACCAGGTTGACAGTCTGGCTAAAAGGGCCGGCTTTGAACTACAGGGAGATATTGCCATGCCGGCCAATAATCGTTCTATCTGGTGGGTGAAACCTTAGGGAACCTCTGATCAATTATGCCATGCCTCTGCGAGACCTGAAGTGCGAATTTATTCGCACATTGATACCGTGTGTTTCAACGGTCCGGAAAAATCTTGTGCGAATGAATTCGCACCTACAGGATTCGAGTCCAGTTCATGAGTCGTAAGTGACTGCTCGTGCTGACCTGACCGCTTCCTGCAACGAGCTGAAACCTGACGCTTCAACACGTTTCGCCAGCCCATTGACGATCTCCCTGACAATGCCAGGCCCATTGTAAATAAAGCTACTGTAGATCTGCACCATCTCCGCCCCGGCGAGCATTCGCTGCCAGGCGTCTTCGGTATTGAAAATTCCGCCGACGCCAATGATCGGTACTTTTCCCTGGAGTTCCTGATAGAGCAGGGCGACCACCTCATTGGCTCTGTCCTGTAGAGGCATGCCGCTCAGACCGCCCGCTTCATCGGCATGCTCGCTGTCGGCAACAGAGGAGTGGTCAATGGTGGTGTTGGTGGCAATGACTGCATCTATCTTATGTTTTACCAGCAGGGCAGCAAAGGCAGGAATATCGCTGTTTTCAATGTCCGGAGAGATCTTTACCGCGACCGGGATAGTGCGTTTAAAATCATCTGCCAGATCTTTGCGTGTTTTCATTATTTTCTTCAGTAGGTCATCCAGTGCATCCTCAGACTGCAAATCACGCAGATCTTTTGTGTTGGGTGAAGAGATGTTAATTGTGAAGTAATCAGCATACAGGTAGAGCTGTTTGAGGCCTGAAATATAATCCTCGGCAGCCTGCTTAATAGATGTACTGGCATTCTTACCCAGATTTATTCCCAGGGGGATGGATTTTCTTGTGCTGGCAATGTTTTCAAGAAACGGCTGTATGCCGCCGCTGTTAAACCCCATGCGATTGATGATGGCCAGATGTCTGGGCAGACGAAACATTCTTGGTGCAGGATTACCGGGCTGGGGTTTAGGTGTGACGGTACCCAGTTCCAGGTGGCTGAAGCCGAATGTGCTTAATGCAGTGATACAACGTGCTTCCTTATCCAGGCCAGCTGCCAGTCCCACAGGGCCGGGAAAGTGTATTCCCATGAGATTGACCGGTAGCTCATGCACACGGTTACCGTACAGTCGCTGCAACAGGGATATTACAGGGCTGAGTTTACCTGCCCAGGAAAGCCACTCCAGAGTCAGTTCATGTGTAAATTCAGGGTCAAGCTTGAAAAGTAAGGGGCGGAGAAGATGTTTATACATTATATATACAAGCTTATTGTGTTATTTCTGCATGATCCTGGCAAATTCCTGACAAGTTTCTCGGAAATAAAATAGTTATTTCTAAGTGTCTACGTTCAGAAACATTAAAATTAAATTTTCAGTTCAGGCCCACCTGTTTGGCCGTGCATTGTAATCTTCTTTAGTGGTGTTGGCGAAGCTACTTGTTGTAAAGGCGCATAAGCTTTAAATTTCAAGTTCAAAATCCTTTGATCATAATGTCAAAATTTCTCGCTATCACGAAGATAACGCCACTGCCCAGTTTGCATGTCACCCAATTTGATATTGCCTATACGTGTACGCGTTAGTCCAGTGACCTTTAAGCCTATTTCTTCACACATGCGCCGTATCTGACGTTTCTTTCCTTCCCTGAGTATGATTTTCAGGCGCGTTGGGTTCAGCTGATAGACTTTTGCCTGCTTTAGTTCTTTACCATCGAGCTGGATGCCGTGACGGAGTCTAATTAGGCCTTCATCCGTGATTTTTCCTTGCACCCAGACCAGATATTCCTTTTCAATTAAGCTGTCTGCACCGATCAGTTGTTTTGCTATTACGCCATCCTGGGTTAGTACCAGCAAACCGCGCGAGTCGATGTCCAGTCTGCCGGCAGGAGCGAGACCCTGTAGTATATGTGTGCTGAATTTTTTCTTTTCCCAGGGGGATGATAAATACTGATTTTGCGGCAGGATGAGGCGTATTGCGGGCTTATATCCCACTTCAGCCTGCCCGGACACAATGCCTACAGGTTTGTTGAGCAAGATAGTAATGCGGGACTGCTGCTGCGCTCTGGCACTTTTTACCAGGCTGATGTGCTGGTCGGGGAAAATTTTAGTGCCCAGTTTGTCGATAGTCTTACCATCAACCATCACCAGACCCTGCTCAATGTAGCGATCGGCTTCTCGGCGCGAGCAAATTCCCTGCTGCGACATCAGCTTTGACAGGCGTACTGGCTTATTATTTTTAATATTATTATTCACAGGCGGCTTAATGTTTTAAAATCGCTCGTTTGGTTGGTGCTTCATTGATTATATAGCAGGAAAAAAAGAATGTATTTAAGCAAATTATCGATGTTTTTCGCTATCTTATTCATATCACCAGCCGGCCTGGCGAATGAAGTTGCGGAGCAACTGGATCTGATTGTAAGCTGGTATGGTGTGCTTGCAGTACTGGTGTTTGTTATTGCCTATACACTTGTTATTGGTGAAGAGTTTTTACACCTGCGAAAATCCAAACCTGTGCTGGTGTCTGCGGGTGTTATCTGGGCCCTGGTCGGTATCGCCTATGTCGCTCAGGGTGATTACCATACGGCTGGAGTAGCGGTTAGCGATGCCCTGCTGGAGTATGGAGAACTGTTGTTATTCCTGTTGGCAGCCATGACCTATATTAATGCCATGCAGGAAAGAAATATCTTTGAGGCATTGCGCGCCTGGTTATGCTCTGCTGGTTTTACCTACAGGAGTATATTCTGGATTACCGGTCTGCTGGCATTCCTTATTTCTCCACTTGCCGATAACCTGACGACATCCCTGTTAATGGCTGCTGTGGTGATGTCTGTAGGTGTTGGACGAACGCGATTTGTAACTCTGTCACTTATAAATATTGTTGTCGCCGCCAATGCAGGTGGCGCCTTCAGTCCTTTCGGCGATATTACTACCCTTATGGTCTGGCAAAAAGGGGTGGTTGAATTTGCTGATTTTTTCAAACTCTTTACCCCTTCACTGGTCAACTGGCTTATTCCTGCATTTATTCTTTCCCTGACTATGTCAAAAGGAAAACCTGATCCCGTGCTAGAAAAGGTCGAAGTAAAATTTGGCGGCTTTGTCATAATTGGCCTGTTTGTGCTCACCATAAGCATGGCTGTCGCTGCGCATAATTTTCTGCATTTACCGCCTGTGCTGGGCATGATGACTGGCCTTGGTTTACTGCAGTTCTGGGGTTACCGTATTCGTATGTATGAAAAGAAGGATGTTAGAAATGATGAAGAGCTGGCATTTCTTGAAAGTGTTGCTGATATTGATAAGGAGCTCCTCTCCAAACACTACAAACTGAAAAGAAAGCCTTTCGATATCTTTATTAGTATGAAGCGGGCGGAATGGGACACCTTGATGTTTTTCTATGGTGTAGTCCTGTCTGTAGCCGGTCTCGGTACCCTGGGGTATCTGGCATTACTCTCCGATGCATTGTATACCGGCCTGGGGCCGACCTGGGCTAATATTCTGGTCGGGCTCGTCTCGGCAATCGTTGATAATATACCAGTAATGTATGCAGTATTAACCATGCAGCCTGACATGTCTCAGGGGCAATGGTTGCTGGTGACACTTACCGCAGGCGTTGGTGGATCCTTGCTGTCGATCGGATCAGCGGCAGGCGTGGCGTTGATGGGGCAGGCTCGCGGTGACTATACATTTTTTGTTCATTTACGCTGGAGCTGGGCCATTGGTCTGGGCTATATCGCCAGTATCTGGGTACATTTTCTGGTCAACGCAAAAAGTTTTTAAATAGATGCTTTGATTTACAATTTTCATTCAACAACTATAGGGCACCTTTATATAATCCCAGAATAACCATCTTGAATCCAGAACCTGCCATGTCTGCGTTAAGAATCTTCACAATAGTTTATTATTACGTGCGATCCTTGCCTTGATACGACAGGTTTTGAATTACAATCTGGTGTATCCAGAATTAATAGAGGTGCCTTTGAGACTTTCATCCTTTCTTTTTGCAGTTATTTTCATCCTGTTGCCATGGTCTGATGCCAGCGCACGTTTACTGATATCAGTCACTGTCCCGGCTCAGGCGTGGCTGGTGAATCAGCTTGCAGGTGATCATGTCGATCTATTGACAATGATCCCTGAAGGCCGTGTACCGAAGTCTGCGCAGCCCAGCCCGCGCAAACTGGCCCGCTCCCGACAGGCCGATATACAATTTATTGTTGGCCATCCTGCGCTATTTTTTGAAGCAAGGTATATCACTCCATATAGAAATCCCGACAGCAAGGCTATATGGATCAGCATGTTTGATGTGGCGAAACAGATGAAGCCAGCATGGACACTGAAGGGCACCGATCCACATCTCTGGACAAGTGCATCGATTATGATGGCTACAGCACGTGTTGTAGCTGACAGTCTTGCACGACTTGATCCAGAAAATGCGGAGTATTACCAGAAAAATCTGCTTAAGCTGGAGACAGCAATAAAAAAACTTGATAAACAGATCAGAGAGCAAGTGGCACAAAGCCAGTTTCGTGAGCTGCTGGTTTTTCATCCTGCCTGGGGTCACTTTAGTCAGGATTATGGTTTGCGGCAGCTTGCCATTGAAGTGGAAGGGAAGGCCCCTGACCCGGGAAGTCTTTCAAGCTTAATCAGGACATCAGAAAAAAATAACATCAGTTTTATCATCAGTTCGCCTGGTGCAGATCAGCGCCTGGCAGGTATCATTGCCGCACAGTTGCAGATAGAGGTGCTGGTAGTCGATCCAATGGATCCGGACTGGATGCACATGATGCGCAAGATGAAAGCAGCCGTGGAGAAACTCAAGGAGGCAGCTAAATGACTGACAGGAAAACACCACTGATTTCTGTGCGTGATGTATCGTTCTCATACGGTTATGAGCCTGCGCTGAAGGATGTAAGCCTGGATATCTATGCAACAGACTATCTGGCCATTATCGGTCCCAATGGTGGCGGTAAAACAACCTTACTGAAGCTCATCCTGGGTTTATTGAAGCCTGATGCCGGACAAATCACCTGGCCCGGTTTTTCAGCCCAGCATCAGATTGGATATGTACCTCAGTTTGCGACCTTTGAGCGCGAGTTTCCGTTGTCTGTGCGGGATGTAGTGTTGATGGGCCGGATGAGCGGCCATCTCTGGTGGCAGAGGGTGTCAGACCGAGATCAGGATCTTACTACAGATATTCTGCATCAACTGGGGCTGGATGCACTTTCCGATAAACCGGTAGGGCAGTTATCAGGCGGGCAATTGCAGAGGGTAATGATTGCACGGGCACTCGTTTGTAATCCCGACATTCTATTTCTGGATGAACCCATAGCCTCAATCGATCCGGGTTCACGCTTCAAGTTATCAAGCATGCTGACGGAGCTTAACAAAAACATCCCCATCGTTGTCGTCACGCATGACATTACATCTTTCGCATCGAATGTCCTGCATATTGCCTGCGTCAATCGTACCCTCTTTTATCATGGCGATGCGGAGCTTGCCAGCGGTTGTCTTGATGAGGCCTACGGCTGCCCGGTTGAGCTGGTTGCTCATGGCGTACCGCATAGAGTGTTACAGGATCATGCTGATCCTTCTGCCGCGGGTTGTACACATCATGGCTCAGACAAATGACCGGCCTGTTAGCGGCATTGCAATACGACTTCATGCAGAATGCGCTGGCAGCCAGTCTGCTGGTGTCAGTTCTGTGTGCAATCACAGGTACCTTTATTGTCATCAAAAGACTGGTTTTTCTAAGTGGCGGTATTTCACATGGTGCTTTTGCTGGCCTGGGTGGGGCCTATTTTCTGGGTATCAATCCATTCCTGGGGGCTATGTTCGTCGCTATCCTGTCGGCTGCAGCCATTACTCGTGTCATCCTCAGGCAGAGCCAGCCTGCCGATGCGACCATTGGGATATTATGGGCGACCGGCATGGCTGCGGGAGTACTGTTTGTATCGATAACGCCGGGGTATGCGCCGGATCTAATACCCTATTTATTTGGTGATATTCTTACTACAGGTAGAACACAGTTGTACTGGATGGCAGGCTTCAGTATGGTTAACCTGTTGCTGACAATAATATTGTTTCGCCAGCTGGTTGCAGTGAGTTTCGATGATGAATTTGCCCGCCTACGTGGGTTACCGGTTGGTGCAGTTCTGTTGATACTGATGGTGATGAACAGTGTCGCCATCGTCCTGATGATCCAGGCAGTAGGCATTATTCTTGTTATGGCACTGCTTACCATCCCACCGTTGATTGGTCTTGCACTGGCAGCAAAAATTCGTGTGGTAATGTTTTATGCCTTTATCAGTGCCGTACTGATAACAGTCGGTGGTTTATTACTGTCATTCTACCTTGATCTGCCCAGCGGTCCTGCCATTGTTTTACTGGGAGCGGGACTACTGATGCTCGTTAAAATAGTAAAAGCTCAAAGTAAAATGTAATAGTCGCCCCAATAATATTTTGTCGAGTTTTCTGGTGTTCACGCTAGTCCTGGAATAGTAATCTCCTGAGATAGAACATTACTGTAGGTTCGAATTCATTCAAACTGTGCTGTGCGAATGAATTCTCACCTACATAATAACCCCCTGTGCCCTAAACAACCTTGTAGAGTCTTCAGATGTCAATCAGGCCAGTAAAATTTAGAAATATTGTTCAGCGGCTTAGGGTCTATCAGATACTGATTGTCAAGTATTGGCAAGGTAAAGCGGTTAACCACATACTCAAACTTAGCGCCGAGTTCACGTTCCCCGAGAGGGCAATCAGGGTCGCGGCCTAGCGAGATGACCTGTCCTTCACCCTGAGGTAGTTCTGAGAGTAGCGTACTGTTACAAATGACCAGGTCCTCATCGGATGTAATGGGTATTTTACGCACAAAATAGGATGTGAATTTGTAGCCATACATGCCGGATGCACTAATATCTGCCGGGCCGTTGTTCATTATCAGGAATTCCATGTTTTGCCCCTTGAAGCTGGTCCTGGCAATTTCAAGGTCAGTCTGAATCTCCTCTTTACCACGTTTTGACGACAGTTGTTCGAAACTAACAAAGTTAGGCAGTATCTCAATTTTATTGGTAACAGCAAGGACTCTGCCATCGACAGAACGGGCTTGCAGCTTATAGATACCAAAGACACTGCCATCATCAGGAACCTGCCAGATAAATTGCCCCTTCCTGGCTGCCACAGGATTGTTATTGAGTTTTACAATTTTCTTGCTGCTACTTTCCAGCAGAACAAGATCAAGCTGTTGTCCTGATACTATTCTGAGACTTGCTGGCCAGACAATTTTCAGCTGTTGTTCACCCCGGTAGGAGTTGCCGTTTGCAGGTGAAACAAATTTCGGTATGACTTCTGATTTTTTCCGGGCAATCCGAAATATTCTTTTTAGCGAGGAAATAGTTCTGTTTTCAGACGAGATAGTCAGTATGTACTTGCCTTCGGGCTGTGTAGACAGGTCGGCGGAATAGGCACCGTCATTATTGCCGGTAGAGCTCAGGACTATTTCTTTCGTCCAGCTATTTTGTACAGTAATGTGCACTAGCGAGCCGACATCTCCACTGGACTGCCAGTTTACAATCAGTTTTCCATTGTCAGCCAGGCGGCCATTCGTACGTGGGCTGGTGATGATGATTTCAGGCCCCGGGCCAGCCCTGACTGGCTCAGGTTTAGGTGCTATTTGAATCGGGGATGTGGATAACACACGAAAGGGCCTGCTGTGATTGTCCCTGATATCTGTCTCATCTATCTTACCTTCGATGTCTACTGTGGCTACAAACAGTTTGGATGAAGACAGTTGATCTTTAGGCCATTTGATCGCAAGAGTTACGGTTTCACCGGGTTTCAGGCTTTTTACCGGTTTACGTATCAGCCAGAGTTTGCCCGGGCTGTCCTGTAACCGCTGTACACCCATCATAAAAGGCTTTGTCGTTGCTGATTGGCTATTATTTGTGATGTAGAAACGCACTTTTCCATCACTGATGTAATGCGTACCCGAAATGGTTTCAATATAGATGACAAGATTGGCTAAGCGGGCCTGTTTTGCCCTGGCTTCGGGTGTGGCGATGATAGTGCCGGATTTTTTTCCTTTTGCAGCAGGCCGAACTATCAACATTTTGCTTATCAGATTATTACGGTTGGATTTTTCATCAATTTTCCCATCCGGGTTGATAAAGATGAGGACATCCTTTTTACCCTGATGGGTGGCTTTAAATTCGGTATTAATACTGACCTGGGAACCAGCGGCAATATTCATGGTGATATCGTTGCCATAGGGTTGGCCATTGATAAATATACGGATCTTTACATTGTCAGCCTGCACCGTACCGGCATTAGAGATTTTTGTACTTATTCGGACCTTTTCACCGACACGAGGAGAGGCGATATCGAAGTTTATTTCCTCAGCCGCCAGGTCAGGCTTGCCTGAAACAGGGCCATTCGTTATTGTTTTTTCATCTACCCCGGTGGACAATGGCTGTTCTGTCATGCCAGTCGGCAGAGAGAGAATGGCAAGCTGGCGGGAGACTTCATCTGCTTCGATTTTCTCGTTTTCGATATCCAGCACGACACGAAACTGGTAACGTCCTTCAGGAGAATCCTTAAATGTAAAAATGGTTGTGGCATTGCCTGCTGGATCAAAGGCAGTAATGGTTTGCCTGCCAATTTCTTTTTCATCAAGATAGTAGCGTAAACGCAGTTTTTTACTTCGTAAGGAAGCTTGCGCACTGACAGTGATGTTGGCACTGATTTCTTCACCAAGATAGGCGACACTGCGGTTCAGCGAGAACTGCTCGATTCTGATTTGTTTTTTTTCTGCGGCAGAGGCTGTTGTGCCTATCAGCATCAGCATAGACAGCAGATATAGCTGGCACACTATGCTGAAAAAACAGGCTATGTTTGATTGCTTTCGGCAGTACATTCTTGAGGTGTCTTTGATGAAAATTGACTATTATACAAAATATGCCTGCCCCTTGTGTGACGAGGGGCTGTCAATATTACGTCGTTTCCCTGAAATCCATGTCAGCATTGTTGATATTGAGGAGGATGTTGAGAAATATCACTCTTATCTGCTGCGTATTCCGGTGATTTCTTATGACAATGGGGAAAAGGAACTTGGCTGGCCATTTGATGAGAAAGATATCAGGGGGATCGTTTCGTCCTTTCGCTAGAGTTGATATTTTTTATTCTTTTGTCTGTATTTGAGAGCCTGTCGCACTCTCTCTTTATGCCTCCCGGACTATTGTTTATGCAGACCCATGTCCCGTAAACTATGCTATATTGATCGGGTCATGGAGACACAAGCGGATGTTCGCTCACACACAATGGACGAAACCACAACATAAGGAGGAAGGTATAATGCACCTTGCTAGAAGATATGTTCTGTTCCCGACACTCACCCTGTTGGCTTTACTGCTGACGATGACGGCTGTCTCGGCCGCCCCACCGGCTACTCAACCCAGGGACACTCAGGCACTACAGGGATTGACTAGTGCAAAAGCGGTATTCATGCTCAACGTCAAGGATGCTCGTCGCCTGTCTCATGTACTCCGTGTTATAGAAAAAACCGAAAAGGGGATGCGTGCACAGGGAGTGGAACCCCAGATCGTTGTTGTCTTCATCGGTCCCTCCGCTGCCTTTCTCACCAAGGATCGGCGCGGTATTTCCTACATGGACCAACGGAACGTGGCCGCCATACAGAAAGGTATACACAAACTCAAGACCCTTGGCATCCGCAGCGAAGTCTGTAGTGTGGCACTCAAGGGCATGGACATCGCACCAGCCGATGTGATCCCGGACGTCACACCCGTCGGTAATGGGTTCATCTCCGCCATTGGCTACCAGGCACAGGGGTACGCACTCGTCCCCGTATTCTGATATGCGCTCAGGGGCAGGTGTTGGCTTATCACTTGAGGATTGTTAGGGAGCCTCTGATTAATTATGCCATGTCTCTGCGAGACCTGAAGCGTGCAGCTACAAAGCGTGCTTCGCAGC
>ENA-ORDP01000802-ORDP01000802.1-marine-sediment-metagenome-genome-assembly--contig:-NODE-802-length-18963-cov-4.438280_pt1 | contig 18963 bp, 18 predicted proteins | sample MGYA00248627_ERZ508539 | MGnify/ENA primary metagenome ERZ508539 (study PRJEB26208, sample SAMN05571518) | marine sediment metagenome | biome: deep sea; feature: Hydrothermal vent; material... | reverse complement strand
GTCAACGAAGCATGGCGCCTTTTACAGCCGATTGTAGCAGAAATGGATTTTTAGATGTTCCCTAAACGCCAGATAACGTTTAACGCTTGTGGGGCGATGGCAATTGGGAAAACCAGAATAGTTCAAGAGAGGATGGGATGCGAGCATGAAAGTCAGATTTGAAAAAGAGCAGGTTGAATCTAAAATCGGAAAATGTCTTGTGGGAGGCCAGCCGGGGAATAACCCTCCTTTAATGATCGGCAACATGTTCTGGCCGGGGGACAAAATAGTCGAGTCGCGCAAAGGAACTGTCAAGTTCGACAGGGAGAAAGCGACCCAGCAGATTCGCCGCCTCGAAGAGCTGGAAAAATTGACCGGGCTTCCTTCGCTTGTCGATATGGTGGCCAATACCGGTGACGAAATGAAACAGTATATCGACTTTTTTGTGGAAGCGACCGAGGACTCAAAGATGCCGTTCGCTTCGGACGCATATATGACCAAGGTCAAGCGCCCCGCCGTGGAGCATGTGGCCTCTCTGGGCCAGATGGACAGATACCTTTATAACTCGCTTTCTTTCTGGGAAAAAGAGCTTGAAGAGGAGATGGAGTATATCGCCAAGCTTGGCGTTAAACATGTGGTGCTGGGGTTATGGGACGCGCAAGACGACTTTTCCACCGGACGGCTTTCATGTCTCGATAAAATGTGGGAGCTTTTGGAGCCATACAAGTTTGAGACAATTCTTTGCGACTGCTCCGTAATGCACCTGCCCACCGCCATGATCTGCAATAACGCCATGCAGTTGATAAAAGATAAATATGGATTACCCAGCGGCTCCGGCCCGGCTAACGGCGTTTATATGTGGATGAAAGAAGCGCAAGCGATTGGCGGCAAGGATGCGTTTAAAGGCGTGGATGTGGCCACAGAAGCCGTAGCCTCACTCGGCGCGGACTGGCTGATGTATGGCCCCGCTGACACTTGCGACAGAATTTTTCCAGGCGTCGCCATAGCCCAGTGCAACTTCGCGTCGATGGTCATGGATGAATATAAGGAGCTCCCGGAAAACCCGACTCATCCGTTTAACCTTTTGTTCCCCGATGTCGTAAAACAGTTCCACGATAAACTTGCCGGCGTCGAGAAAAAAAGGAAATGGCTACGTAAATAAGAATGGCGCCTTTTACAGCCGATTGTAGCGGAAATGGATTTTTAGAGGCTCCCATTAATCAATCCCGGCTCCGGGCGCCAGCCCGGCCCGGGCGCGTGGAGATTGCGGATCGGTTTTGTATACGATCCAGACAATCAACGCTCCCAGCATTGAGCCGGCTATCGCGTCAGAGAGAAAGTGGACACCCAGGTAAACGCGCGATAACGCCACAAGAGAGGCGGCCAGGAAAAGTAGCGCGCGGCGGCGCCTTACGTAGAGGGCGAAAAACATGGCGGCGGTAAAGGCGGCCTGGGAGTGGCCCGAAGGAAAAGACCTGTTGTACAAAAGGTTCAAGGGCGTATTGACAACCACCTTCCCGCTTTTTATCTCCTGCTGGAAATGTTTCACTGGCCGGTCGCGCGGCGTAACCTGCTTGACGGCCTGAAGCAAGGCCCCGGCCACCGCCATCGTAATCAGAAAAGTAAGCGCGAGACGGCGGCGCCGGTTTTTCTCTACTCTCGTTAAAATATAGTAAAGACCGCCCAGGATGAGGACTATGGAATCCCCCGCTATTGTGGCTAATATCATTAAGATGTCGGCAAAAACCGAGGAGAGGCCGTTGTTAATCCATAAAAAAAAAGATTCGTCTATGCCAACCAGACCGTTAATCACTGTTTTGCCCCGCCATCAGGCGCGTTCTTAAGCCATTCCACTTTTCCTCCAGCCATATCCCTGGCCGTGTCGGCATTGTGTCTTTTGAGACTCTTACGATAAAATAGATCCCTATAAGGGCCATGATCGCATTCGGCGCCCACATGGCCGCCACAGGCGGTATTTTCCCTCCGGCTCCTAGCCCCTGTCCCATCATCAGAAAAAAATAGTTTAAAACTATCAGCAATACGCCGATCCCGAACCCTCCAGCCGAGCCCCTGCGGTGCGTCATGATTCCCACCGGGGCTCCCAGCAGGCCCAGGACGACACATCCGACCGGAATGGAGTATTTTTTGTGAAGAGCGACTATTTCCGCGTTAGCCGGTTTGCCTTCAGCCCGCAGAGATTCTATCCGCGCCTTTAACTCTGGAACGGAAAGGTGCGGAATCTCTTTTTCAAGAGGCTGGTTGAGCCTTTTAGACAGGTCGAAGCTAAGGTCATATTCGTCAAAAGCGATCGTCCTGTACGCTTTTGATTTCGTCATCGTGTGAATGACGCCGCCTTCAAGCTTCATGGTCACGAATTCGCTGTCTGGATGAGGTATTAAAAAACCTCTCCTCGACTCGATTATCTTCGGTTTGTCACGATTGCGCTGATCGGAGATAAACACTCCTTTTAGCGCTCCATCATTGTTCTCGTTTACATGTATGACCATATCAGGAAAATCAGAGTAAAATTTTCTTTCTTTGATATCGAGATTGAAGTTTGTCTGCAGGATTGTTATGACGGTCTGGCGAAAGGCCAGATTGCCTCTATGGGTAAGGTTCACCGTCAGATATAAAGTTATGGCGCCGGCGATGATGGAAATGAGAAGAACCGGGGCCAAAAGCCGGTACAGGGAAATGCCGCTGGCCCTCATGGCTGTCACCTCATTTTCGGCCGATAATCGGGAAAACGACATAAGTGTAGACATTAAAATCGCCAGGGGTATAGCCAGCGTAAGGAAAACCGGACTCATATAGACCAGCAACTTCCCTATCATCAAGGCGGGCGCATGCTGAGTCAGAAGAAGGGTTGAAAGAAAATTTACTTTCTCTAACATCAGAACAGAGAACAGGACAAAACCGGCAAGGAAAAATATTTTCAACTGCTCTTTTATTATGTATCGATCTAGCACCCGCATGGGGTAAAATGATATCACAGTAAAGGTAATTACATCAGCTATCTGTGGTCAATCGGTATCTCTTGTTAAGATAAATCCATGTCAGGTCTGGAGAAAAACATACTTGTAATAGACAACAGCAAGTTGTCGCGCATGGTAATGGAGGATGAGCTTAAATCCTCCGGGCTCAACGTCTCTTTCGCCACTAACGCCGATGAAGGCCTGTTGCTGGCATACAGCCTCGATCCTGATTTCATCACTCTCGAACTTACTCTCGAAGACATGAGCGGCATAGAGTTGATAAGCAAGCTCAAGAAGTCGGGAAAAACCAACAGCGTCCCTTTCATGGTCGTGACCGGTTATGAGGATTCGATTCAAAGGGAGCTGTGCCTCGGCGCCGGAGCCGTTGACGTTTTGTACAAACCCTTCTCCCACGGCGAGCTGACTCACATAATAAAAGGCAATCTTGATTCGGCGGAGACGAAAACCGGAAGGAAAATTCTGATAGTGGAGGATTCGTCTACGATCAGGGCCATAACGAAACATCTTCTCGAAAGGCGGGGCCACACCGTTATCGAGGCCGAAAACGGACTTGCAGGCTTAAAAAAGCTTGAGGCTAGTTTTCTGGATATCGATATGATAGTAACAGACATAAATATGCCGAAAATGGACGGACGCCAGTTTGTCACAAAAGTAAGGAGCCAGCAGAGGTTTCAGTTCATACCTATCATTGTCTCCACAACTATCACAGAAAAAGAGAATGTAAGACTGCTTTTAAGCCTGGGAGCGGACGACTATATTGTAAAGCCGTTCGCCAGCGAGGAGTTTATCGCAAGAATACAGAGCCATCTGAGGACGAAGAGTTTATATGAAGAGCTGGGGTCGGCCAACAAGCAGTTGTCGGAATTCAATGAAACACTGGAAGGGCGTGTCGAAGAGAGAACCATCGAACTCAAGGAGGCCAACCTTGACGCGATTTACTCCCTGGCCACGGCGGCTGAAGCTAAAGACGACGACACCGGTTTTCATGTCCGGCGGATCCAGCATTACAGCGAAGCCCTGGCGAAAAAAATCGGTCTGTCGGAAACCCAGGCGGAGGAAATCGGTTACTCGTCGATAATGCACGATGTGGGTAAGATATCGATCCCTGACAATATTCTGAAAAAACCGGGAAAACTGACGAAAGAGGAGTTCGATCTTGTCAAGACTCATTCGGTCCAGGGCGAAAAAATTCTTTCGGATAAAAACTTCTTCAAAACGGCCAGAATAATCTCCCGGCACCACCATGAAAAATGGAACGGCGAAGGATATCCAGACGGCCTTTCAAAAGAGAATATTCCCCTCTCCGCCAGGATTGTGGCTCTGGCGGATGTTTTCGACGCCCTGACGAGCCGGAGGCCTTATAAAGAAGCCTGGCCCATGGAAAAAGCCATTGAGGAGATAAAAATATCCTCCGGCTCTCATTTCGATCCGGGCATATCGCAGGCATGGCTTGCCTTGTGGGAGGCGGGCGAAGTGGAGCGCATTTTCAACAAATGGCAATGACCATCCGTCGGCGGCTTAAATCTGGATATTAATATTCACCCTGCGGACATCAGCGCCTCATAGGTCAGTTTCGCGCATTTATCCCAGGAAAACATGGCCGCGCGGGCAAGCCCGGCGCAAGAAAGCTTTTTGCGCTCACTATCCGATTCAACCACGCGGATTAACGCCTCTATGAACGACTCTGGATCGTCTGGGTCGAGCGACAGCGCGGCGTCCCCGGCCACCTCTGGAATCGATGTCCGGTTTGTTGTTATCACCGGCGCGCCGCAGGCCATAGCTTCCAGCACCGGCAGGCCAAACCCCTCGTATACGCTCGGATAAAAGAAAACCGCCGCATGGTTGTAAAGTTTCACAAGGTCGGCGCGGGAGACGAATCCGAGTGTATGGACTTTCGACTCCAGGGAACGCTCTTTTAACGATTGCAAAAAATTTTGATACGAAGGATCGTTTTCAATTTCTCCTGTCATCACAAGATGATAGTCGGGCCTCTTTTTTAAAAGCCCGGAGAATGCTTTAAATAAAAGACTTATGTTCTTCCTCCAGTCTATCCCGCCAACGTATAGAATGAATTTTTCGGGAAGGTCCAAGCGTTCACGGCTATTGCTCACTTCAGGCTTGAATTCAGGATCGACGCCCAGATAAACCACCGTTACTTTCGACGGGTTCACATGCGCGAACCGAACCACGTCATGTTTGGTGTGCTCGGAATCCGCCAGAATCAGCCTTGCGCCCTTTAGCGTCGCCAACTGCGTTTTTACATGCGCCTTACGCTTTACCGATCTTGAGTAATGATCCTTTAACGCTACGGAAATAAGGTCATGGACGGTGACACAATAGGGGACTTTGAGCCCTGCTGGCGTGTCGAGATGGGAGGGAAAGAAAATCGCCTCCACTCCAGCGCGTTTAACGGTCGAGTCGACAATATTTTTATAGAAGAAATGGCTCCAGATGTAATCTTTGATAAACGGTTGAAACTTGCGCGCCCATCCGGGATCAAAGGGCCTTGCGTTTAATTTAAGAGGCTCGATCGCTTCATAATCGGTATCGTAAAAAGGAGCGATCAAAAGCCCTTCCGGCGCCAGATGGCGGCGCCTGATGACATTGTCCGTGTACACGCCTATCCCCCGGTTTTTGTGGGCTTTGAAACCGTACTGAAGCGCCCGAAGATCGAAACCGATGGATTTCATCAGGCTATGCCCTGCTCTTTTAGCCACTCAACTCCTCTTTTGGCGCGCTCGACTGAAATTTCGTCTCGCATCTCAAGTATACGGATGGTGTCAGGTTTTAAATATGGCTTGAGCGATCCGAAATCGACCGCGCCCTCCCCTCCCGAAGGCGGCGGCAAGTGGTCATAGTATCGATCAACATCGTGAAGATGAACGCCTATGAGCAGGTCGCCAAACTCTTCAAGCCAGACATTGGCCGGTGTTATCCCCAGGTTATTCTGGACCTGGGCGTGGCCTGCGTCGTGCCAGTATTTTATCCTTGAGCCAGACAACCGGGAAAAAATAATGGCCATCTCCTCGAAGTCTGGATACTCCCGCAAATAGTAGCGGTTCTCAAGCCCCACGTCCACGCCATGATTTTCGGCCACCTGGCTTAGCTCATCAAGGCTTTTCAAAAGCATATCGAACGTGGCTCCCCTGCTTTTCAGTCTTTTTATTTTCAGCTCTCCTAAAAGCCGCCGCCCGGCGCGCGCGCCGATGACGCCGCGGTCATAAAGCTTTTGAAGGTCTAAAGTCGCTTTTTCCATCGGAACAGAGCCTGCGTGAACAACTACCGCCCGCGCCCCGATCAGAGCCGCAAGCTTGATGGTATCGGCCACATCGTTCACAGCTTTTAAGCGGATGGTTTCATCTGGATCGCTCAAGCGCCAGGCCTCGGCCTTGGCCTTGTTTTTCTTGTAAGCGGGCGCAGGGCAGACGGCGTGGATGGAAAGGGGGGTTATTTTCAGATCCTCGCGCGCTGACAACAGTTCGTCCAGGGTCTTTTTTGTCAGACGGTAATCGATCTCCATGGCGTTCACCCCCAGTCCGGCCACCTGGCGGGCCAGTTGGGCGCCGTCGGGTATGGAGCGTGAGCGCCAGCATGTTGAAACGCCAAACAATGTTAAGACCGCTACCTCAATTCTTTTTCTATCTGTTCGTGCACTCTCATCGATATATCACGGTCTCCCAACATTCCCACCCTTACGATTACCCTCGTCTCGTTGTTGGTCCATCGCTCCAGGGAAAGCTTCACCACATCTCCTTTGACCAATTCAGCTTTTATATATCCGTTAAAAGCGTCGTGTTTTCGCTCCGTTACTTTCAATTTCAGCTTACGCAGGGCGCGCAACGAGCCTTTCCATGTGGTTTCCATCGGCTGCTTATAGTTGCGTGAAAGGTTCCCGTTGATCCAGGCGTAGGCTCCGGCGACTCCTGCCCCGCCGGCCACCAGCCAAAAACAGCCTGCGAAAAACGGAGCCAAAAGCAGAATCGCTACAGTACGTCTCATCATGTTTCTCTTTTATGGGAACCTCTAATAATCCATTTCTGCTACAATCGGCCCACTATATCAAATCCAGCGGCTCCGGCGAATAGCATATCAGAGATTCTCCTTGTCTTTATCCGCCAATGACCTCAAGGGCTTTCGCCGCGCTGATTCCCTCGATATAAACGGTTTTCCTTCTGGACGCCTCACCCCTTAAGATAGATACGGACGATTTTGGCGCGCCGAAAAATCTGGCCAGCGTCAGTATCAACTTTTCGTTGGCCGCCCCGTCCACCGGCGCCGCTGTTATTCTTACTTTTAGAGCGCCGTCATAAACACCCATCACTTCGCTCTTTGAGGCGCGAGGCGACACTATTACCGAAACATGCGCTCCTTTGGCGCCCTGTTTTACCGCCGTTTTTCCCATCTCCGGCGTCGATGTCAAGCGACCGCTCACATCACCGCTCCGTGAAGCGAGCGCCCGATCTGTATGAGGGTGTTCACAAGAAAATACTGGAGAAAATAAATGCTCATTATCAGGATTATCGGCGAGAAATCTATTCCGGCTGTGGGCGGTATCGCCCTTTGGATAGGCCGCAAGACAGGGTCCGTCATTTGCCTTAGGAGAACCACAACCGGATTGTACGGGTCGGGGCTCACCCAGGAGATCAGGGCGCGGATAATCACAACCCATAGATAAAGAGTAAGCGCGATGTTAAGAACCTTTGCAAAGGCGATAAGAAAATTTCCAAATACGAACATTTATATATATCCTAAAGTTGATATTAACTCCCAAGCTCTTTCGATCTTTTCATGGCGGCTTTAACGGCGTTTTGGACTATATCGCTAAACCCCTCGCTCTTTAACGAAGCAAGCCCCGCCAGGGTAGTCCCCCCCGGCGACGTGATCCGCTCCCTTAACTTGGCCGGAGAGGCGCCTGTCTCCATCGCCAGCCTGGCCGCTCCATAAAGTGTCTGACCAGCCAGCTTCTCCGACACTTCCCGGCTGAGGCCGCAACTTAACCCGGCCTCGGTCAGCGCTTCTAGAAACGTGAACACGTATGCGGGGCCCGAACCGGACAGACCGGTCACAGCGTCCATAGCCGACTCGTCCACAACAACGGTTTTTCCAACGGCGTCGAAAATCTGGCGCGCTATCCCGATGTCCTCTTTTTCCACCGCTGTGCCCGCGCATATGGCCGTGGCCGCCTCACCCACCATAGCCGGCATATTGGGCATGGCGCGGATTATTCTCGACCCTGGCTTAAACATCGCCTCAAGCGACTTGATGGTCACGCCTGCGGCAATGGAAATCACCAGCTTTTCGCCGTCGATTTCTCCGCTAAAGCTTCGGGCCACGTCCGCCACTATTTGCGGCTTGACCGCCAGTATTACGATATCGGCGTTTTTGACAGCCTCCTCGTTATCGCCCGCCGCCTTGACGCCAAGCTGACCAGATAAGGCTTCCAACGTCTCCTGATCGCTGTCGAACGCGAATATGCGCTCCGGGCTAGCTGTTTTCGAGTTCACCAGCCCTCGAATAAGCGCAGAGCCCATGAAGCCCGCGCCTACGAGGGCGATGTTTTTGCTTTTAATCAATGATTTTCCAACAAAAATAAAATGATCGTTAATTGTAAAGGGAGCCTCTAATAATTGCTTTCGTCGCGAAATCGAGCGAAAAGCCGTCAGGCAAGGCGGCGAGACAAAAAAACCCGCAAGCGTAGCAATGACTACGCTGAGGACGAATTTGACTCGTCAACGAATTTGACTCGGCAACGAAGCATGGCGCCTTTTACAGCCGATTGTAGCAGAAATGGATTATTAGAGGTTCCCTAAACTCTTTCTCCGAAAATAGCGGAGCCGATTCTGACGATTGTGGCTCCCTCTTCCACGGCGACTTCGAAATCTCCTGTCATCCCCATCGATATTTCAGACAGTGAAACGCGGTCGATCCCCAGCGCGTCCAGATCGTTTTTTAGCGACATCAGCTCTTTAAAGTAGGGGCGGGAGGCCTCTGGATCTTCATTATACGGCGGAACAGTCATCAGGCCAGATACTTTTACGTTTAAAAGCCTTGAAGCCTCTTTTAAAAGCGGCGCCGTATCCGCCGGCCTGCATCCTGCCTTCTGGCTCTCTCCGGAAATATTCACCTGAAGCAATATCTCAGTGATAACGTTAGCCGATCCGGATCGTCTATCAAGCTCACGGATAAGATCGAGTCTGTCTGCGGAATGGATCAAAGTAAAAAGGCCGGGGCAGTATTTCGCCTTGTTCGTCTGGAGCGGGCCTATCATATGCCATTTTGCCCTGGCGCCTATTATTTTATACTTGCGCCGCGCCTCCTGCACCCTCGACTCCCCCAGGCTTGCCACTCCAGCCTCGACGGCCTCGACAGCTTTAGCCTCGTCCACATTCTTGGTCACAACCAACAGCTCGATCCCGCCCGGATCGCGCCCGGCCCGTCGGGCCGCCAGTTTTATCCGGCGGCGCGTTTCGGTTATATTTTCGGCGATAGTCGGCATCGCAAAACAAGAAATGTTTTTGAAGTCATCGCAACCAAACCGGGCGGGCTATTGAAACATAAACAGGCCGAGCCATCCGCCCATCGCCCCCGGTTTCACCCGGCTTATAGCCGCATAGGCATGATTATAAAGATCAGACCGGCGTCATCGGGCGGTTGCGCCATAACCGGGCTTAGCTGATCCTGCATTTTAAAAACAACATTGCCGTCGTCGAGGATATTGAGCAGATCAAGGACATACTCCACGTTGAGACCGATGGTCACGTCGTCTCCCTGGAACTGCACGGCCATTTCATCTTTAGCCTCGCCGATTTCGCCCCCTTCACTTATCAGCTCAAGCTTGTCCGACGAGAACGAAAGGCGGATCATGTGCGATTTTTCGTCCGCAAGGGTGGCCACGCGCCTTAAGCTGTGAACAAATTCAGAGGTGTCTATCGTGGCCTCGCGGTCGAAAGATTTCGGAATCACCTGCTCATAATTGGGATAGGCGCCTTCGATAAGGCGGATGGCCAGAACCATCGAGTCGCTCACGAAAATAATATGATTGTCCTGCAGGCAGAATTTCAGAGAGCCGTCCGCCTCGCCGATCAGCCTGGACAGTTCGCTTATGGCTTTTCTGGCGATGATGACCTTCATATCCTCCGAAACTCCGAAAGCCCCTTCCCTTTCCACATACGCAAGCCGATGACCATCTGTCGCCACCATGCGCACTTTTGTTTTACTCACCTCGAAAAGCGCTCCGTTTAGCGTCATACGGGTCTCGTCCTGGGAAATGGCGAAACTGGTTTTCTTAATCATTTCGGCCAGCATCCCGGCGTCCAAACCTATCAGTCTGGATTGGTCGTAGTCTGGAAACGCGGGAAATTCATCAGGATTGATAGTGGCCAGGTTGAATTTTGATTTTCCGCATGTAAGCCTGCATCGACCATCGTCATCGACTTTTACCAGTATATCCTCAGAAGGTAGCTCTCTTACGATATCGTGCAGTTTTTTCGCCTGTACGCTTACCTTGCCGGGAGAGGATACTTTGGCCTCATGGGAGCCACGCAAACCGATGTCTAGGTTTGTGGAGAAAATTGTGACGCCAGAGCCTTCTGTTTCGATCAGAGCGTTAGCCAGGATCGGCATCTGGCCTTTCGAGGAGACAACGCCCTGGGCATGCTGGAGGGCTTTGAAAAATTCGTCCCGGCTGATGGTAAATTCCATATCTGCAAACCCTGGTTGTTAACGACTCAATATAAATATGTCTTTTGGCGTCATATACATTCGCAATCTTTTAATTTACTGATAATCAAATGTTTCGCCAGTTTAGCAACTTGGTTTTGAGGTGTCAACTGTGGAAAAAAGAAAGACGCGGCAGGTTTTATTTTGTCGAAAAAAACCCGCCGCGCCCGATATATGTCACAAAAGCCGGTATTCGGCTGAAAATCAGTCCTGGTACATAAGGCCCGCCCTGTGCTTGTCGCGAACAGCCACGTTCGCCGTGGTAATCTGCGTGGCGAACATATGGAACTGTTTCGAAAAAGGGATATAAAGGATAAACGCGAACGAAAACAGAATATGAACGCCCCATGCAGGCAGATAGAACCATTGCAAGAGGGTTTTATTACCACCGAAGATAAAATTTACCGCGATTCCGAAAAAATTACCTACAGGCGACCAGTGGTTAGGAAAGCCCTGGATGGCCAGGCGGGAGCCTTCAAGAACGAAAGCGGACACGCACACCAGTAAAAGCAGGATCATAATCGCGGCGTCCTCAAAATTGCCGACAACCCTTTCTGGTGTGAAGACAAAGCGCCTGAGAAGAAAAAAAGCGACGGCCACCATGAGCAACAGCCCGGAAATGTCGAGCGTAAGCGAAAAAACCTGCCAGACAGAGCCGGTCAGGATCGATCCGTAAAAAAAATCGTAATCCACCGCAACGGCGGCTGTTCCCAGCAAAAGCAAGTAGAAAGACCACATTGTAATCATCAAGGCCCACTGTCTTATACGGCTCTGTGTTTTTACACGGTACGCGAAAAAACATTCTTTCGACAAAAGTTTGGTGATCGACTGGAATATTATTCCGACGGGTGTGACGCCTTTAAGCTCCGGCGCGTCCTCCTCATCCTCCCCGGACAGCCAGACCTCTATTCTCATGTAGGAGGCCATCACAAAGATGGCGATCATTATCCCGGCTGAGATATAAAAGCCGGTATGCATGAACCGTGGAAGCCCGATAAAAACTTCACGGCACAACCCATCAGCGCAATCTGGATTTTCCCATAATGATTCAAGCATTTCTAATCCTATCCATTAAGTTGATATAAATTGCCTCCCGGTTTCTACGGGGGCCTGTCAAGCCTGTTCCGGCTCGATAGTGCAGGTAAGCGGGTAATTGAGGCGCCGGGCCGCCAGATGAACCTGCTCTACCTTCATTTCAGCCCTCTCCAACGGCATCAAGGTTATATACTCCAGGCCGTCATTATGAATATTATACATAATATCAACTGCGTCATTGTAATCTATACTGAAAACTTTCATTATAATGTTAACTACAAAATCCATCGTAGTCACCGGATCGTTATGCATCACCACCCAATATAGAGGCGCCAGCCGGTCTTTCTCCCTGGTCTCATCGTCAGCCAGGGGTTTTGCCATGTACGGAGTTTTTTTTCTATCCATCTGTTTTACCAATCGCCATAACTGTCCGGCTACATATTAGCACAAGGTTTTTAACCACCAGCCTGGTTTGTCCGGGCCGCCATCTGAACTTCTCGCAACTTGCGCCTTTGATTGATTATTTATTCCTTACGTTATAATATCGGGGCGACAAGGTGGAGACAATCGTTGTTCAGGGGGGTTTTTCACAATGCCTGTGATTGGCAAAAAGCGTCTTGGGGATCTGTTGGTTCGTTCTGGATCGATAAGTCAGGAGCAGTTAAAGGCGGCCCTTAAAGAGCAGAAATCAACCGGGGCGAGGCTTGGCCATATATTAGTGTCTTCAGGCCTGATGACGCGAGAGGATCTTCTGGATGTTTTGTCCAGTCATCTGAATATTCCCATAGTAAACCTGGAGATGGTTCAGCCGCCGCCGGAGCTTCTGCGCGCGATCCCGGAGGCGACAGCCAGAAAACATACGCTTTTCCCTATCGACAGGGTCAACGGCCGGATCCGGATAGCTATGGCCGATCCTCTCGATCTTGCGGCGGTGGATGAAATTTCCGCCAAACTGTCGCTGGAGATCGATACGTCCATAACCAGCGAAAACCAGATTCTAAACGCCATCGACAGCCACTACGGTTTCGTAAACTCGGCGAAAGAGGCTATGCTGTCGGCGCCTGCGCCATCTTATGGGCCAGGGTCTTATGAATTTGGCCCGATGGAGCAAGACCATGGCGAGGCGGCTCCCCCCATCGCAAAACTTGTGGAGGCGATCATAAGACAGGGTGTGGCGGATCGCGCCTCCGACATTCATATTGAGCCGGGAGAAGACTCTTTAAGGGTGCGTTACAGGATAGACGGGGTGATGTTCGGCTCCATATCTCCGGAAAAAGAGCTTGAAGCGGCGATCATATCCAGGATCAAGATCATGTCGAAAATAGACATAGCGGAAACAAGAGTCCCGCAGGACGGGCGTTTCAGGATGAAAATCGACGGGAAAAACCTTGAGTTGCGCGTCTCCACTTTCCCTACCATATACGGAGAGGCGATCGTTCTTAGAATTCTCAACAGGGAAAATATCTTGATGGGACTTGAAGAGACCGGGCTTTGCGGCGGGACTCTTGACGATTTTAAAAACTCCATTTTAAAGCGCCAGGGGATAATAATCGTCACCGGGCCAACCGGTTCGGGCAAGACCACCACTCTTTATTCGTGTCTGAACATGCTCAATTCCCCGGAGAAAACCATCGTTACCATCGAGGATCCGGTCGAGTACCGCCTCAAATATGTCCGGCAGACCCAGGTCAACCCGAAGGGAGGCCTTACTTTCGCCAGAGGCTTAAGATCCATCCTGCGCCAGGACCCGGACGTGATAATGGTGGGCGAAATACGCGACCCGGAGACAGCGCAGATAGCCACACGGGCCGCCATGACCGGTCATCTGGTGCTTTCGACCATGCATACCGGCGCCTCTATAGACGTAATAGCAAGGCTCAAAGACCTTGGCATGGAGACATGCTTGATCGTCTCCACTCTCAAAGGAGTTCTCGCCCAGAGGCTGGTCCGTAAAATTTGCGCGAAATGCGGGACGGAAAATAGCGGTCTGGACACCCAAGTCTCAGGCTTGCCCATGGCCGCAGAAAAAACCGCCGTCTATGGCCGGAGAGGATGCGTCCGGTGCAAGTCGAGCGGATATTTCGGCAGGATCGGAATTTTCGAGTTTCTGAAGATCGACGATAAGATTCAGGATATGGTGGTCAAGGGCGAGAGGCCTTCATCTATCCGCAAGTTCGTTTTGCAATCTGGCGCGTTCACTACAATGCGTGATGACGGCCTGAGCAAAGCAAGATCAGGCGTGACAACCCTGGAGGAGGTGGAAAAGGCGACTTGTGAAAATTAGTGACAAAAATTTAAAGATATGCCTGCGCCAGGTTACGGCCTCTTTTTCTCATGGCTTGCGCGTACAGGTATAAAGCCCGCGACCGGGCCGGGAAATCTGTCAGCGGCACAGTGGAAAGCGAATCGGTCGATGATGTGGCGCGCCTGCTTGTCGTCCGGGGCTTGTATCCGACCGCAATAGACGAGACTGTCCCTTACGGCAAAGGCATCAGCGCTGGTGTCATCAAGCTTTTCGCTTATGTGTCCGATGAAGAGAAGATTATCTTCACCAGCCAGCTTTCAGCCCTGTTAAAAGCCGGCGTCCCTATCATTTCCAGTCTGGGCGCGCTGCATGACCAGACTGATAATCCCAGGTTTAAGGAGGCCTTGAAACAGGTCAAGCAGGGTCTCGAAGAAGGGCTTTCTTTAACCGAGGCGATGAGCAAAAACAAAGATATCTTCTCCGGCGCTTACCTTGCCATGATAACGGCCGGCGAGACGACCGGCTCTCTGGATAGATGTCTTGAATACCTTGCGGGAATGTTAAAGCGCGAATTTGAGTTAAAAAACCGTATCAGGGAGATAACTTTATATCCAAAAATAGCTTTCGCGGCGGTCGTTACAGCGATGGTTATTCTCTTGACTTTTGTCGTCCCAAGGTACGCCGCGATTTTTGAAAAAGCCAAGCTTAAGCTCCCCGTCTTTACCGAAGCGCTTATATGGCTCGACTCTTTTTTCCAGAACCACTGGATTGCCGGCGTACAGCTTGCTTTGACCGGGTTTGTGGCCGCGCGTCTTGCGATTAACACTCAAAAGGGACGGATGATTTTCGACCGGTATGTTCTAAGCCTGCCTGTCACGGGTGACATAACGCTGAAAATATCATTGGCCCGCTGGTCGAACGCTCTGGGCTCTCTTATCCGGGGGGGAACGCCCATAATCAAGGCGCTTGCCATTTCCTCGCGTACGGCGGGAAACGAAAGCCTGATCTGCATGTTAAACAATATAGCCGATGAAGTCTCGGACGGGGGCGGGCTGGCAGAGCCGTTACGCCGCCACAGGCTTTTGCCGCCCGTTGTGGCGCAGATGGCCGCTTCGGGCGAGGAGTCGGGCTCTCTGGACGAAATGCTCCTTGATGTGAGCCGCTATTTAGAGGATGACGCCAGAAGAAATATAAGAAAACTGGCCGCTTACATTGAGCCGGCGATGATCCTGGGAATGGGGCTGGTTGTTCTTTTCCTGGCTTTATCCATATTTCTGCCGATGTGGGATATAACCAAGATGGCCAGAGGCGGCTTCTGACTTATCTAACCGTGTGTCATCTGCTTTAGCAGGCTGAGATATTCGGAGCCGCGTCTTAAGTAGTCATCCAGAGAGCCTGCGTCATCGGAATGTATAGCGATAAAGCGGAACTTACCGGACGATATGCCGTCGGCTCCGCTTTCCGAATCGAGCAGTACCGCCACTGCGTCGAAACGAAGAGGCGGATTCCAACTCCGGTTCACCATCAACAATACGCAGGCCCCGTCCGATAAAGGCCCGTCCAGAACGGCGTGGATACCGGTTTTGTCTATTTTAAGACATATCGCCGAACGTATCGGATCGGAGCGTCCTTCTGATATCTCGCTTACAAAAGAAAGCTGGTTATCAGCGGCGTTTCCCGAAAAGCGTTCTGCTCTGTTTTCGGCGCGGGCTGGGCGGGTTAGAAGGTTTTTCAAGGAAAAAACTCCTTTCACGCCAGCGTCGTCCGCATCGTCGTTGTTTTCAATAAAATCCAGGTCTTCGATTTCCTCTGCGGCGTCGAACGAAAACCGTTGCTCCGACGAGTATTTGTTTATGACGCCTTCCAGCTTTTCCGCCGTTTCAGAGTCAACGACGACGAACTCAAAACCGAAGAAATCCTCGAACGGCTCTGCCTCCGCGCCGACCGGCTCTTTAAGAGCCTCAGACGCTTGAAGGTGGCTTTCGCTCGACCCATGCGCGCCATCATCCGCCTCTGAGACCGGCTCCCGCCCGCCGATTTCGCCGATGTCTAAAAGCTCTGATCGCTTGATCTCCATATCTTCGAGCGAATCATCCGCGTATACTTCTTCGAACCCGTCCAGCTCGTCACAAACCGGCTCTCTCTCTTCTAAATCAGGCTCCTCCACTTCTTCTTCCAGCGAATCTGCTATATCCGCTTCCAGCTCCGCTTCAAGTTCGCTGGTGTCTATGTCGGGGATGTTCATCAGTTCATCGTCAAGGACGATCACATCCTCCATATCGACCCGCTCCACAAGTAATTCACCGCTTTTACCAGCATCTGTTTCGGCCATCTCCCCGCCTGCCGCATCCTCCACCCCGGGCTGGAGCAATTCGGACAATAATTCGTTTTCCGGCGTTTCATCGACCGGCTCTACGCCAATAGACTCTATACCGGATAAACCGGCGACCGGCTCGTCTACAGGTTCTGACACAAGATGATCGTTCTCCACAGATTCGATCCCTTCGAGCATAGAGGGGAGCGAAGGCTCCCTCGGCCCTGATATGGGAACAGGCTCACTTGTCATATCGACAATGACAAGAGGATACGACTGATTCTGGGCGATCCTTGCGCGGGTGAGGCAGGTTTCATCGTTTAGATCGTGGAAAAAATAAATATCGTCGTCCACTGACAAAGTAATTTTGTCTTTATCACGGTTGGAGATCACCACCGCCATCAGGGCGCCTTTAATCTTCCTGACCAGGCAACTATGTTGCTTGGCCTCGACATCGGCGGTGAGGCTGAAAGTAAGCTTTTGATTTACAGACGCCAGATCGAAAAAGTCCATGGCTCCCTTTAATAACCCAGGCCCAAATATGGAAGTTTACGGGTAAACGATATCAAACACTCTAATTGGATACGCCGCTCAGGCGCCAAGTCATGATACAACCATTGATGTTTGCTATCTACACCATTTTGCTGTTTGATCCAATGAATCTGTTTTCATATGATAAGCTGAGAAGATGAGCCTGATTAATGATGCGCGAAAGCTCGCTCAGACATTATTGAAGCAAAACCGTATAGACCGCACCGGTTTTAACCATATAATCTCCCGTCAAAAGGATTTTGAAAAGGCAAAAGCTGTCACCGGTAAAAACGGCGTCGTGACAAAAAAAACCGGAGCCGAAGCTATCTTGTTCATCGCCGAACTCCGGGTTAAATCGGCTGGAAAGCCGGATGGAGTCTTGTCGGAAGAGGAGATAGTGGGAGCTATCGCAAAACAGTATGGCATTCCCTTCAAAAAGCTTGATCCACTTGACCTCGATATAGATATCGTCGCAAACACGATTCCCAAACCGTTCGCCCTAAAGCATATGATCGTTCCGCTTTATGAGAAAAACGGCGTTATAAACGTGGCGATTATCGACCCGGAAAGCCACGAGGCCATGGACGGCATTGCCCGCGCCACCGGCAAAAAAATAAATCCAATCATGACCACGCCCAGTGAGATCAATAAAATCATTCATGAATTTTTCGGTTTCCGGTCATCGGTAAGCAAGGCCGAAGCGCAGATGCAAGGCCCTCAAATCGACCTGGGCAACCTTGAGCAGTTAAACAAGATAAAGCGCCCGGATCAGATTCAATCAAACGATGAGCATATAAAAAACGCCGTAGACTACCTGTTCAACCACGCCTACGAGCTAAGAGCCTCCGACGTTCACATCGAGCCTAAACGGGAGACAAGCGTGGTAAGGTTCCGCATTGACGGCCTGCTAAACGATGTATATTCCCTCCCCATCGGAATACATAAGGCTATCGTATCGCGCGTAAAAATGCTCGCCCGGCTCAACATAGCCGAAAAACGGCGGCCCCAGGACGGGCGGATACGGCTGGAATTCGGCGAGGATGTCTCTGAAATCCGCGTCTCGACCATGCCGACCGCTTTCGGTGAGAAGCTGGTGATGCGGGTTTTAAAACCGGAAATGCTGTTAAGAGATATGGATACGCTGGGCTTTTTTCCGGAAGACCTGATAAAACTTGAAAGATCGTTAAATAAACGCCACGGCATAATCCTGGTCACCGGCCCCACCGGCTCCGGTAAAACCACGACCCTCTACTCCGCGCTCAACCTTCTCGCCAGTCCGGAGAAAAACATAATCACAGTCGAAGACCCAATAGAGACTATTAGCGAAAATTTCAACCAGGTAGCGACCCAGCCATCCATAGGGCTTACTTTCGCCACCTCGCTACGCGCCATTTTACGGCAAGATCCCGACATAATCATGATCGGCGAAATCCGCGACAAAGAGACAGCCGAAAACGCCGTTCAGGCCGCGCTCACCGGCCACCTGGTTCTCTCCACCCTGCATACCAACGATACGACTTCGACCATCACCCGTCTTTTAGACCTGGGGATAGAGCCGTTTTTGCTCTCATCGTCCGTTGTAAGCGTTCTGGCCCAGCGTCTGGTTCGGATCATATGCCCAAACTGTGTTGTCAGCCGCGAAGTCACCAGAAAAAAGCTGGCCCAGTTCGATTTGAAAACCGGGAAAAGCAAAGTTAAGCTCAAAGAGGGCAAAGGGTGTAGCGAATGCCGGTTCACCGGTTATCTGGGACGGACGGGCATATATGAAATGCTTGAAATCGACGATGACATAAGAAGGATGATCGAAAAAGGAGAGTCGGCGAGGGTCATCCGCCAGCACGCCCTCAAATCCGGCATGACGACTTTAAAAGAAAACGCCGCAAGAAAAATGATGAACGGCGTCACCACTTTGTCAGAAGTTTTGAAAGTCGCGTTCCATATTTAAAGGCGGCAATCCGGGCGCCGTGCCGCTTAATTGTCACCCCGGCCCCAGAGCCGGGGTCTCCGCAAACACCCGGCGTGAAACAATTTGACGCTTTACAACTATAGGCATATATTCATACCTATCTCACCCTTTATCCGCAGTACGAAACTAGGGGGAATCCGAATATTTGTAAAAGAGGGGGCATGTTTTAATCGATGTT
>ENA-ORDP01000801-ORDP01000801.1-marine-sediment-metagenome-genome-assembly--contig:-NODE-801-length-18987-cov-4.548384_pt1 | contig 18987 bp, 16 predicted proteins | sample MGYA00248627_ERZ508539 | MGnify/ENA primary metagenome ERZ508539 (study PRJEB26208, sample SAMN05571518) | marine sediment metagenome | biome: deep sea; feature: Hydrothermal vent; material... | reverse complement strand
TTCACTGCGCGAATATGCAGCTTATTTCACTATCGGAGAGAATATTAGAATTGAAGAAAGATATGCTGCAAATTTCTATTAATATTTTGGTAGATTCATGAAAACAATGAAGAAAAAACAGGTTTATTCTTTCTTCTCCCAGCTACAAGGTGTTATAAGAACATGAAGATTTAATGATTTGAATGTCCTATTGAAAGGAGGAATGGCCAATGGGTGCTGATCCGTTTGATCACGATGAGTTTAAATCCAGGCAAAAAGAAAGCTGGGACAAGGTGTCTCCAGGTTGGAAGAAGTGGTGGCCCACTATAGAGAAGGGATCCCAGGTTGTGAGTAATCGTCTTGTTGAGTTGGCGAAAATCCAGGCAGGTCAGAATATCCTGGATGTGGCCACAGGGATTGGTGAGCCAGCACTGACGGCGGCTAAACGTGTTGGGCCAACGGGTCAGGTCACCGCAACAGATCAGGCCCCACAAATGATCGCTTTAGCGAGTGAACGGGCGAAAGAGAATGGAATAGATAACATAATCTTTCATGAGGTGGACTGTGAGAAGATTGATTACCCTGAAGGGTCCTTTGACGCAGTCCTGTGCCGCTGGGGGCTTATGTTTCTCCCTGATCTACCCACTGCCTTAGGTCGATTGTATAAACTGCTTAAACCGGGAGGCTATCTGGCAGCGGCTACATGGGACGTACCAGCCAAAGTTCCCGGGATCAGTCTGGCCATGTCCGTTGTGATGGAGGCCGTTCAGGCTCCACCCCCACCACCAGGGCTTCCTTCACCTTTTAGTCTGGCTGATACAGTGCTATTAAAGGAGTCTTTTTCTCAAGCAGGTTTTAACGATCTTCACACTGAGAAGCTTAATGTTGTATTTAAATTAGACTCTCCAGAGGCTTACACGGAGTTTACAAAGGATATAGGGGCTCCTGTGGTTACTCTGGTTAAGACTCACGCATCCAATCGAGAGGCAGAGGTCTGGGACATCGTGACTCAAGCGGCTGAACACTATAAGGTGGAGGATCAATCCGTTCGCTTTAATAATGAGAGTATTTGTATTGTTGGTCGAAAACCTTTATAGGCCGGGGTTGTCTATACTTTAACAGATAGATCTTTCAGGCAGGAATGATACAATCAATGGATAGAAAGCCTTTGAAGGACGTATTAGACTATGCTTATTTGGTTGACCCAATGAATGAGCTGTTCTCAAATCATATTTAACACACACCGCAAGGGCCTTGCGGTGTGTGAGTAACTATTAAGCAGACTTCATTTTAGTCCATTCCTCGTTGGCTTCCTTGAGGATAGCCTCTTTATCCTCCTCCCACATTACCTTTGTGTTTACGTGCTTCCCCTCATGGTCTCCATTAAAGAATAAGAGGAGCTTGCCATTATGGATGGCAAATGTATTGGGGTCTACAGCAACCTTACTTTTCATTTTGGCCATCCCAAAAGCACACCAGCCGTCATATTGGGGTATATACTTATCAGGATCACTTTGGTAGGTCTTTTTATTTTCAGCACTGGCAAAGTGATACACCAAGCCATTATGCTCGACAGTGTTTTCAGGACTTCCTTTTATGGCTTTGTTTTCTTTGAAATATCCTAACACATCATAACCTTCAATCGCTAAATTACTCATACAGCCTCCTACAGTCTGTTTTGATTGATCATGAATGAACATTATCCGGTGACGTCCCTGTTACAGGATCATTCATTTACTTTATTTTCTTCCAAATGACATCTGCTTCCTTCAGAATGCCGTCTTTGTCCTTTTCCCACTCAGTTTTAGTGTTGAATATCTTTCCTTTATACGGTCCATTAAAGAACAAGAGAAGCTTTCCCTTATGAATGGCGAATGTAGTAGGGTTTATGGGGACCCTGGTCTTCATTTTAGCCATCCCAAAAGGACAAAAACCATTATATTGGGGTAAATACTTATCAGGATTGCTTTGAAAGGTCTTCTTATTCTCAGCATTGGCAAAGTGATAAATCACTCCATTATGCTCTAAAGAGTATTTTGGACTACCTTTCACCGCTTTGTTCTGAAAATATCCCACCAGGTCATAGCCTTCAATGGCGACGTTGTCCTTTGTGGTAAAGTATTTACCGAATTTAGGGGTCTCTTTCTTCGCCTCTTTATGAACGCTTGTTTTAGCGTGATTCACAGTTTGGCTTGTTTTAGCCTTGGCCTTATGATCTCCTTTTGGCTTCTGGCCGCATCCAGCCATCAATCCGCTCAGCATAATGGCTGACAAAACTATTATCCATGTTTTCATTTGATCTCCTTGTTTCAATTTGAAACGTTTTAAATATTGTGATCGATTCATACCATGATAATAAGTATATTTTTCCATATGAACAATGATTCATCATATAGAATAATTGATTGATCGTGTAAAATAGAAGAATATTAAAGATGATAAGTTAATACACACTTCCTTAAAGATTGCCAGAAGAACAGAGTGATTTTTTAAGATTGCCAGGACTCACGATTTATATTATCTTACGAAGTACATATTTAGTTTGGGGGTACAATGACACAAGGACAGAAAGGAAAACGCTTTTTAGTGGGTGCGACACTGATTATAGGAGGCCTTTTAGCTCTTTTCTTCGGGACGGGGACGATCATGCCGTTTGTCATAGGGGGAGCCATCAGTTTATTTGGTCTGGTTCTTTTTTCAGAAAAGTCAAGCAGGTCAGCGGGATTGATCACCCTCATAGTGGGGGGACTGTTTTTGGCTAACCCTCTTCTAGGCTGGCATATCATAACCTGGCTGGCTGTTGGCTCTCTTCTGGCAGGAGGCTACGTGTCTTACGATACCTACAAGAAGATCAATAGCTACTAATAGGTGTCAGTCAAGAGATGACGGGATAGTTCTTCATAACTGCTGGCCGTATAATGGGGGGTTTCCTCTTCAGAAGTGGGTTCTCTCATGCTGATGTTGTAACGGTCTACGTGAGGCAAGTAAACATTGAGCTCATCACTTCGATTATGGCCGTCTATCTTGTCATAGACGTTGAGCTTAAAGTGAATCGTTGTGAAGCCCAAGGACTTGGCAGGTCGGACATCATTATCAACGCGGTCACCCAGCATGATCGACTCAGAAGGGTCGGCATCGGCTTCTTTCAAAGCCCATCGGAATAGATCCGCATCGGGTTTGCTTTTCCCGACAGCTTCGGATAGGGCCACAACCTTGAAGTGTTTGAGTAGATCATGTTCTATCAAGACATCTCGACAGACAGCTGGCTGATTGGCAATGACTCCCAAGTGATAACGTTGTGAACAGGCTTCCACAAAGTCTTTGGCCTTGGGGATCAATGGGTTCAACTCTCCCCAGCGGGTAAATCCATCTTGACTATAGCTTTTGCGTATGTTTTTGGCTTCTTCCACAGTGAAATACTTGAGCATGAGATCTTGAACCAGCTTCTTGTCTCGATCATGAAACATTCTCCCACGCTCGTGGAGAAGGTCATCGAAGGATAGGTCGATTCCCTTTGCGATTATCGCGTCATGGATCTTTTTATAGATATACGCAACGCCTGGATCGTCGTTCAGGATAACGTTTCCTACATCAAAGAAGAGCCACTTTTTAGAGGATAGCATAGGCCTCACTCGCCGGGTTTATTTAATTGTCTGTAGGGGCTGGGTGACCCAGCCCCTACAGACAATTATCAATAGGGATCATTTAAGTTAAAATAATGTCATCTTTTACTGAGAATGTCAAGGTAAAATGAGAAATGATCGGTTTGACAAATATCTCTATTATCTATTCGTCACCTTGTTCTGGACATTCTTTAGGTCAAAATGAGTATGATTTTTGGGTAGTGACAAACTAATAAGACGGGTTTATCACTACCGATTTTTGTATTGTCCAAGAGCCAAAAGGGGGAAGATATACGGGTAGTACTGATATTTCAAGTAGAAGGCACCCTCAAATCCTGTTCCAGTGTAGTCTAACTCGTCCCAGCCGCCCTTTGTGTTTTGAGTCTTGACTAAGTAATCTATTCCCTTTTCCACTTCCACAGAGGGATGATGGCCAGCCGCGATGAGTGCGAGGATTGCCCAGGCCGTTTGACTGGCTGTGGTTCTCCCAACTCCTGCGTAGGATTTATCCTCATAGGATAGGCAGGACTCCCCCCATCCCCCATCCAGGTTTTGGCAGGACTTCAGCCAGCGAATACTCCGGTCAATATAGGATGCATCCATAGACTCACCGATACTCCCAAGCCCCTGCAGGACACTCCAGGTTCCATAAATATAGTTGACTCCCCATCGGCCGTACCATCCACCAAAATCTTCCTGCCGGTATTTCAGAAAACGAATAGCCCGTTGAACCACAGAGTCTTTCTGGGTGTAGCCCGTTTTACCCAATAGCTCCAAGACCCGCCCTGTCACATCCGCTGTACTCGGATCCAGGAAATTACCAATGTCATTCAGGGGTAAGGCGTTTATGATCTCTTTATCCACCTTCCTTTCAAAGGCTCCCCAGCCCCCATCGTCATTTTGCATGGACAAGAGCCAGTCTACGCCTCGCTTGAAGGGTTCATGATTCTCATCACGTGCAAGAGTGGGCAAAAGAGCCATCAGTACAAGGGCTGTATCATCCGTATCGGGATATAAGTCATTGTGGAACTGGAAACACCAGCCTCCCGGTGAGGCTTTAGGCGTCTTGACCGACCAATCGCCCTTTACCAATATCTGATGATTGTATAACCACTGACAGGCTTTTTCGATAGCAGGATTCTCCTGGTGACAGCCTGCCGATTGGAGGCTTAAGACCGCCCAGGCCGTATCCCACACAGGGGACAAACTTGCTGAGACCATAATATCCTTTTCAGTCTTAACCAGCAGGCCGTCAAGTGCTTTTAATCCTCTCTGAATCTCAGGACTCTCCCGAGAATATCCCAATATATGAAGGGCGATAAGTGAATACTGGGTTCCAGGGTAGACCCCACCCCAGTCCCCAGAATCATCCTGGTGACTCAGGATCCAGCTTTTGGCCTTTGTAATCGCGGCTTCATCCAGAATATTGGGAGATAGCTTTTCCAGGTACTTAAAGACTTTGGTCATTTGTAACAGGAGATTTCTCAGGCTAAGAAAGGGGAGGGGGCTTTCATTACTCTTAAAGGTCTTGGGAGGACTTGGGTAAAGCTCTGGAATATACGCCGATTCAGGGGGAGAGATCACTATTTTCTTTGTGTAGATCACAGACATGGGGATGAGAGATATTCGGCACCAGTAAGCGATATTATAGATTGAGAATAAAAAGCGGTTGGGGGCCAGCATGATTTGTACAGGGATTGGGGGGAGGCTATCCCATGATATTTGATCCAAAAGGGCTAAAAAGAACTTAGTCTCTACGTTGGCTTTCAGAAGGCCTCCAGCAGAAAGAATGAAATCCCTCGATCGGATCATGACAGGGTCTTCACTGGAGAAGCCGTATAGTTTCAGGGCAAAGTAGCACAATATTGAGTAGCTGGGATGTCCCGGCCCACCATAATAGATACTCCAGCTTCCATCCGTCTGTTGCTGACTCAGTATGTAGTGAATGACTTTCTGAGAGGTTAGGGGGTCGGGTTTGATGTTTAAGATATAGTTCAGCAAAAGATATTGGGCATTTAGACCCGCGTTTGAGTCCAATCGGCCATTCCAGTATTCTCCATTCTCTCTTAAGGAAAGGAGAAAGTTATTGGCTTTTGTGATCGACTCATCCACATTTTCGACTTGAATAGCAGGAGACTTTTCCTTTTGGAAAGGCCTTTTAGGCAAAGAAGTATTGAACATCCCACTCCCGGGTTTATTGAACCGCCTGTAGGGGCAGGGTGACCCTGCCCCTACAGGCGGTTAATCAAATGTGTTATCCCTATCCTGATTTTAAACGGCACTCACAAAGTTTAGCCTTTCAAGGATATGGCTTTTAACGAATAAAGCAATGCCTTCCGGGTCCAGACCAAGATCATGGAGGATTTGATCGCGAGGCCCATGTTCTACAAACTGATCTGGGATGCCTAAAACCGATATATTCAAGCTTTTATGGCCGTTACAGTGGGCCAATTCCAGGACAGCCGAGCCAAAACCACCTTTGACACTATGATCTTCCACGGTAATGATGGGTTTTCCCTGTTCCAGTAGATAGTTGATAAGTTTGCTATCGAGAGGCTTGACAAAGCGGGGATTAACAACACTCGCATCAATCCCGTCCTTCTCAAGGATTGCGGCGGTCTTAAGGCAGGAGTTAGCCATCACTCCATAGCCTATAAGAATCACATCGCTTCCTTCCTTTAGTACTTCGGCTTTTCCCAATTCAATGGGTTGAAAACCATCACTATCAAAGGGTATTTCACAGTTCCCACGTGGGAAACGTATTCCTACAGGGCAGTTTAGCTTGAGGGAAAAACGGAGCATTTCTTTAAGTTCAAGGCTAGAACGGGGAGCCATCAAAACGATGTTGGGAAAAGTGCGTAGATAAGCAATATCAAAGACTCCTGCGTGGGTTGCCCCGTCCTGCCCAACGATCCCAGCCCGGTCTAAAGCAAAGATCACATGATTGTTGTTTAGACACACTTCCTGAAAGACCTGATCATAAGCTCTTTGCAAGAAAGTAGAGTAGATGGCACATACAGGCTTTAGACCCAGAGTGCTTTGTCCAGCGGCCATTCCCACAGCGTGTTGTTCACAGATACCCACATCAAAATAACGTTCAGGAAAGACTTTCTCAAAGCTATTGAGTCCTGTTCCCCCGGGCATAGCGGCTGTAATTCCTACTACTTTTTCATCTTCTTTGGCCAGCTCAATCATTGCCTGACTAAAGGCCTCTGTAAATGAGATGGACGGCTTAGCTTGACCCTCTGCCACCTGAGATTTCTTTTTAGAAGGAGAAATCCCGTGATACTTCTCCGGGTCGCTCATCGCCCCATCATGACCTTTTCCTTTTTCAGTGATGATATGAAGCAATATGGGGCCTTTCCGATCCTTCACAGTCTCCAATGCATGCAGTAAAAGAGGGATATCATGACCGTCAATGGGCCCGTAGTAGTCGAAGTTCAGCTCTTCAAATATGTCTCCTCCACTCAGACGGAGTCGGACGAGATCAGCCAGACGTTCTACTGTTTCTTTGAGCTTTCCACCGATCCCGGGGATTTTTTCTAATATGGAGGCTACATCCCTTCGCATTTCCTTATAGAGCGGGGTGATCCGGATCTTTGTCAGGTACTTGGAGAGGGAACCCACTGTCTGGGAGATGGACATACAGTTATCGTTTAAGATGACCAATAAATCCTCACCTATATGTCCCGTATGATTCAGGGCTTCAAATGCCATTCCAGCACCAATCGAGGCATCTCCAATCACGGCAATGGCCTTCCCGTCCTCTTTTTTTAAGCGTTTAGCCGTTGCAATGCCTAAGGCAGTGGATATAGAGGTTCCAGCATGGCCAAATATAAAGTTGTCGTAGGGACTTTCCTTTGTGTTAGTGAATCCCGTGATCCCCTTATACTGTCTCAACGTGTGGAACACCTTTCTACGGCCGGTTAGTATCTTATGAGGGTAGCACTGATGACTCACATCAAAGATCACCTTATCTTTAATCAGGTCAAATACATAGTGTAAAGCAACGGTGAGCTCAACCACTCCCATGTTCGAGGAGAGGTGTCCCCCTGTCTCAAAAACCACCAGGTTTAAGAACTCTCTTATTTCTTCGCATAGAACGGGGAGTTCATCAATGGATAAGCGCTTAAGGTCATTGGGACTATCAATTCTGTCTAAGTATTTCATAATTTATCCTGAAGAATCCCTGGATTCTTTAACTTTTGCGCTGTATAATCAGATCGGCCAATTCAATGAGCCGTTGGCTGTTTTCAAACCGGCTTATAATGTCCTTACTTTCCTCAATCAACTGTTGAGCCTTGGTTTTTGAGGAGTCCAAACCATAGATCGCTGGATAAGTAAGCTTACGACTCTTGGCATCCTTACCAACACTTTTACCGAGAGTGTCAGACTCTCCCTCTACATCCAGAATGTCATCCATGATCTGAAAGGCTAATCCTAATAGATTGCCAAACTGACCACACTTTTCAAGGACATGATCCTCTATTCCCGCAGTCAAAGCACCCACCATCACGGAGGCTCTGATCAAAGCCCCTGTTTTATGGAGATGGATATAGTCTAAATCCTTTTCAAGGTCTCGTTGGTCCAGATTCTGTCCTAGGGAATCCTGTGCAATACGCCCTTCCGACTCAAGATCAACCACCTGACCACCAATCATCCCCTGAACACCAGCCGCCTGACTCACCAAACGTATCAGGGAAAGGGCTGTGCCATCACTGATGGCTGATTCACTTATCCACTGAAAGGATAAGGTAAGTAAGGCGTCTCCAGCCAGTATGGCAACGGCCTCACCGAACTTCTTATGATTACTCGCCTGCCCCCTGCGTAGATCATCGTTGTCGAGGGAGGGGAGATCATCGTGAATCAGAGAGTATGTATGGATCAACTCAATGGCGCAGGCTGGCCTTAACACCTTTTCCCGCTTACCCCCAAAGATTTCGTTGACCAGGAGAGCTAAAACAGGTCGTAGGCGTTTCCCCCCTGCAAAGACACTGTATCTCATGGCCTTATAGATAATGGAAGGTTTTTCATCCTCCCCTGGTAGATGTTGATCTAAATAGCCATTGATCTCCTTTCCTAGAGTGCTTTGGTACTCCCTGATGGACAAATAAACCTCGTCAGTATGTTCTACAAATCATTTATTTCATAAATCCTTTGAACTTATATTATTGAACATTTATTCCCTTTGATTAGTGCCATTGGCGGCAAAATTAGGACAGATAAAACTGAATGGACTTTCTTAAGTCGTCTATATGAATATAAGTGTTCTTGCAAGGCCCATCAGGACGTATATTTGGGATACCCAAAACGGATATCTTGCCTCCCACATCCTTTATCCCGCTTACGAGATCCCGTTCGCAGGCCACACCAATGATCGCCGTTGGCTTGAACTCTTTCACCTTCTGTCGGGCAATCTCCCCCCCTGTACACACCTTCAATTCGACGTTGTACTCTTTGCTGATCTCGTTAATACTCTGATAAGTCTCTTTAGTCAGGCATCTTGGAAGAAGGATCAGTAGCTTTTCCTTGATCCCAGGGACTTTAGTACCATGAACAAAGGCGTTAGATACTTTCACAAAGGAATTACCCAACCTGTCTCTATTATATTTAAAAAACGTACCGAGTCGGAACACATTCTCAAGGAGAAACCCCAAAAGGATGCGGTTGCCTCTTCCTAAAAAGGATAGCTTGATTCTGGTATAGGATGTCATGATCAGCACAAGGTACCAGAATATTAAATAACCGGATATAGCCATCAGAGAGACTAAAACTATATCGGGTATAATTGGATGAAACTCACTGAATCTAGGGATTGTAAGATAATATAACCCAAATCCCAGGAATAAAAAGAGAAATGTGACGCCCAGGGCGAATAAAAGGAAAACCCTTTTTGGGGAATCCACCTCCCACACTATATTTCCATCCCACTGGACCCATTGATCCCCTAGTTTTCGACCTTTTGTGGGTTTTTCCACTTTGTGAATGTCAGAATGAGTGGATTCGGTTATTTGTATGTCTTCAGCAGCAGGAATTGCTGGATTGGTTGCTTTAAGCATAGAATCTCCTGTTTCCTCTAGGATGAGGACAGTATATGAAAAATAGAGGTCTTTTAAGGGATCGTCAAGTTAATTTTTAATTGTTTTTAGATTACTACCGATTTTACGCACTTTTGATAAGAGTGTTCCACCTGTGGATATAAAGCCTATAGCCTTTCGATCCAAGACTCCTTCAAGGTTTGTAAGTGGTGGTGTCTAATTCCTTCCTTTTTGTTCTGCAGAGACAAAGCTAAATATCACCTAATAGAAATAATTGATCCATGGCTCTCTCACTCTGGATTGACAGTCCTTTAAATGAAACTCTCTTTTCAATACTACTTTACGATTCCTTTTCACTCATGGTAGAAAAATTAATTTCCCCTTGATTTCCAGGGATAGCTTTAATATAATCCACTAGGCAATCTTTTTTTACACTTTCTGCGGAACATCAGTTAGTATACTAAACTGATTTCAGGGTGAATTTTAATTCAAAAAAAATGACTATAAATGCCTATGTGAGTAATATTTTCTTGTTATGCAAAAAAAATACAAGAAAATAAAGCAAACCCATAGGCTTAAAACTTTGAATCAAAAGATAAGAAAAAAGGATAAAGTTTTCAAGATAAAAGAGTTTGTGATGAACATGGATTTAAGAGAGTTGGAAAAAAGTTTAAAGCCCTCCAAGCGTGGCCAAAAGCCCATACCCTTATGGATACCCGTGGCGGTGTGGATGTATGCTTATTCTAGAGGGATTCAAAGCTATCGTGAGGTGAGTCGCCTCTGTAAGAGCGAGGATCCCTTTTATTGGCTCAGTTGTGGATTTGAACCGAGTCCTGGCTATTTTGAACAATGGAAATTGAGAATACTTCCTTTGATAGTGGGACTGGCTGAGGGTTATAGGAATTATCTCTTTACTAATCAGCTTATTGAGAACAAGGTTATGGGAATCGATGGTGTGAAGGTGGAAGTGTGGGCTAGCCTAAAACAGAGTAAGACGGGCAAAAGTATTGATAAAGAAATAGAGAAAATGAATAAAATGATCAAAGAATCGAATCCAAGTGAGCAAAAGAGAGGGTTAAGACGTAAAAAGAAGCTGTTAGCCAGAAAAGAAGAACTTCAGGCTCGGAAGAAAGCAGGGGATCACTTATCTGAAAAGCAAAAAGAGAAGATGAGAATTAATATTACGTCCCCTTCTACAGTTATTCTACACAAGAGGAATGGTCAAGTCATTCAGGGAACGAACGTTCAATGTGGGATAAACCAGGATCAGATCATTAATGTAATAAGTCCAGAGGCCAAGAGCACGGACTGTGGGTTATTAGGAGTCATTTATGATAAGATTTCCGCCTTCTTAAAGGTAAAAATCTTAAAAGTCCCTTTGTTGCTTGACAGCGGTTATTGGGAGATCAATGACCTGATTCGCTTTGATCCAGCCAAGGGATATAAAATTGTGATGCCATCGCCTAAGGACGTGGCTGAATCAAGAAAAAAGCGAGTGGGGTCTTTGGGGAAGGGGGGCTTGCGATTTGAACAGGGATTTAAATATGATCAGAAGGCTGATGTCATTATTTGTCCAATGGACAAGATCTTAAATTGCCAGGGAAAGATGACAGCCAGGAAAAAACATGTTCAGATAAGGTATCGGGCGAGTCAAAAGGATTGTAGCTCTTGTGAGATGATGAGCCAGTGTCTTGGGGATGTCAAAAGCCGTGTGAAACAAATAAGCCGTTCGAAGGAAGTTCCAGAAGCCGGGAGAATGAGAGCCTATTATAAAAGACATCAAGAGCTTTACAAACAACGTGGAATCATCAATGAACCAGTTCATGGACAAATGTTCAATAATTTAGGGATTGTTAAAATGCACTGTTTATCGAAAAGTTGTATGGATGGGGAAGTCCATTTGATTGCTCTCATTCATACATTGAAGAAGATTGAGAAAAAATATGGCCATATTTTGCCCATTGCAGTCCATGGTAAAGTTCTTTTAATTTTTTGTTTTTTCTCTCGCGGGGTGAATGAATTAAAATTCACCCTGATTTTAAATTGTCCAGTTACAAAACCTGTCACTTCTGTAGAGACGCATGGCCATGCGTCTCTACAGAAGTGACATTTCATAAACTTTTTAGTATATATCACAAAAAACATGGTTTTATGGCAAATAAATCGTTTCTCCCTAAAATTATAGATAAAGTCATCGTACCACCCATCAAATGTCAGGGGATCAAGACCCAACTTGTGAACTTTATTAGCAAAAGTATCTACTGGGACGCAGGAGGCAGATGGATAGAGCCATTCCTGGGGTCAGGGGTTGTTCTATTCAGCATCCAGCCGGATAAAGCTCTTGTCTCCGATACCAACAAGCATATCATAAAACTCTATCAGGCTGTTCAGTCTGGCGACGTGGACGAATATAATGTCAGACTCTTTCTTGAGGATTATGGAAGCAAGTTATCCCAGTATGGAAAAGACTTTTACTATTCTGTCCGTGAGGATTTTAATGAAACAGGGGACTCCCTAAAGTTTTTATTTCTTAATAGATCGTGCTTTAACGGCCTCATGAGGTTCAACTCCAAGGCCAGGTATAATGTACCTTTTGGTCATAAACCCAACCGTTTCAGTAAGTCTTATATCACACGGATAGTCAATCAAATAGCAAGAGTTGGAGAGATTATACAAGATAGAGACTGGGTTTTTCAAGCGGCAAAATGGCAGGATGTCTTGAAGGAAGCAAAATCGGAGGATTTCGTTTATCTGGATCCCCCATACATTGGTCGTTATAGCGATTATTTCAGCCCCTGGAGTGAAGGAGAGGCCATCGATTTGGCAAAAACCTGTCGATCTCTACCCTGTGGATTTGCCTTATCCATGTGGTATGAAAACAAATACCGTAGGAATGATCATATCCATCGCTATTGGCCGGGCTTAATACAAAGAACCTGTTCTCATTATTATCACGTTGGCTCAAAGGAGAGTCTAAGGAATGAGATGCTGGAGGCTTTGCTCATCAGGCCGGAATATGCTGCAAACTCTCCTGAACCTCCCTTTGATTGATCCTTTGGGAGTATAAGGATCTATGAATCCTGTGATCTGTTACATTTTATAATAATCAATCACATGGTTTACCGACTCTTCCAGCTCATCAGAGAGATCCAGGAATTGACAGCCAATGGTATAGTAACCCTTCTCTTCAAGGGGTTGCTGCCAGATACAATGGCTACGAAGGGTGATAGGTTTATCCCCGGCTTTTAGGCACACGGATATGCTGGTCAGTAAATGTTCGTGATATTCAACATCTTCGCTGGACTGGATTTGCAGACCATCGAGACTTATATTGATGAGCAGATTAATACTCTCATCAGAGAACTCCTTTATATCCACAAGCTGAGGAATCACTTGGTAACGACTGCTGAGTCTTTTTTCCTGGGTTGTAATCATGATTTTACTCCATCAAATTATTCATATATGTATATTACAAATAAATCAAAAAAACGTCTTCTCAAATCCTGCTAATTACTTTGCAAATCCTGCTATTTTTGCTTTTTTCATATAAAATGATTCTCTGCCCGTAAAATTAAGTGATCTTTATCAAGAAAAAATGTATAATCCCATCCCTTGAGGGTTCTAAAGTAGCATAACTTATTCAATATAGAAAAAAACTCATCCGGTACCTATGAAACTCGTTGATCTATCTGTCCGACGGCCCATCACCATATTTATGATCACCCTGATCGCTGTGTTCCTCGGTGTGTTCAGCTATATGAATCTCACCATCGATCTCATGCCCGACATCACCTACCCCATTATCACCATCCAGACGGACTATGAAGGGGTTTCGCCCCAGGACATGGAAACATCCATCACTCAGCCCATTGAAGAGGTGGTGGGGACTGTGGAAGGGATGGAAAAGCTTTCCTCCATGTCTATGGAAGGCAGGAGCGTTGTTCGGGTGAGCTTTAAATGGGGGCAAAGCCTGGAAGAGGCCTCCAATGACATATCGGCCAAGATAAATCGTATTAGAGACCGTCTCCCGGAGGATGCCAACTCTCCCATCATCTCCAAGTTCGACCTGAACGCCGCGGCCATTATGTGGGTGGGTGTGAGTGGTCGTATGAGTCGAGTGAAGCTCAGGACGATTGCCGAGCGTGAGCTGAAAAGGCGATTTGAACGAATAAACGGATTGGCCCAGGCGTCCATAGTGGGGGGGCTGAAGAGGGAAATCCATGTGGATCTACGATACGATGACCTTCAAAAACGCAATATCTCTATCGATGACGTAATCAACGCCCTTAAGATGGAGAATGTAGATCAGGCCGCTGGAGACGTTCATGTAAAAGGCCAAAAGAAGTCTCTAAGGTACGTTTTGAGGACGTCAGCCAAGTTCAAGTCAATGGATGAGATAAAGGATATTATCATCAAACGGGTGGGTACGATCCCTGTGATCCTCTCTGAGCTTGCCGATGTGACCGACACCCATAAGGACGTGAAGACCTTTGTCCGTGTGAATGGGAAAAACGCCCTCCTGTTCAGGCTTGTTAAACAGCCTGATGCCAACACCGTGGAGGTAGCCCGAAAGCTTCGTAGAGAAGTGGAAAGAATGCAGAGTGACCCATCGATCCATGTGGATATTCAAATCACACGGGATCTATCCATCTATATCAAGCGGTCGATTACCAATGTCCAGCAGGCAGGAATGTTTGGCGGGATCATAGCCATCCTTGTGCTCATCATCTTTTTAAGGAATCTTAGAAGCACCTTTATTATTGCCGTGTCCATGATGGTATCCATCATCTCGACATTCATATTTATGAAAGGAACAGGATTTACCCTGAATATGATGACCTTTGGGGGGCTGGCTCTTGGAATCGGGATGCTGGTGGACAACTCTGTTGTGGTGATCGAGAATATATTCAGGCATCGGGCTCAAAACACTGATCCCATTGAGGCCTCAAAGATTGGAACCAGTGAAGTCTCCAATGCTATCACCATATCCACCATCACAACGGCTGTCGTTTTCCTCCCACTCTTTTATGTGGAAGGCACAACAGGTATTATGTTCCGTCAGCTGGCTTTCATGGTCTCTTTTTCTCTTGTGAGCTCTCTCATCGTGGCCTTAACCATTATTCCTGCCTTCTCATCCCGTTTCTTACGGGATCAGAGTCAGTCCCGTAAAAACGGTATCATGACATTCCTGGATCATAAGATGGCGAAAATCCTTGAGGGCCTCGAAATTAGTTATACCCAAGCTCTTAATACCCTTCTCAACCACAAGATCAAAAGCATCCTGTCGTTTATTATCTTTGTGGGTCTCATAAGTCTCCTGGTTCATTTTATCGGATTTGACTATATGCCCACAACGGATGAGGGTGAGATAAGGATCAACGGGGATTTGGAAATAGGAACATCTGTGGAAGTGACGGACAAGCGGTTTAGACTCATTGAAAAGGTTATTAAGGAGGAGTTTGGGAACTCGATCGATTCCATGTTCACCCGAATCGGCCGGGGAGGTTACAGACGGCTTCAGGAACAGTCCGGGTATATGAACATCATCTTAAAAGACCTTGGGGAAAGGGAAAACACCTCTAAAGAGCTGGCGGAGATCATAAAGAAACGACTTCTGGAGTTCCCTGAGATTCGTGAGTTTACCCGATTTCGTGTTCGATCCAGGAGTTTATTCCTTCTTCGTATGCTGAGGGGAGGGGAAGACCGTATCAGTCTGGAACTTAGGGGACATGACCTGAAAAAAGGAAAGACGTTAGCCGAGAAGATAAAAGCCAAACTCATTGGAGTCAAAGGCGTTGAGGGAATGGAAGGGGTTAAGGGGATCACGGATTTGAGGATATCTCGTGAGGAAGGCAATTTAGAATATACGGTGAATATTGATCGCCGTCAGGCCCGCGATTTAGGCTTATCTTCCAGAGAAATAGCTGACTTCCTTCAAACGGCGAATCTAGGGAAAGTGGCCACTCAATATTCAGATGGTGAATACCAACACGATATTCTTGTACGTCTAAAGCAGGACAAGATCAAAGACCTGGACGCCATAAAAAACCTTACCTACTTTGTGAATGGCAAGAAGATCAAATTAAAGAACCTGATCCATATTAAGAAGGATCGTGGCCCCATCACCATTGAGAGGCTCAATCAGGAAAGAGTGATCTATATCAATGGAGGGATTGCTGAAAGAGACAGTCAGGCTGTCCTCAAGGATATCAAAGAGGCTGTCTCATCCATCGACATGCCGGAAGATTATTATATACGCTATGGCGGGGTCTTTGAGGAGCAGGAGAAAGCCTATTCAGAACTTCTTTTAGGGATCATATTAGCCGTTTGCCTGGTCTATATGGTGATGGCGGCTCAGTTTGAGTCGTTTAAGGCACCCTTAGTGATTATGTTCACTGTTCCCATGGCCTTTGGGGGCGTTATCTTGATATTTTATCTGACCAAGACATTATTTGACGTCCAGGCCTTCATTGGATCCATTATGCTCACAGGGATTGTGGTGAACAACTCTATTGTCCTGGTGGACTTTATTCGGCAGATCAGCCAGCAATCAGATCTCTCAGTGAAAGAGGCTATTATTGAAGCAGGGAGCAAAAGACTTCGGCCTATACTGATGACCAGCTTAACAACTATTTTCGCCCTTATCCCACTGGCCATTGGGATCGGTGAAGGCAGTGAGTTGCAGATTCCTATGGCCTTGGCAGTGATTGGCGGACTTTCCTTTTCTACCCTCATATCCTTATTCCTGATTCCCTGTATTTATTTGCTATTCTTTAAACGGTCGTGATTGAACATGGAGACTGTGCATTACCCCCAATTTGTAGGGGCGGGTTTCAAACCCGCCCCTACAAATTGCTGTTAAGTAGCGAGTTAGCTTTTCACGATTAGGTGAAAAGACTAATGCGACAGATTCCATGTTGAATCCTTACAGACCGTTAGAAAAAGCGTTTTTTTACTTTGCTTTCCCCAGAAAAATTGATATACTATGTATATAATTATACTTGTAATAAACCAATAACTGACGGGTCATTTAAGGGTCTGTAGGGGACGACCCAGCGGGTTGCCTCCTACAGACCCTTATCACACTAGCAAACCACGAATGGGCGGATCAAATGGAGACAGATGGTCAAGAATGGCATAAACTATCGATAGAAAGGAAAATCGGTACTCAGATTGGTACGTGGACTGAACGAAAGGAAAAACGTGACAGATCATTTGTCACTATTTCCAGGGAATTCGGTGCAGAAGGCTGGATATTGGGACAAAAGCTGGAACACTTACTCAATAAAGAAAATAAACACAATCCCCCTTGGGTGGCCTATAACAAGGAGATTCTTAAGAAATTAGAAGAGGATCAGCATTTATCAGCCCAATTGGTGGAATCCCTTGAAAAACCAGAACAAAACGCTATTACCGAGTTCTTCGACAATTATTTTGGGGATAAACCATCCCGTATCGCTATTTATAAAAAAACAGCACGTGTCATAAAAACCCTCGCTTCCAACGGTCATGTCATCCTTGTGGGTCGCGGCGGATGTTTTATCACTCATAAAATGAACAAGGGTTTTCATGTTCGGTGTGTGGCACCCTTTGATTTTCGTGTTCAGAACATTATGAAACAACAAAGTCTATCCCAAAAGGACAGTGAAAAACTCATACAGAAAATGGAGACTGAACGAGACGCCTTTGTACAGGATTACTTTTTTACAGACGTCTCCAACCCTCATTATTACGATTTAGTGATTAATACTTCCCGATTCACGCTGGATGACGCTGTTGACTTAATATATTATTCTATGGAAAAACGTGGTCTACTATAACAATCCAGTTTCTTCTACTGAACTGTTCGTTTACATAGCCAGATAGAGATGTCATTAATGGCGTCTCTACCATCAAGAGGTAGATTTATTGGCTGATCCTATTTTAAGCGTTAAAAACCTGAAGGTTCATTTTCCCATAAAGAAAGGTTTTTTCAAGCAAACCACTCTGCACGTCAAGGCTGTAGATGATGTGTCATTCGATATATTCCCAGGTGAAGCCGTGGGACTTGTGGGTGAGAGCGGGTCAGGCAAGACAACCATAGGCCGCGGGATCCTTAGACTCATCAGTCCCATGAAGGGAGATATAACTTTTGAGGGGAAAAACCTTCTCTCACTCAAGGGTAAAGCCTTAAAAAACCTCCGTAAAGACCTGCAAATCATCTTTCAAGACCCCTTTTCTTCTTTAAACCCCAGAATGACAATAGGTAATATTATTGAAGAAGGTTTAGTGATCCATAAGTTGGCGGATCATGGGGAGAGGCAGAAGTTGGTTATGGAGATTCTTGAAACGGTTGGGATCAACAGGGATTACTATGACCGTTATCCTCATGAGTTCAGTGGGGGACAGAGGCAGAGGATTGGTATTGCCCGTGCTTTAGTCTTAAAGCCTCGATTAGTGATCTGTGATGAGCCAGTATCTGCTCTGGACGTCTCTATCCAGGTTCAAGTCCTCAAGCTGATGCAGAAGCTTCAAAAGGACTTTAACCTGACCTATCTCTTTATAGCCCACGATCTGGCTGTTGTCGACTACTTTTGCAATCGTATTATCATCATCTATTTAGGAAAGATCATGGAGATTGCTGATCGGGACACGATTGTTAAATCTTCTCTCCATCCTTATACCCAAGCGTTAATATCTGCCATTCCCCATCCTGACCCGGATTATAAGAAATCCGAGACTATATTAACGGGTGACATCCCCAGTCCCATGAACCCTCCATCGGGTTGCGTCTTTCACACACGATGTCCAGTAGCTGTAGAAGAGTGCAAACAGACCATTCCTCCTCTCAGCCAGGTTAAAGGTGAGCATTACTGTGCCTGCCACTTGGTCCACCAAAACAAAAGCTAGCGAAACGATCAGCTTATTATCAAAATGTCTTTATTTTCCTGAAAACTATGATGAGAGTGACTGATGTTAAAATGAAGATCAAGATGGGTACACCAACAGAAATGATGATTAGAATGATCTCTATTATAGTAGCAACGTCATCAACAATAACACCCACCATCCAGGCACCATCCAACTTTGCTTTCATATAAGTTAATATAGTAGGTGCCTCATCAAGAAAAAGCCCCATAATCATTGGTTGAAGAACCATTAAAATAGAAAGAACCAGGATTCCCATTAAGAGTGCTACGATCGTCTTTTTCATTAAACAGACCTCCTCAGGCTACCCCAACACATAGGCCAAAGACAGGAGAAAGACAGGACAAGCTCAGGAGAAACTATTAAGCTACCCATAAGAAAAATTCCTTTCCAAAGACTCGCTACCCGGTGGCTGACTAACCTTCCGGGACGGGATTCCC
>ENA-ORDP01000800-ORDP01000800.1-marine-sediment-metagenome-genome-assembly--contig:-NODE-800-length-18990-cov-2.994719_pt1 | contig 18990 bp, 28 predicted proteins | sample MGYA00248627_ERZ508539 | MGnify/ENA primary metagenome ERZ508539 (study PRJEB26208, sample SAMN05571518) | marine sediment metagenome | biome: deep sea; feature: Hydrothermal vent; material... | reverse complement strand
CACGATAGCGGGCCATCTTTTATATCTCCTCAGACGCGACGTTTTTTAGGTGGCCGACAGCCGTTATGGGGGATCGGCGTCACATCAATGATGTTGGTGATTTTGTAGCCTAAAGCATTCAGGGATCGTACCGATGACTCACGACCGGGGCCGGGCCCCTTGACGCGGACTTCGATGGATTTCACTCCATAATCGAGTGCGACACGCCCGGCCCGCTCTGCCGCAACCTGTGCTGCAAACGGGGTAGACTTACGAGAACCGCGGAAACCTGAACCACCGGATGTCGCCCATGACAGGGCATTACCCTGACGATCAGTAATCGTCACGATGGTATTGTTAAACGAGGCATGAACATGGGCAACCGCATCGGTGACGACACGTTTGATCTTTTTCTTAGACTTACCGGAACTAGAGGTTTTGGCCATGATTGAATCCGTTATCTTTTGATCGGTCGTCTCGGACCCTTACGAGTACGAGCGTTGGTACGAGTACGCTGACCGCGTACAGGCAGTCCCCGGCGATGACGCAGACCACGGTAACTACCAATATCCATCAATCGCTTGATTGACATGCCGACTTCACGACGCAAATCTCCCTCGACCACAAATTTGGTCACCTCACGACGTAAGGCCTCGACTTGCTCTTCGGTCAGCGAGCGAATCTGCATAGTTGAATCCACACCCGCCGACTCGCAAATCATGTGCGATCGGGAGCGTCCAATACCATAAATATTCTGCAGCCCCACCCAAACATGCTTGTGGACCGGCAAGTTAACGCCTGCAATGCGCGCCATGATCTCTTTCTCCGATGGATTGCTCGCGCGTTAAACGCGTAATTCTAACTAAAAACACTCCGGGGCGAAACCCCCGATAATTGCTTACCACACCCAGAACCCTCAGCCCCATGCTGAACGGATCGTCATCTACGGCGTAAATTGGCCTTTTTCAACAAACTGTCGTACTGGTGACTAACCAGATGCGCCTGTACTTGAGCGTACAGATCCATCACCACTACCACCACAATTAACAGTGAAGTCCCACCGAAATAGAATGGCACATGCCAAGCCGACTGCAAGAATGTGGGCACCAAGCAAACCAACGCCAGATACAAGGCGCCCACCCCAGTCAACCGGGTCAGTACCCCGTCAATGTACTCAGATGTTGCCCTGCCGGGTCGGATACCCGGGATTAATGCCCCCGAACGCTTGAGATTATCTGCCGTCTCAGGCGCGTTGAATACGATGGCCGTGTAAAAGAACGCAAACAGAATAATCAGACCGGCGAAGACGATATCGTAAACAAGCTCTCCCGGGCTCAGGGCGGTAGTCAGTGTCTGCAGCCAACTCAGGTGCTGCGCACTACTGAACCAGGTTGCTGCCGTAGCTGGAAACATGATCAACGAAGAGGCGAAAATGGGCGGGATTACCCCTGACATGTTGATCTTAAGAGGTAAGTGTGAAGTCTGGTTTTGATAGGCGCTGGAGCCCCCTTGGCGGCGCGCGTAATTGACCGGAATACGCCGCTGGGCACTTTCCATAAACACCACGAAGGCGGTTACCAACACCACCAGGGCGATCACTATCATCACCTTCGGAATCGACAGTTCACCACTCTGCGCCATGCTCAAGGTTTGCGCCAAGGCGCTCGGCAAGCCCGCTACGATTCCAGCGAAGATGATCAAGGAGATACCATTACCTATCCCCCGCTCAGTGACTTGTTCACCCAGCCACATCAAGAACATGGTACCCGCTGTCAAGCCAACCACCGAGGCAAAGATGAAGCCAAATCCGGGTGAGTAAACGACTGCAAGTCCACCTGAAACACTATGTTTCTGCAAAGCGAAGGCCACCCCAAAAGATTGGAAAATGGCCAGTCCGACCGTCCCCCAGCGCGTGTACTTGGTCATCGTCCTTTGACCACTTTGACCTTCCTTGCGCATCTGCTGCCAAGAGGGAAGAATCGATCCCAGCATCTGCACGACGATGCTGGCCGAGATGTAAGGCATCACGCCCAAGGCAAACAGTGAATAACGGGCCAGCGCACCACCGGAAAACATGTTGAACAGGTTCAGCAGCCCGCCACCCTGTTGGATCAGGCGGGTCATGGCTTCAGGGTTCACCCCCGGTACGGGGATAAACGATCCGAGACGGAACACAAACAGTGCTCCAATCGTGAACAGGAAACGCTTGCGAAGCTCAGTAAGCTTGCCCAACGAATTCAATATATTGCCCTGTGCGCCGGCCACCACGTTACTCCACGCTGCCGCCGGCCGCTTCAATCGCAGCCTTGGCTCCAGCCGTAGCCAGAATGCCGCTAACCTTCACCGCCCGGGTAATCTCGCCTTTCTTGACGATCTTGACGCGGCGCGCCCGAGTATCAACGAGTCCCGCTGCCAGTAATGTCGGCAGATCAATATCGGTAGATTTAATCACCTCAAGCTGGTACAGCATGACTTGCTGGGACTGCGCCGCCTTGCGTGAGCTGAAGCCCACTTTTGGCAAACGCCGCTGCAAAGGCATCTGGCCACCTTCGAATCCCGGCTTAATCTTGCCCTTGCCGGCACGCGCCAGCTGGCCCTTGTGACCGCGGCCGGCGGTTTTGCCAAGGCCCGAACCGATACCGCGACCCACACGCACCCGTTCACGATGCGCACCCTTGGCGGGATGAATGGTGTTCAATCGCATGACTTCAACTCCCTGTCCGCTTACTGCTCGATGCGGATCAGATAATTCACTCGCTTGATCAGACCGCGAACTTGCGGACTGTCCTTGAGCTCCCGGACATCATTGATCTTTCTCAATCCGAGTGCCTTGACACTGAGGCGGTGTTTTTGCTGCACCCCCCGCAGACCCTTTATCAGCCGAACCTTAACCGTCTTATCATTCATGGCCCACGACCTCCGCGACCGTCTTGCCGCGTTTGGCAGCAATCAGTGCCGGGGTGGTCATCGATTTCAGGCCCTTGATCGTGGCACGGACCAAATTGATCGGATTGCGCGACCCAACGGCTTTGGCAAGAACATTCTTGACCCCTACCACTTCCATGACCGCACGCATCGCCCCACCGGCGATCACCCCGGTTCCCTCAGAAGCCGGCTGCATGTAAACACGGGCGGCACCATGGTGGGCCTTGACCGCGTAAAATAATGTGCCGTTATTTAAATTCACCTTGACCATGTTGCGACGGGCTCGTTCCATAGCCTTGGAGATGGCTACCGGTACTTCACGAGCCTTGCCATATCCAAGCCCGACGCTGCCGTCCCCGTCACCGACCACCGTCAGGGCCGTGAAACTCATCTGTCGCCCGCCCTTGACCGTCTTGGCGACCCGATTGACGGCGATCAGCTTTTCCAGCAGGCCGTCAGAATTGTCTCGATCATTGCTAGCCATTGTCTACCCTTTCATACCCATTGAAGGCGATATTGCGGCATTGCCGCTTGAAGTTGTATCGTGCTCAGAATTGCGATGGGACCGTTTATCTGAACCTTACCCTATGTTGCGATGAGATCAGAACTTTAATCCGGCTTCCCGGGCCGCATCGGCCAGGGCCTTGACACAACCGTGATAGCGAAAGCCGGAACGATCAAAGGCAACCGATTCGACTCCGGCAGCGAGGGCCTGTTCAGCCACACGCTTACCCACTTCGATGGCAGCCTGAATGTTCTTGGTACCTTTAAGCCCTTCACGCACTGCCGCCTGTTGGGTGGACACCGCAGCAATAACTCGGTCGCCGGCAGGATTAATGACCTGCGCCGAGATATGTTGATTGGAACGGTGCACGGTAAGTCTGGCCACCTGCTGTTTACGAATGCGTGAGCGGGTGGTTTGGGCTCGACGCAGTCGAGACGCATTCTTGTTCATGACAATTCTCCGGAAAGCGGATCGGCGGTTACGCCTTCTTAGCTTCCTTCCTGATGATCTTTTCGCCGGTGTAACGGACACCCTTACCTTTGTATGGCTCAGGGGGACGGAAGGCACGGATCTTAGCGGCGACTTCGCCGACTAACTGCTTATCAGCGCCCTTGACGAGGACTTCGGTCACCGCCGGCGTTTCAACAGAAACACCATCGGGTACCTTGTAGACTAACGGGTGCGAAAATCCGAGCAACAAATTCAGGTTTCCGCCCTGCATCGACGCACGATAGCCGACACCAACCAACGTCAGTTGGCGTTCGTAACCTTCGGTAACACCCTTAACCATATTGGCCAGCAAAGCACGAGTCGTACCGGCAAACTTTGCTTCACCATTTTCGACCGGCTTACACAACACACTCCCATCGGTGATGCTGACCTTGACACCGGGAAGGGCTCGCATAGTCAACGTGGCCTTGGGACCACGGACCGTGATTTCTGCGTCACCCACGTGACACTCTACACCCTTGGGCAAAACGATAGGTTTTCTGGCAACTCGAGACATGGAATTCTCCTTAGGCGACCAAGCCGAGTACTTCACCACCCAAGCGCTGCAAACGCGCCTGCGCGTCGGTCATCAGACCGGCTGACGTCGAGATAATGGAAATACCTAAACCACCCATCACCTTCGGAAGATCAGCACGACCCCGATACACACGCAAACCGGGCCGGCTGATACGCTGGATACGCTCAATGGCGGGTTTGCCATCGAAATATTTGAGTTTGATGTCCAGATGGCGCTTATTTCCCTGCTGTACCAGCTGGGCATCCACAATGTAGCCTTCAGCCTTGAGCAGCTCAGCGATGGAGGCTTTCACCGACGATGCAGGCATGCTTACCGTCGCTTTACTCATAGCCTGAGCGTTACGAATACGGGTAAACATGTCAGCGATGGGATCAGTCATGCTCATGATGATATTCCTGATTTATGGCATCGATATCCAAGGGATACTCGAATTGGGTTACCAACTGGCCTTGCGCAAGCCGGGAACGTCTCCGCGCATGGTGGCCTCGCGCAGCTTGTTACGACCCAGCCCAAACTTGCGGTACACCGCGCGCGGACGACCGGAAAGAGCACAACGGGTGGTCAACCGGCACACACTCGAGTCCCGCGGCATTTTTTGAAGCTTACCCTGTGCTTGCATCTTGTCTTCATACGAAGCATGCGAATCGGTAATGATCCGCTTCAACTTGGCACGGCGCTCCGCGTATTTTTTGCAGAGTTTCTCCCGCTTGATATCGCGGTTCACCATGGATTTCTTGGCCATATATTGTCTTCCTGCGTATCAGCTGCGGAACGGAAACTTGAAAACTTCAAGCAATGCCTTCGCCTCAACGTCGGTCTTTGCCGAAGTTGTTATAGCGATATCCATTCCACGAATAGCATCCACTTTATCGAAATCAATCTCGGGAAACACGATTTGCTCGGTGATACCCAGGTTGAAATTACCACTGCCGTCAAACGAACGCGTGGGCACCCCCCGAAAATCGCGGACCCGCGGCAAACTAATCGAGATTAATCGATCAAGAAACTCGTACATGCGGGCTCGACGCAAAGTAACTTTGCAGCCGATTGGCCAGCCATCACGAATCTTGAACGAGGCCACAGAAACCCGCGCCTTGGTCACAATGGGCTTTTGCCCAGCAATGAGCCCCATGTCATTCAGGGCATTCTCAAGAGCCTTCTTATTACCCACTGCTTCCCCAACACCCATGTTCAGTGTCACTTTGCTGAGCTTGGGAACTTGCATGGAACTTGTATACCCAAAGCGTTCCATCAGCTGCGGAATAACCTTTTCTTTATAGATCTTCTCAAATCGTGTCATTGTTTTATCCTTACAAATCCACGACTTCGCCGGATGAGCGATAGACGCGTACTTTGCGGCCGTCCTCTAGATTTTTGTGCCCCACCCGCTCACCCTTGGCGGTTGCAGTATTGAATAACATCACATTGGAGGCATGAATCGACGCCTCGCGTTCAACGATCCCGCCAGGTTGATTGGCCTGAGGATTGGGCTTGGTGTGTCGCTTGACCATGTTGACATTGGCAACGTAAACGCGCCCCCCAACAACACGCGTCACCTCACCTCGCTGGCCCTTATTTTTGCCAGCGATTACGACGACCTGATCACCCTTGCGTAAACGATTCATTCCTGGGTTCCTCTGCTCACAGCACTTCTGGAGCCAGTGAGACGATTTTCATAAATTTCTCACTGCGCAACTCACGGGTCACAGGCCCGAAGATACGCGTACCGATGGGCTCGTACTTATTGTTCAGCAGCACAGCAGCATTGCCGTCGAAGCGAATCAACGAACCATCAGGACGACGGACCCCCTGAGCTGTACGTACTACTACTGCGTTGTATACCTCACCTTTCTTTACCTTGCCGCGGGGGATGGCCGCCTTGACGGTTACCTTGATGATGTCCCCGATGCGTGCATAACGACGCTTGGAGCCACCCAACACCTTGATGCACATCAATTCGCGTGCCCCACTATTGTCGGCGGCGGATAATCTACTTTGCATCTGGATCATGATTCAGCCCTCAACCGCCGGCACGCACCAGCACCTCGACAACGCGATGATGTTTGGTCTTGGAAAGTGGACGACATTCCGCAATACGAACTTGATCACCTTCGTGGCATTCCCCAGACTCGTCGTGGGCGTGCAATTTGGTGGAGCGGTGCAAAATTTTACCGTATATAGCATGCTGTTCCTGACGCTCGATCAGCACCGTGATGGTCTTCTTCATTTTGTTGCTGACTACGCGCCCTTCAAGAGTACGTGCCTTGCTACGGGTCTCACTCATGGGACACCTCTACCTTCCTCGTCTCGCTCAACACCATCTTGGTGCGGGCAATCTCGCGCCGTACCCGACGCAGTTGATGGGGTTGTGACAACTGGCCTGAGCCTTTTTGCATCCGCAAGTTGAAGATCTCACGGCGCAACTCGTGCAGATGTTCCTGCAACGTATCAGGCTCTTTGTCACGCATCTCGTTGACTTCCATCACAGCACCGCCCGAGTAACAAATTGCGTACGTACAGAAAGTTTGGCCGAGGCCAAACGGAATGCTTCACGAGCCGCGACCTCATCGACACCTTCGATCTCGTACAACATTCGGCCAGGTTGTACCAGAGCCACCCAAAACTCGACGTTGCCCTTGCCCTTGCCCATACGTACTTCAATGGGTTTGCGGGTAATGGGCTTATCCGGAAAAACGCGAATCCAGAGTTTGCCGCCCCGCTTAACATGACGGGAAATACTCCGGCGAGCCGCTTCGATCTGGCGAGCCGTAATCTGACCACGAGTTATAGCCTTCAACCCGAACTGGCCAAAACTGACTTGGTTAGCATTATAACTCAGGCCTTTATTGCGGCCTTTTTGCATCTTGCGATATTTGGTTCGCTTGGGTTGCAACATAAGTGAATTCCTTATTTCGCTGCGGCCGGGCGTTCACGGCGCGATTCCCGCTCAGAGACCTTCGCGTCCTTCTGCTGAGCAGCATTTAGATCGAAGACCTCCCCCTTATAGATCCATACCTTCACCCCGATGATGCCGTAGGTCGTCTTGGCTTCAGCAAAGCCATAGTCGATATCGGCACGAAAGGTGTGCAGGGGGACGCGACCTTCCCGGTACCACTCCGAACGGGCGATTTCCGCACCATTCAGGCGTCCGGCCACATTAACCTTGATCCCTTGCGCGCCCAGACGCATGGCATTACCTACGGCACGCTTCATGGCCCGGCGAAACATGATGCGACGTTCCAACTGTTGGGTGATGGATTCAGCGACCAGCTGTGCGTCCAATTCGGGCTTACGGACTTCTGCAACATTGATGTGGGTCGGCACCCCCATCATCGCCGAGACTTGCTTGCGCAGTTTCTCAATATCTTCGCCCTTCTTGCCGATCACTACACCGGGCCGGGCACTATGAATCGTGACCCGTGCAGTTTTAGCCGGCCGCTCGATCAGAATCTTCGATACGCCGGCCTGGGAAAGTTGCGATCTGAGCATCTCACGAACCTTGAGATCTGCGACAAGGTACTGAGCATACTCACGTTTATTGGCGTACCACTTGGAATTCCAATCCTTGGCTATGCCGAGGCGAATGCCAGTGGGATGAACTTTATGACCCATGATTTCGTCCCGTCAGTGCCCAACGACCACAGTAATGTGGCTGGTTCGTTTCAAAATACGTGTGCCCCGCCCTTTGGCTCGTGCACGCATACGCTTCATCGTGGGACCTTCATCAACAAAGATCCGGGTAATTTGCAGCTCATCTACATCCGCGCCTAAATTATTCTCAGCATTGGCAACGGCGGACAAAAGCACCTTGCGCAACAAATGGGCTGCTTTCTTGTTGGTGTAGATCAACACATTGCTGGCTTTAGCAACCGGCATCCCACGAACCAGATCAGCCACCAAGCGGGCCTTTTGCGCTGAGATGTGCGCGCCTTTCAATATTGATTTTGTTTCCATCGCTGGCTTCACCTGCTGCTCTTGCTGCTCTTGTTGCCGACGTGACCCCTGAATGTACGGGTCACCGCAAACTCGCCCAGTTTATGACCCACCATATTCTCATTGATCAAAACCGGCATGTGCTGCCTACCGTTATGTACGGCGATCGTCAAACCCACCATATCCGGAAGAACCATCGAACGACGTGACCAGGTCTTGATGGGGCGCTTATTGTTGATGGCAATGGCCGACTCGACTTTCTTCAACAGGTGAAGATCGACAAAGGGGCCTTTTTTTAGTGAACGCGGCATGTCTGAGTCCTGTTACTTGCGACGACGTACAATCATGTTTTGAGTGCGCTTGTTATGGCGCGTTTTGTAACCCTTGGTCGGCGTACCCCAGGGACTGACCGGATGACGACCCCCCGAAGTTTTACCCTCACCACCACCGTGCGGGTGATCCACAGGGTTCATGGCAACACCGCGGACGGTCGGTCGAATACCCAACCAACGTTTGGCGCCGGCCTTACCAAGTTTACGCAAGCTATGTTCAGCATTGCTGACTGCGCCCACCGTCGCGTGACACTCCGTCGAAACCTTACGCATTTCACCTGAGCGGAGTCGCAGCGTCGCAAACCCATGCTCACGGGCCACGATTTGTACGGAAGCCCCGGCACTGCGCGCAATCTGACCACCCTTACCCGGTTTCATCTCGACGCAATGCACCACAGTGCCCACCGGAATATTACGCAAAGGTAAACAGTTACCAGGCTTGATCGGCGCATCGTGACCCGAAACAAGTTGCTCACCCATCGCCACACCCTGAGGAGCGATGATGTAGCGTCGCTCACCGTCTGCATAGCAAACCAGAGCGATATGTGCCGTGCGATTGGGATCGTATTCGATGCGCTCAATCCGACAACCGATACCCTCCTTGTTGCGCCGGAAATCGATCACTCGATAGGCTTGTTTATGGCCTCCGCCCCGATGCCTGACGGTAATACGCCCATAATGATTTCTACCCCCCGTATTAGACTGTGACTCAGTCAACGGGCCGTAAGGCGCACCCTTGTGTAGCCCCTTCTTGACTGGGCTGACCTTGGCACGGCGACCTGGAGAGGTCGGCTTATATGTCATCAATGCCATGATGCTTACTCCCCTGCTCAGGCCCTGGCCAACGTGTCGATACTCTGGCCTTCGGCCAGACGGACATAGGCTTTGCGCATGCTTGAACGACGTCCTTTCCGAGAATGGAAGGTTTTTACCTTACCCTTGACGTTGAGCAGATTGACGGATTCAACCTTCACCTCAAACAACTGCTCAATGGCCGTCTTAACTTCAGGTTTAGAGGCATCGGGCGCCACCTTAAAAACGTATTGGTTATTTTCCTGGAGACGCGCTGTTTTTTCCGTAACCAGCGGCGCACGAATAACATCGAGGATACGTTCCATATTCATACCAACCACTCCTCGACTTTTTTGACTGTCACAGCAGTAAGAACCACCTGGTCAGCGCGGACCAGCGCGACAGGGCTGAGCGCCGCCACGTCGACCACATGTACCAGAGGAAGATTTCTTACCGCCAAAAAAAGATTTGCATTGGCGTCGTGATCCACCAACAGTGTGTAACCTGAGAGGCCAAGTTCATGCAAACGCGATAACAGGCCACGGGTCTTGGGTGAATCCAACTTCAGATCGGAAACTACTTTGAGTCTGCCCTGTCGATTCAATTCCGCAAAAATTGAACGAATGGCTCCGCGGAACATTTTGCGATTGACCTTTTGTGAGTGATCACGCGGCGAAGCTGCAAAAGTCCGGCCGCCACCGACAAAGATGGGCGCCCGATAGTCACCGTGGCGTGCTCCGCCACCTTTCTGTTTTTTAAATTTCCGGGTGCTGCCTGACATTTGCCCACGAGTGAGTTGGGCCTTGGTACCGGCGCGACCACCCGCCTGGTAAGCCACCACAACCTGATGCACAAGATGTTCGCGATATTCAACACCGAACACCGCCTCCGAAACAGCGATGGGGGAGGCGTCGATTACATTCAATTCCATCATCTGGTTCCTCAACCCTTGGCCGCCGGACTGATGACAACATCACCGCCCGCTGGACCGGGCACGACGCCCTTGACTGCAATGAGATGACGCTCAGTATCGATCTTCACAACCACAAGATTCATCATGGTTTGCTTATTGTGTCCCATGTGACCGGCCATCTTCTTACCCGGAAACACTCGCCCTGGAGTCTGGCGTTGACCAATCGACCCAGGAGCCCGATGGGAAAGTGAATTGCCATGCGTTGCATCGCCCATCTTGAAATGATGGCGCTTGATCGTACCGGCAAAACCCTTGCCTTTAGTGATACCGGAAACATCGACGATTTGCCCAACCTTAAATACATCGCCGGTCTGCAACTCGGCACCCACCGCTAAGTCGAGCAATTCGTCAGGTTGCACCCGGAATTCCCAAAGACCACGTCCCGGATCCACCTTAGCCTTGGCATAATGGCCTTTCATCGGCTGGGTCAGCAGCGATGAACGCTTCTGTCCTACCGTGACCTGGATGGCTTCATAGCCATCACTTGCCGATGTCTTCACCATAGTGATGCGATTCGGCGTCGCCTCGATCAGCGTCACCGGCACGGAGCGCCCATCTTCGGTGAAGATTCGGCTCATACCGCATTTACGACCCACTAGTCCGATACTCATAGCTATAAATCCTGATTCTCTTCAGCCAAGCTTGATCTGAACATCCACACCAGCTGCCAGATCGAGCTTCATCAGCGCATCGACGGTCTTGTCATTGGGGTCGATTATGTCCAGAACTCTTTTATGGGTGCGGGTCTCATATTGATCCCGCGCATCCTTGTCGACATGTGGCGAAGTCAGAATCGTGTAGCGCTCGATTTTAGTGGGCAGCGGAATGGGACCACAAACGGTCGCCCCCGTACGCTTCGCTGTCTCAACAATCTCGCTCGCTGAACGATCGATCAACCGATGATCGAACGCCTTGAGTCGAATACGGATTTTCTGATTCGCCATGACCGTTTCCTGAAAAGAACCCATTCTCGGGGCGGTTTTCACCACCCCGATACCCCCCGGGTGTTACTCGAAAATCTTAGCGACCACGCCGGCCCCAACCGTACGGCCCCCTTCGCGAATCGCGAAGCGCAGCCCCTCTTCCATGGCAATCGGGGCGATCAACGTCACCACTATCTTAATATTGTCACCCGGCATCACCATCTCCACACCTTCCGGTAACTCTACCGCTCCGGTCACATCCGTCGTCCGAAAATAAAACTGCGGCCGATAACCCTTGAAAAATGGCGTATGTCGTCCGCCCTCATCCTTCGACAGCACATACACTTCCGCTTCAAACTTAGTATGCGGGGTGATCGATCCCGGCTTGCACAGTACCTGACCTCGCTCCACCTCATCACGCTTGGTGCCGCGTAGCAACAATCCCACGTTGTCACCTGCCTGACCTTGATCCAGCAGCTTACGAAACATCTCCACGCCGGTCACCGTCGTCTTCATGGTGGGGCGAATACCGACCACCTCAACTTCCTCACCTACCTTGATCACTCCGCGCTCAACCCGCCCGGTCACCACCGTGCCGCGTCCCGAAATCGAAAATACGTCTTCGACCGGCATCAAAAAAGGCTTGTCTATGTCGCGCTTCGGCTCCGGAATGTAACTATCCAGCGCCTCAACCAACCGCAAAATCGATGGCGTCCCAATCTCCGACGAGTCGCCTTCCAGCGCCTTCAGCGCCGAGCCGATGATGATCGGTGTGTCGTCACCCGGAAAATCATATTGACTTAGCAGATCACGAATCTCCATCTCCACCAGTTCAAGTAGCTCGGCATCATCCACCATGTCGGCTTTGTTCATGTACACCACAATGTAGGGTACCCCAACCTGACGGGCCAGCAGAATGTGCTCGCGGGTCTGCGGCATCGGGCCATCCGCCGCCGAAACCACCAAAATCGCTCCATCCATCTGCGCCGCGCCCGTGATCATGTTCTTTACATAGTCCGCATGCCCCGGGCAATCCACATGCGCATAGTGCCGATTATCCGACTCGTACTCCACATGTGCTGTCGAAATCGTGATCCCGCGCGCCTTCTCTTCCGGCGCCGCGTCAATCTGCGCGTATTCACGAAACTCACCACCGAAACGCTCCGCGCCCATCTTGGTCAGCGCCGCCGTCAATGTCGTCTTGCCGTGATCTACGTGACCTATCGTGCCCACGTTGACATGCGGCTTAGTACGCTCGAATTTTGCCTTGGACATGAGTCTGAACCTCAATATAAACTGTTACTAATCAACAAAAGTGTCAGGCTGATTTCTTCATCACCTGTTCGGTGATACTGTTTGGAGCTACGGAGTAATGATCAAACTCCATGGTGAATGTGGCCCGGCCCTGGGTGGCTGATCGCAGCGAAGTGGCATAACCGAACATTTCCCCAAGCGGCACCATGGCCGCAATGAGCTTCCCAGAAGGACTGTCATCGGAACCTTGCAGAATTCCGCGGCGCCGACTCAAATCTCCCATCACATCACCCATGTAGTCTTCGGGTGTAACCACCTCGACTTTCATCACGGGTTCAAGCAGCGTGGGGTTGGCCTTATGAAAGCCTTCCTTGAAAGCCATGGAGCCGGCTATTTTGAAGGCTATTTCCGAAGAGTCAACCTCATGATACGAACCATCAACCAGACGAATCTTAACATCGACGATCGGGAAGCCGGCCAAAATACCGTTCTGCATGGCTTCCCGAATACCCTTGTCGACGGCGGGGATATATTCCTTCGGAACCACCCCACCAACGATCCCATTCACAAATTCGTAGCCCGCACCACGTTCGCGTGGTTGCAACTCGATCACCACATGACCGTACTGACCCTTACCACCGGACTGACGGATAAACTTGCCTTCCTGACGTACTGACTTACGAATCGCTTCGCGATAGGCAACTTGAGGCTTGCCGACACTCGCTTCGACATTGAACTCGCGGCGCATCCGCTCCACCAGAATATCCAGATGCAGTTCACCCATACCGGCAATGATGGTCTGCCCGGATTCGTCATCGGTATGCACTCTGAAAGAGGGGTCTTCCTGAGCAAGCCGCGACAAAGCAACACCCATCTTTTCCTGATCCGACTTGGTCTTCGGCTCCACCGCCATAGCTATGACGGGCTCGGGAAACACCATTCGTTCCAGCGTGATGGCCTCACCATTCGCACACAAGGTGTCACCGGTGGTGACATCCTTCAAACCCACCGCCGCCGCAATATCGCCTGCATACACTTCCTTGATCTCTACACGTTGATTAGCATGCATCTGCAGAATGCGCCCGATACGCTCTTTTTTCATTTTAATCGGGTTATAAACTTGGTCTCCAGCACTCAACACCCCGGAATAAACCCGGAAGAAGGTCAGAGAACCCACATAGGGATCCGTCATGATTTTGAACGCGAGCGCCGAAAAAGCTTCGGTATCCTGGGCTTTCCGGCTGCTCTCGGCACCGTTTTCATCCACCCCCGTGACCGGGGGGCGATCTGCCGGTGAAGGCAGTAACTGCACTACTCCATCGAGTACGGCTTGTACACCCTTATTCTTAAAAGCACTTCCACAAAACACCGGAATCAAAGTGTTCTTAAGTGTTGCCGAACGAATTCCGGCAACAATATCGGTCTCATCGAGGTCACCCTCTTCGAGGTATTTATCCATCAAAGCTTCGGAAGTCTCCGCGGCTGATTCCACCATAAAACTGCGTGCCGCGTTGCACGCTTCAACCAGATCGGCCGGAATCCCTCGGTATTCAAACTGGGTGCCATGCGACTCCGCATCCCAATAGATCGCCTTCATCTTGACCAGATCGACGACCCCTTCGAAATGCTCCTCAGCACCAATAGGAAACTGCATCGCAACAGGATGCGCACCTAGGTGCGATTTCAATTGCTCGATAACTTTGTCGAAATTGGCTCCAGTACGATCCATCTTGTTTACGAACGCAAGACGGGGTACCCCGTATTTGTTGGCCTGACGCCACACCGTCTCGGACTGAGGCTGAACCCCTCCTACGGCACACAACACAAACACAGCGCCATCGAGAACACGCAAAGAACGCTCTACCTCGATGGTAAAATCGACGTGACCCGGTGTATCAATAATGTTGAACCGATGTTCCGGCAAAGACATGTCCATGCCTTTCCAGAAACAGGTGGTCGCCGCAGAGGTGATGGTAATACCACGCTCTTGTTCCTGCTCCATCCAGTCCATGGTCGCAGTGCCATCATGGACTTCACCGATCTTATGATTCACCCCGGTATAAAACAGGATGCGTTCGGTAGTCGTAGTCTTCCCTGCATCAATGTGGGCCATGATGCCAAAGTTACGATAGCGCTCAATGGGTGTCTTGCGAGCCACAGTAGATAGCCTCAGTACTTACCAGCGATAATGTGAAAAGGCTTTGTTGGCCTCTGCCATGCGATGGGTTTCTTCTCGTTTTTTTACTGCCCCGCCACGGCTTTCGGCAGCATCGAGAAGTTCCCCTGCAAGCTTGTTCGGCATGGTGGTCTCGCCGCGCTTGCGGGCCGCATCAATCACCCAACGCATAGCTAAAGCTTGGCGTCGTACGGGGCGCACTTCGACCGGAACCTGGTAAGTCGCACCGCCTACTCGGCGGGATTTGACCTCCACGGCCGGGGCCACATTATCCAGCGCTTTTTCAACTACGCTGACAGGCTCGGCATGTTTTTCAGCGATTCGATCGATGGCTCCATAGACAATCATTTCGGCTATTGACTTCTTACCACTTTTCATCACGATATTGATGAAACGAGCAATCGATTTGCTACCGTGCTTGGGGTCAGGCAGCACCGCACGAGGGGGATGTGAACCTTTACGCGACATTATTCATACTCCGCAGAGTCAGCTCTTCGGGCGCTTAGCGCCATACTTGGAACGCGCATTACGGCGCTTGGCAATACCGGCACAATCGAGACTGCCACGAACCGTGTGGTAACGAACACCAGGCAGATCCTTGACCCGGCCGCCACGGATCAGTACCACGGAATGCTCCTGTAGGTTGTGCCCTTCCCCACCGATATAACTAATCACTTCGTAGCCATTGGTCAGCCTAACTTTGGCAACTTTGCGCAACGCAGAATTCGGTTTTTTCGGCGTGGTGGTGTAAACGCGCGTACATACCCCGCGGCGTTGCGGACAACTTTGCAAGGCCGGTGAATCGCTTTTGTAGCTCTTCGGTCGGCGGGGCTTGCGCACCAACTGGTTGATTGTCGCCATGACTGGGGATCCTAAGAAACGTAAAGGCAAGCCTATAACCGGCCTGCCGAGAAGCGGAAATATAACACATATGAATGGCTTTCAACAAGCCATTCTCTGCATCCGTGTCTCGAAAACGAGGTGCTTCCTGCCCCTCATTTCGTTAAGTATGCGCCAAGGCGCGTTTTACTTGGTCACGTCGCTGGCAACCGTCTTTTTATCCGTTGCGGGGCAAGCACCACGATCCGATTCGACCGCACTTTCGGCGAAGGTTACGCCACCGTGCCGTTGCGCATGGTAGGCAAGGCCGGTTCCTGCCGGTATCAAACGACCGACAATAACATTCTCTTTCAGACCCCGCAAGGTATCACGTGTTCCATGCACAGCCGCTTCGGTCAGTACTCGTGTAGTTTCCTGGAAAGATGCCGCAGAAATAAACGATTCTGTAGCCAATGAAGCTTTGGTGATCCCCAACAGAATCGACTGGAAATTGATCGGCTGTTCATTGCGGGCCAGTAAACGCCGGTTTTCAGCCACAACCCGTAGGCGCTCAACCTGTTCCCCATGCAGATAGCGACTGTCACCGGCATCGATCACTTCAACCTTGCGGAGCATCTGGCGGATGATCGCCTCGATATGCTTATCGTTGATCTTCACACCCTGCAACCGGTACACATCCTGAATTTCCTTGACCAAGTAGGCGGCCAGCGGCTCAACGCCCAACAAGCGCAGAATGTCGTGCGAATTGGGCTCACCATCCACGACCGTTTCACCGCGTTCCACATGCTCACCTTCGAACACGATGACATGCCGCCACTTCGGGATCAGCTCTTCGTAGGCATCACCATCGGCATCCTTGATCACCAAACGCTGTTTGCCCTTGGTGTCCTTGCCGAAGCTGACGATGCCTGAGCGCTCAGCCAAGATCGCCGGTTCCTTGGGCTTGCGCGCTTCGAACAGGTCTGCTACGCGTGGCAAACCGCCGGTAATATCACGGGTTTTGGAGGTTTCCTGTGGAATACGGGCAAGCACGTCACCCACCCCTACCTCGGCTCCATCCTGCAACCCGACAATGGCCCCGGCCGGCAAGAAGTACTGAGCGGGGATATCGGTACCGGCCAGTTTTAACTCATTACCCTCTTTGTCCTCCAGCCGCACGATGGGCCGCAGATCTTTGGCTCCACTGCCACGACGTTTGGGATCGGTGACGACTGAACTCTGCAAGCCGGTCAGTTCATCGGTTTGGGCTTGAATGGTGATGCCTTCAATGAAATCGGCAAAATGTACCAAACCGGCCACTTCCGACACAATCGGATGAGTATGCGGATCCCAGTTGGCCAGGGTCTGTCCCGCCTTGACCTGATCACCATCGTCAACACTGATGGTGGCACCATACGGTACCCGATAGCGTTCACGCTCCCGGCCTTGGGCATCGTGAAGGCTCAACTCGCCGGAACGGGATACCGCAACCAGGTGTCCTTGAGCATGCCTGACGGTCTTGATGTTATTGAACTTAATGATACCGGTCGTCTTGATGGTGACATTGTCTACAGCGGCCGCACGTGATGCAGCGCCACCGATATGGAAGGTACGCATGGTCAACTGGGTTCCCGGCTCACCGATGGATTGTGCCGCAATCACCCCGATGGCTTCACCGATATTGACCAGGTGTCCACGGGCCAGATCTCGGCCATAACAATGTGCACAAACTCCATGGGAAGCCTCGCAGGTGATCGGTGAACGTACTAAGATCGATTGCACCCCCGCTTCATCCAGCTTTTCGACCATGGCCTCATCCAGCAAATCATTTTGCTTGGCCAGTGGCTCATCCTGATCTCCCGGAGCATATACATCAGCCGCCACGACCCGACCCAACACGCGATCCCGCAACGGTTCCACCACATCGCCGCCTTCAACAATGGGGACCATCGTCAAACCTTGGCAGGTACCGCAATCGTTCAGCGTGACTACTACATCCTGAGCAACATCCACCAGCCGACGCGTCAGATAACCTGAATTAGCCGTTTTCAAAGCCGTGTCGGCCAGACCTTTGCGAGCCCCATGGGTGGAGTTGAAGTACTGCTGAACATCCAATCCTTCGCGGAAGTTAGCCTTAATGGGGGCTTCGATGATCGACCCATCCGGCTTGGCCATCAGGCCGCGCATGCCGGCAAGCTGGCGAATCTGTGCTGCCGAACCTCGGGCTCCTGAATCCGCCATGATGAACAGCGAATTCATGGATTTTTGGGTCACCTCATCGCCCTTGGCATTAATCACCTTTTCATTACCAATACCCTTGAGCATGGCCGCTGCTATCAGTTCGTTGGTTCGCGACCAGATGTCAACAACCTTATTATAGCGTTCACCTGCCGTGACCAAACCGGATTGATACTGTTCCTGGATTTCCACAACCTCTTTTTCGGCCACCTCCAGAATTGCCTTCTTTTCATCCGGAATCTTCATGTCGTCGATACCGATGGAGATCCCGGCCCGGGTGGCGAAGCGGTAACCGGTGTACATCAACTGATCGGCAAAGACGACGGTCTCCTTCAGCCCAAGCCGGCGGTAGCAGGCATTGATCAGGTTCGAGATGGCCTTTTTGCTCAGCTCAGCATTCATTAACTCGAAAGGCATGCCCTCAGGCAAGATTTCCGAGAGCAAAGCGCGGCCAACCGTTGTTTTGGTAAGCTGAATCGTCTCGCTACGAGTGCCGTCCTCTGCGATCTGCACCTCGCGAATGCGGACCCGTACCTGCGCATGCAATGCCGCCACGCCATGGTCGTAGGCCCGCCGGGCTTCGGCGACATTGGCAAGTATCATGCCCTCACCCTTGGCCCCCACCAGTTCGCGGCTGGCATAGTACAGGCCCAACACTACATCCTGGGTGGGAACAATAATCGGGTAACCGTCCGCGGGAGAAAGAATATTATTGGTCGACATCATCAAGGCCCGGGCTTCCAGCTGCGCCTCAATACTCAATGGCACATGCACCGCCATCTGGTCACCGTCGAAATCAGCATTGAATGCCGAGCAAACTAATGGATGTAACTGGATCGCCTTGCCTTCGATCAGAATGGGCTCAAAGGCCTGGATGCCTAGACGATGCAAGGTGGGCGCCCGATTCAGCAATACCGGATGCTCACGGATCACGTCCTCAAGAATGTCCCATACCACCGGCTCTTCACGTTCAACCATGCGCTTGGCGGCCTTGATGGTGGCCGCCTGTTCATCACCCTGAAGGCGGGCGAAGATAAACGGTTTGAACAATTCCAGGGCCATTTTCTTGGGTAGACCGCATTGGTGCAGGCGCAAGGTCGGACCGACCACAATC
>ENA-ORDP01000799-ORDP01000799.1-marine-sediment-metagenome-genome-assembly--contig:-NODE-799-length-19018-cov-3.602067_pt1 | contig 19018 bp, 16 predicted proteins | sample MGYA00248627_ERZ508539 | MGnify/ENA primary metagenome ERZ508539 (study PRJEB26208, sample SAMN05571518) | marine sediment metagenome | biome: deep sea; feature: Hydrothermal vent; material... | reverse complement strand
GTTTACTTTTCTCAAGTGCGTCAAGCAGATTTTGGGCTGATTTTTCTGCCATCCGCTCCAGCTTGGCGATGGTATCCAGATCAAGCTGGTAAATATCTGATAGAACATGGACTTTATCGGCAGCAACCAGTTGCTCAACCAGTTTATCACCTAAACCTTCTATATCCATCGCCCTGCGTGAGCAAAAATGTTTGATCGCCTCTTTACATTGCGCGTCACAGAACAAACCACCAGTACACCGCGAAGCAACCTCATTTTCCAAACGAATAACTTCGGAACCACAAACTGGACATTGCGTCGGGAATGTGAATTTTCTCGCCCCTTTTTTTCGTTTCGATTTGACGGATGCGACGACTTCCGGAATAACATCGCCGGCACGCCTTACAATAACCGTATCGCCTTTTCTGATATCTTTGCGCTCAATCTCATCCTGGTTATGCAGGGTCGCATTGGTCACCGTTACACCACCAACAAAAACCGGTTCCAGCCTCGCAACCGGTGTTAGCGCACCAGTACGCCCCACCTGAATATCGATATCAAGAAGTTTTGTCATCGCTTCCTGTGCAGCAAACTTGTGCGCAATTGCCCAGCGCGGTGCTCTGGAGACAAAACCTAACTGTTTCTGTTCAATAAGCTTATCAACTTTGTAGACAACGCCATCGATATCGTAATCCAGCTTGTCACGTTTGCTGCCAATCATTCGATAATAATCAAGGCAGCCTGACGAGCCTTTAACCCGCTGAATCTCCGGGTTAACTGGCAAACCCCAATCTCTCAATCGCGCCAGCGCCTCGGTCTGCGTATCCGGAATTTTCCCACCTTCAACCAAACCAACCGCATAGCTATAAAACATAAGTGGACGGGTTGCCGTTATTTTTGGATCCAACTGGCGAAGACTGCCTGCTGCTGCGTTGCGAGGATTAGCAAAAGTTTTTTCATTTTTTTTGCGCTGTGTTTCATTTAACCTGGCAAAGCCAGACTTTGTCATCACCACTTCACCACGCACTTCGATGCGTGCGGGATATTGTTTTCCCATGAGTTTCAGCGGGATCGCATCAATCGTCCGTACGTTCTGGGTAACATCTTCGCCGCTCAAACCATCGCCCCGGGTTGCGCCACGAACAAGCTGACCATTTTCATACAACAGACTGATTGCCAAACCATCCAGTTTTGGCTCAGCAGCATAGACAATTTCAACTACATTTAATTTATCCCGGCAGCGTCGATCAAAGTCGAAAAGCTCATCTTCATCAAAGGCATTATTCAACGATAACATCGGCTGCAAGTGTTTTACTTCTACGAAAGAAGATAATGGCTGGGCGCCAACCCGTTGCGTTGGAGAATCAGACGTGATCAATTCAGGGTGTTTTATTTCTAATCTCTGTAGCTCGCGCAACAATCTATCATATTCGCTGTCCGGTATTTCAGGGGCATCTAATACATAATAACGGTGATTATGATAATTAATTTCGTCGCGAAGCTCGACAACGCGGCTTTTATCAGACACCGCCATGTTTACGGCTTACGATGGTGTTTAAGTTGCGTCATTTTTTGTTTGAAACGGAATGCTTCTACTTTCTCTTTCAAGTGCCCAATTGTCTGATTAGTCAGCGCACTGCGCGTTTCATCACAGAGGTCGCCTTCAAGCATTTCAGCCAGATTATGCCCTTTATCAATCAGGATCGAGAAGGCCTCACGCGCCTCAATGGGCGCCGGTAAATGCAAATATAGAACCAACCCAGGCGTTTCAAAAGTACACATCTGTTCTTCTTGAAAAGTACCTGGTTCAACAATGCTTGCCAGGCCAAGTAATTTTTGACTAAAACCTTGTTGATCGTTTGCTTCGTGATAAAAGATACCGGAACCATCTAACACAAAACCACATTCCTTTATCGCATACATAATCTTCTCACCCGTAAACCGACGTCCATGCCGCCCGACGATTGTGACGGGTATAAATAATTGTTCCCCGCCTGGGGCAATCTGATCGCTAGTTAACTCAATAATCAGGGTGACATCATCGGCAGTCGAAATAATCTGTTTTCTGTCTGCGACAATCGATTCAATTCCATCAAGTTCTTCATCCGTCAACTCATCCTGATTTATCGAAGAAGTTTCTTTAGAAATAGAGTGCTGCCATCTTGGTAAGCCGATCTTTGCCAATGAAAATCTGCTCCAGGGAAATTCAGCCAGAGAGATTTTGGGAAGTTTCAGGTTCAATTTAGCGAGTAACATCGACCAGGAAATAGCAGGCATAATTTTAATGCGACGATCATCCGTATCCAGTTGACGGCGGGCGATGAAATAAATCCCTATGACAATTAGAATCCCAACGATCAATAGTGATATGCGTAGCGTGTCCATGCAGCGGCCTTTAGAATGAGTGTGGTGCTACAAGTTATGGTTAAACGGCTGCCAGCTTGACTGCATCGTCTACGTCTACTGCAACCAGTCGGGATACACCCGGTTCGTGCATCGTTACACCCGTTAGGTGATCGGCAATCTCCATTGTAATTTTATTATGAGTAATAAAGATAAACTGGATACGCTCAGACATATGCTTAAGCATTTCGCAATAGCGGACAACATTGGCATCATCAAGTGGTGCATCCACCTCATCGAGCATACAAAACGGCGCGGGGTTCAATTCGAAGATGGAAAATACCAAAGCAACTGCGGTCAAGGCCTTCTCACCACCCGATAACAGGTGAATCGTGCTGTTGCGTTTACCCGGTGGTCGCGCCATCACAGTAATGCCGGTATCAAGAATATCATCGCTGGTCATTTCCAGATATGCCTTACCGCCACCGAATAATCTCGGGAACAACTCCTGGAAACCATTATTTACTTTTTCGAAGGTCTCCTGAAAACGAATTTTTGTTTCCAGATCGATCTTTTCTATCGCATCTTCCAACGTCTTAAGTGCATCGACAAGATCTTCATTCTGTGAATCCAGATAAACCTTGCGTTCCGATTGCTGTTCGAATTCATCGATAGCGGCCAGATTGATTGCACCCAAACGCTGAATCTTGCGTTCAACCGATTGCAGTGTTTCCTGCCAGCTTGACACCTTCGCCTCTTCCGGTAACGCTTTCAAAAGGGTTTCGATATTAAAACCAGCAGACTCCACTGACTCCTGAATAGTTTGGCGTCGTACCTTTATCTCCTGCCAGCCAATTCTGGTTTCTTCCAGCTTGCTTCGTACTCGTTGCACAGCTTCCTCAGCCTTGATCCGTGCATCATCTAATTCACGATGTGTATTTTCTATCGCCTGGACACTGTCGCGTGACGCACTCAACTCTGTTTCGATCTTAACCCGCGCTTCTAAAAATTCTTCCAGTTCTGTAGACATTTTATTCAACGGCGCTTCCGCTGCCTGAACCGCACCATGTAATTCCTCGCGACGTAATGTCAACTGAGCTTGCTGACTGTCAGTGCGTTCCAATGCCTTTTCAATGGAATTCAGTTCGGTACGAATCGCTTCCGCACGTAGCCTGACTTCCTGGGCACTTGCACGCGATGACTCCGACTTAGTTCGCGCTTCCTGTAAAGCATTTTGCAATGCGTCACGTTGCCCTATTAGTTGTTCACGTTGTTTTTCATGCCCGCTGATTAAATTCCTGGCTTGTCCTATCTTTTGCTTTGACTTGCTGACAGCTTGTTCAGCACTGTCAATCTGGGTACCCAACTCTGAAAGATCATGTTCGATGTTCTTGATACGTGCCAGTGTTTGTTCATAACGTGAGTTCAGCGCACTCACCTTTGCATTCACTTCATTATACACACTGTTTATCTGCTGTAATGCCTGCTGCAGGACATCACGTTGTTGCTCATATTGCCTTAACTTATCCTGTGATTGATTACGTTCTGTCTGAAGTTGGCTAAATTCTTTCTCCAGATCATCGATCTTGTTCTCGAGCCGCTTTAGTTCCTGTTCACGTTGCAGAATACCTTTATGTGACTCTTCCTGTTTGATAACACGCAACCAGCCAATGCCTAACCAGAGTCCATCTTTAGTGACCACTGATTCCGATCGCATTAAACGAGGGCGTAACGCCAGTGCTTCATTTAATGTGGCAACGGCATAAACCCCATCGATCTGTGGCAAAGACGGGCCGCCTGAACGAATCTTGCTGCTCAGTGACTGCGCTTTATTATGCGGTGTTTGTTCAAATGATTGTGCATTTTCAATCAGCGTTAATCGGCCTTCGCTAAAAACTTTAACCTTATTGAATAAAGCATCAAGGCTATCGACACAAACCGCCTCAAGATGCATACCTAAAACACATTCAACCGCAACCTCCCAGCCTGATTCTACTTCAAGCACCTCAGCAAGCCGTTTTGCCTGCTCAAGCCCTTCATTCTGTAACCAGTCTTTTACCCCTTCATGTTCCTTACCCAGTGCCGCTTTTTGCACCGCGAGCTGCGATGCATGTTTGGAACGAAGCACCTGTAAACTTTCCTGCTCATCGTCATAACGAACATTGATCTCACTTAACGAGTCACGCAGCGTAGCGATCTCTTCCTGCGTAGCCTGTAGGTTGGTTTGTTTCTCATCCAGAGTTTTCTTTTTGCTGTCCAGATCTATATTCAGCTCAGATAATTCTTTCTCAAGTTCCGGATCTCTATACTTCTCAAGTTCGTCGGCAAGTTTTTGTTTGCGCTCAGACAAGTGTGCTTTTTGCATGTCAAGTTGCTGGATACGCGCCGTCTCAACTTCGACCACGCGAGCTGGCTCCGCAGCCTGCTGGGTAAATTTCTCCCACTGTTGTTGCCAGGTTTGCATCGCCTGTTCTGATTGATGCAGGGCATCCACCGCAGCCTGTTCAGCAGATTCAGCCTGCTGCCATGCAGGTTCGATCTTTTCCAGTTCCTGTTGCAGATCAGTAATACGTTGCTGATCGAGATCCAGATGCGATCGTGCTTCGTTCAGATCTTTTTCCAGTTGCGAAAGATCATGTTGCTGTTGTTGCTTTCGTTCACGGGTGTGTTGAATGGATTGCTCCAGTCGCGCGATGTCAGAACCAACACTGTAATATCGACTCTGTACCTTGTTAAATAATTCATTCGCGTCGGCCAGGCCTTCACGTTGTTTTTCAATGTCCGCTTCAATACCGCGTTGTTTGGCAAGGGATGCTTCCAGCTCGGTTTCCTTGTCACGAATTTGTGATTCGATACCCTGTGCTTTTTCGTTCTGTCCCTGCCAACGCAATGCCTGTAATTGCCCACTCAGGATACGTTCTTCCTCTTTTAGAATTTTATACTTTTCAGCGGCTTTGGCCTGACGCTGTAAATGATTTAACTGCTTGTCCAGTTCTTCGCGTAGATCATTAAGTCGATCGAGATTGTCGCGGGTGTGGCGGATACGGGTCTCTGTTTCACGGCGACGCTCTTTATATTTCGAAATACCTGCTGCCTCTTCCAGAAAAACTCGCAGGTCTTCCGGCTTGGCTTCGATAATCCGCGAGATTGTGCCTTGCTCGATAATGGCGTAGCTTCTCGGCCCCAGACCGGTACCCAGGAAAATATCGGTGATGTCCCGGCGGCGGCATTTTGCACCATTCAGATGATAACCAGACTGTCCCTCGCGACTAACCGTGCGCTTAACCGAGATCTCATTATAATTTGCCCATGGGCCACCGAGGCGCCCTTCCTTATTGTCGAAGATTAGCTCGACCGAGGCCTGACCGACCGGCTTGCGGGTATTTGAACCATTAAAGATGACATCGGCCATCGAGTCGCCGCGCAGTTGTTTGGCCGAAGATTCACCCATTACCCAGCGCACCGCATCAATTACATTGGACTTACCACAGCCATTGGGGCCCACAACACCAATGCGATCACTGGGAAAGTGGACCGTGGTGGGATCAACGAAGGATTTGAAACCGGCTAGCTTTAATTTACGTAAGCGCATGGGCGACTAATGTACTCGATCGCCACCGCATCGCACAAGATTGACATCACCGTCATTTGTAATTTTTTTAAAACTCGTCTGCCGATTCCGATTGTACTCTGACCACCAATTCCGTATCTTGCCGACATGGCGACACACACCTCCAGCAAACCGAGTAAAACACTCGAGACCTTCGACAACCCAATGCCCGAGCGGGACTACACGATCCGCATTGATGTCCCGGAATTCACCTGTCTGTGCCCAAAAACGGGGCAACCGGATTTTGCCGAGCTCGAAATCGAGTACGTACCCAACAAACTCTGTGTCGAGCTTAAGTCATTGAAAATGTACGTCTGGTCGTTCCGGGATGAAGGTGCTTTTCACGAAGCCGTTAGCAATCAAATACTTGATGACCTGGTAAAAGCGACCCAACCCCGTTTCATGCGGCTCACGGCCGACTTTAATGTCCGTGGCGGGATTTACACGGCGATCGTCTGTGAACACCGAGATCCCGCCTGGCAGCCGCCCATCCCTGTCGATTTGCCTTGAGCTCGGCTGATAACCAGAATCAAACCGATCGACCGCTCTTTTTGGGTATTGATGCAGGCACATCCGGTATCCGTGCCTGCTTAATCGATGAGCAGGCCAGACCCATCGCCGAGGTCTCACATCCTCTGGCCACACCGGATGCCTCTGGAAACCGGGTATCACAAGCACCCCAGGTTTGGGCCCATGTTCTCGACACAGTTTTAAAAAGGCTGGCCAACACCACCTCACTGCAAAACCTGAAGACGATTGCCATTGACGGCACCTCCGGTACCGTTCTTTTTACCGACAGGCAGGGGCAACCGCTTGGCCCAGCCCTGATGTACAACGATGCGCGCACACAAGAACAGGTTATGCAATTACAGGCACTCACCGACCATTCTGTGGTGCAGACGGTCAGTGCCGGTTTGCCAAAACTCATGTGGCTGCTGGCGTACGAAGAGGAACAAAACCCGTCCGCTGTCGGTTATGCCATGCACCAGGCCGACTATCTGGGCTTTTTGCTTACGGGCCAGGCTGGGCACAGTGATGTGAACAACTGTCTGAAAACCGGCTATGACCCCTTCCATAAAAAATGGCCTGACTGGCTACAGCAGCTACCTGAAATACAAAAACGACTGCCCAGGGTCCATTCACCCGGTGACGTCATTGCCCCGGTGTCTGCCAATGCGGTCAGTCAATACGGGTTTCCAAATGATACACAACTGGTTGCGGGTACCACCGACTCCCATGCCGCCATTCTGGCATCCGGCATCCGGCATCCCGGCGAAGCCGTGACCTCGCTAGGCTCAACCCTGGTGGTCAAGGTAATCAGTGACACGCCCATATTCAGTGAACGCTACGGTATTTATAGCCAGCCATTCGATAAACATTGGCTAGTCGGTGGCGGCTCCAATTCCGGTGGCGCCGTTTTGCGCAACTATTTCACCGATGAGCAAATGAAAAACCTGAGTGAAAAAATCGATCCACAACATGACACGGGGCTGGACTACTATCCCCTGAATAAGGTGGGCGAGCGGTTTCCGATCAACGACCCTGAACTTGCACCGCGTCTAAACCCACGCCCAGAGGATGAGGTTACCTTCTTCCAGGCATTACTCGAGGGCATTGCCCGGATCGAGCACCAGGCCTATCAACGACTCGCCGAACTGGGTGCCCCCTATCCCACTTCAATCCGAACGGTTGGCGGCGGCGCAAAAAATAAAACCTGGGCAGCGATTCGCTCACGATATTGCCAAACAGATATAATCCAAAGCGAGTATACTGAGGCAGCTTATGGCAGTGCCTTACTGGCAATGCGTGGCTACACCATGACGGCGCCATGACAACACAAAACATTCACAACAACACTCAATTAAAAGTAGTAATGGGGAGAGAAAAGGAATGGCGACGAAGACAAGTGGATTCGGATATTTTTTACAAGGTCTGTCTCTCATATCAAAGCCCGGTGTAAAACGCTATGTTGTCATCCCGTTACTCATCAATACCATCATCTTCACTGTATTAATCATACTGCTAAGTGGCTACGTCGATGAACTAATTAAAGAATATATCCCTAATTCCTTGCCCAACTGGCTGGCCTGGGTAGCGGTAGTGCTTAAAATTATGTATTACCTACTCGCCTTACTGGTGATGTTCTATACTTTTTCGTTTGTCGCCAATGTTGTCGGTGCACCTTTCAACGGCTACCTGGCCGCAAAAGTAGAGCAGCATCTTACCGGCAAAGCACCTCCTGGCAGCGATCGAAATATCATGGCTGAATTTACCGCCATCATGCTCAGTGAGGTAAAAAAATGGCTCTACTATTTCATGATCGCTATACCTCTAATGATTTTATCGCTAATACTCTTATTTATTTTTCCACCGCTGATTGCCGTCATTTGGTTTATCTTTGGCTCGTGGATGTTCAGCATTGAGTACTCCGACTACCCGATGGGTAACTACGGACTGACATTCAGTGAAATTCGTAAAGAGATCTCCAAAAAACGTATGATGTCCATGGGCTTTGGTAGCGCCGTCACCTTAGGCACCATGCTGCCGATATTTAACTTTATTGTGATGCCTGTTGCGGTTGCAGGCGCAACCGCAATGCGAGTTGAACAATTTCCTATTTCGGTGAAAGAGTAAAAGCTATTTCAAAAACTCAGCAATCCGATCAACGCCGGCCTGAAGTCGTTCCAGCGACGTTGTATAAGCAAACCTCACGTGCTGTTTAAATCGGTTATCCCCAAAGTCCATTCCTGGCGTGATCGCAACATCCGCTTGTTCGAGCAGTTGTTCGGCGAATTGTTCGCTATCGTCAGTTAACGCACTACAATCTGCGTAAATATAAAACGCACCTTGTGGTTCTGATTTAATCTGGAAACCCAGCGCTCTTAGTGCTGGCAATAAAAAATCGCGCCGTTGCCGAAAGGTCTCACGGCGTTGTTCGAGTATGGCCTGTGTCTGTGGTTCGAAGGCGGCCAGTGCAGCATGTTGTGCTGGCGTTGCTGTGGCCAGAAAAATATTTTGTGCGAAATTATCGACATAGGTCAGGTAGGGTTCGGGCACAACACACCAGCCGACTCGCCAACCCGTCATACCATAAAATTTTGAAAAACTGTTTATCACAAAAGCAGTATCAGTAAAATTAAGAATCGATTTAGTTTTGTCGCTAGCGTAAACAAGTCCATGATAGATTTCGTCCATAAAGATCGAGCCATCTTTACTATTGACCACATCCACCATTGCTTTTAATTGCGAGGATGCTATTAAAGTACCTGTTGGATTAGACGGTGATGCCAGAATAACGCCAACCGTATTTTTATCCCAATGTTGTTCGATGAGTTCCGCAGTAAGTTGATAGTTCGTTGTCTCATCAACGTTTATGGCACATACATCACCATCCAGGAAATAACTAAAATTTCGATTACAGGGATAACCGGGGTCAGCCATCAATATGTTCTTACCCGGTTCAACCACGCAGGCCAGTGACAATAATAATGCGCCGGATGACCCTGGCGTGATCACAATACGATCCGGATCAACGTCCACTTGGTAGGCCTGTTGATAATGCTCTGATAATTTTTGTTTTAATGCAGGTAAACCCGTCGCAGGTGTGTAATGCATATTATCGGTAGCGATTGCAACTTTGGCTGCATCAATAACGGGCTGCGGTGTTTTAAAATCCGACTCCCCCACGGCCATGTGAATAATATCCCGCCCTTGCACTTCCAGTTCGGTGGCTCGGGCCAGTAAACGCATAACATGAAACGGGGTTATCTGTGATGCGCGTTGCGAGTGAATGAGCATAAAAATAATTAGCTTTGTTGATGTAGCTGTTTCACAAGCTCAATATCCATGTAGTCTTTATTGTGACCATTACCCTTGAGCACATTGAAAGGCGCATCCGGCTCACCAAAACCATCCAGCACAATAATCGCACCCTCAAAATCATGTGACACAGTATAACCATTCACGGTAATAATCGTTTTAAGCTTTGCAGTCTGAGAAGACCGAATCCCGTTTTCAGAATCTTCAAAGGCAATGCACGCCTCGGCTGACAGGTTCATTTGCTCCATTGTGTAGTTATAGATATCTGCCGCCGGTTTTTTCGCAGGGACAATATCCCCTGCTGCGATCACTTCAAACCAGGACTCGCCATCCTCACCCAGGGTGTTTTTTAACAGCGCACTGACATTGGCCGGTGTCGTGGTCGTCGAAATAGCCAGGCGCAGACCCGCTGCTTTCGCCTCGTTCAACAAACGCAACACACCGGGACGCAACGGGATAGCACCCGTATCCAATAAATTAGTGTAGTGCCGGGTTTTCGACTTGTGCAAATCGGCAACAAATTCTTCCAAATTTTCAGGACGCTTAAATTCTGTATTGTAGTTTTCAAGGTAATAAAGCGTGCGCTCCTTGCCGCCGGTAACCGCCAGTAATTTTTCATATAAGGCGACCGACCACTGCCAGTCCAGCCCAGCTCCCGCAAAGGCCCGGTTAAACGCGACCCGATGGCCATCGCGTTCGGTATCCGCCAGGGTCCCATCAACATCAAATAGTAAAGCCTCTAATTTCACCACCACATCGTCTCGCACCTCAATACACACAACGGGCTAATCGCCGAAAGGCGCTATTGTGCCTAAATCGTCCCCTCTCGTCATGAAGATTATTTAACCAGTTTAAACCGGCCCGTTAATCGCCCCTGCCGCCGAAGGTTGTAAGCTGATCGGCCACCGTATTCTGAATTATGGGAGATCTCCGCACCCGCTCCGCCACCAACATAGCGCTAATTTTCCGTCATTTTGAGGCAAAAAAGGCTAGATTTTTACAATGATTGCATTAAGATAGCTGGCTTTCCAAATTCCGGGGGCGCAATCCCCGAGAGCATACACAGATAAGCAGGAGTGCTGAATGGCTGCGAAGAAAAAGGCTGCAAAGAAGAAGGCCACAACAAAAAAAGCTGCAAAGAAAAAAGTGGTTAAGAAAAAGGTTGTAAAGAAAAAAGCAGCCCGGAAAAAGACCGTCGCCAAAAAGAAAGTGGCGAAGAAAAAGGCGACCGCAAAAAAAAACCCTGCTAAAAAAACGGCTAAAAAGAAGGTGGCTAAAGTAACCAGGCTAGCCAGGGCAACCAAAACCACACCGGCCAAAAAGAAAATCGTCAAAAAGGCCGGCACGAGGCGCCGTAGTAGCGATTTCAGTGATTTCATCCCCTATGAGGAGAAACACGGCGAAGACTACATGAACGATGATCAGTCTGCGCACTTCCGTGGACTTCTCCTGACCTGGAAACAGGAACTCATGGAAGAAGTCGATCGTACTGTGAGCCATATGAAAGACGAGGCGGCCAATTTCCCTGACCCCAACGACCGCGCAACGCAGGAATCCGAATTTACGATGGAACTTCGCACCCGTGATCGTGAGCGCAAGTTAATCAAAAAAATTGACGAGTCCCTGGAGATGCTGGAAAACAACGAATATGGCTATTGCGAAGAGTGCGGTATTCATATCGGGGTCCGCCGTCTCGAGGCTCGCCCGACGGCCAATCTTTGCATCGATTGTAAGAACCTGGATGAGATTCGTGAACGCCAAAGAAATTAGGTCAGAAAATCAGTCGAGAGCAACTAATCTTTCCTTATCTTTGCCCTGGCAACCTTCTGATACTTGTTTAAATACAGTTAGTTAGGCTGCCGGGGCCGGGCATGCCAGGGCATGATCTCCGTCTCGATAATCCATCTGAATTTGCAGGTGGTTGCTCTTCGCAAACGACATGACAAAGGCATACGCCTCTGGATTACTTTCTTCCAGACAGCGCGCCACCACCAGACATTTCTTACCCTCAATCATGCAGGGATATACACTGGTCGAATAGTGGAGACGATGATCGACACCAAAACTGGCCAGGGTCGAGGAAAGACGCTCAATCCAGTCGCTGGGACGCAACTTGCTCCCATCCTCTTTTATCCCGTGAATAACGACGCGTTCTTCTTCTGACATGCTAATCCTTCAAATAGCAAATATCCCAATAGTGACGGCATAGTACAGCTCAAATCCTAGTTAAAACTTCGGCCACATGGCTGTGCTACTTTAGTAAATATACATAATCACAGGAGCTTATAATGGATATTATCAAGGCCATGGAGGCACGCCAGTCGACCCGGGCCTTCACCTCCCGCAACGTCGCCCAGGCCGAGATTGAACAGATCCTCAATAGTGCAGCACGCGCTCCCTCCGGGGCCAACACCCAGCCCTGGCAGGTCGCCGTCACCCGTGGTAAGACAAAACAACGTATCAGTGAGGCCCTGCTAGCCGCCCGGACTACCGGTTCCAGGGCCAACCCGGACTATGACTATTATCCGAGCATCTGGAGGGAGCCGTATCGAAAGCGCCGGGTTCTCTGCGGCAAGGCCCTCTACACGGCCCTTGGCATTAGCAAAGATGACAAGACGCGGCAACAACAGGCCTGGGAGAACAATTACCGGTTTTTCGGCGCGCCGATCGGGCTGTTTTTCTTCATTGATCAGGCCCTGAACAAGGGCTCCTGGCTTGATATGGGCATGTTCATCCAGAATGTCATGCTGGCCGCCCTCGGTCACGGGCTGGCCACCTGCCCTCAGGCCTCGCTCGCCGACTATCCACAAACAGTACGCGATATTCTGGGCATGGATGAGCACTATTTGCTGATCTGTGGCATGGCGCTGGGCTATGCTGACCAGAGCCACCCCGTCAATCAGTACCGGTTGAGCCGGGAACCGCAGGAGAGCTTCAGCAACTGGTTTGAGTAATCTGAATGCATCACACGAAAGACAATAAGGTAACCCCTGTCTATCGGGGCCGCTTCGCCCCCTCCCCAACGGGGCCACTGCACTTTGGCTCACTGGTTTCAGCGGTCGCCAGTTACTGTCAGGCCAGAGCCATGGGTGGGGAGTGGTTGCTACGCATCGAGGACATTGATGCCCCACGGGAGGTGGAAGGTGCCAGTGATGACATAATCCAGACCCTGGCGAACTTCGGCTTCCAGTGGGACGGCGACATCACGTACCAAAACCAACGCAGCGAGCATTATCGTGAGGCGCTGGCGTCGTTAACTGAAAAAGGCCTTCTCTATCCCTGTGCCTGTAGCCGCAAAGAGATTTCCAAAATCAGCAAACCGGGCGTTTACCCTGGCACCTGCCGTGACGGACTGCCCGCTGGCCGCCAGGCCCGCAGCTGGCGGGTACGAATACCATCCGGCAATATTGAGTTCAATGATGCCATCCTGGGCCCACGTCAGTTTGCGGTCGAGCAGGAGATAGGCGATTTTATTCTGAAAAGGGCGGATGGTCTGTTTGCTTACCAATTAGCGGTCGCCGTCGATGATACTTTGCAGGGCATCACCCAGGTGGTCCGGGGCAGCGACCTGCTGGATTCCACACCCCGCCAGATTTACCTGCAACGGGTGCTCGGTTACAGCAGCCCGGAATATGCCCACCATCCTGTTGTCATCGATGAACATGGGGGAAAACTCAGTAAACAGCGGCAGGCACCGGCACTTGATCATAGGCACATCTCGGCAGATTTACACAGGGCATTGGCCTTTCTGGGCCATCGGCCGCCAGTGACCCTGATCAACGCCGAGCCAGACAACCTTTGGCAGTGGGCCTTTGAAAACTGGTCACTTGGCAAATTGGCCAATCAAGAAAATAGCCTCGCCGACCGCAACTAAGCGTTGAGGAATTCGTAAATACGTCCGATACAATGGGGTAAGGACACAAAATACTTATATCAATCAATAGTTAGAAACCGGGCATGGAAAATCAGAAACCGACAGAGACAAAACAGGGACACCAGACCAAAAAGCGCCAGGATAGCGCCGAGGGACAACAAGAGTACTTGCTGGAAAACCCCATTTCGGTGATCGCCAAGCTAAAACAGCTCGCCAAATTCCATTGCACCGTCACCGCCATGTTCGATAGTGGCAATAACTCGATGAACACCACCGTCGTCGATGTCATCAAGGATATGGATCTGGTGGCACTGGACATTGGCCCCACTGAAAGTTTGAATGCACAACTGCTGGCTGCCAATCGGATCATTTTTAAAGCTGATCTGGATGGGGTTAATTGTCAGTTCAACGCCGACTCGATCACCCGGGCCAAGTTTCAGGGTGAGCCGGTATTTGCCATTCCCATACCCGAGAGTATTTTGTGGGTGCAACGCCGTGATTTTTTTCGGGTCCGCATCCCGCTGGGCATTCCGGCCTACTGTGAAGTCAAACAAGAAGACGGCAGCTACCGAAAGTACAAGGTTCTAGATATCAGTGCGGGCGGCATTGCCCTGCATGATGAATATAATGATCTCAAGCTTGAAACGGGCGTCGTACTCAGCGCGTGTAAACTGGAATTACCCGAACATGGCCACGATCAGGTCAATCTGGAAATAAGCAATATAGTCTCATACAAACAGGGCGATCGGGAAGCAGGTCGTAAGTTTGGCTGTGCCTTCATCAACCTGGGCATGTCGTTTGCGGCGACGATTCAGCGCTATATCAACGCCATCGAATCCGCACGGCGTCGACTAGACGAATAAGATCACACCGACAGCAACACGATCAACACCAGGCCCAGCGAGATAATCGCATTCTCAACATTCAACCAGGGATGAGAAAGTGATAACGCGGCCGCACGCGGTACATACATGCCCGCCTCGTCACACAGCCGGGTTGTTTTACGGACATAGTTTCGAAGCCAGACCGGCATTGTACCAAAAATGATATAGGGTATGTAGGTGGCTTCCAGGCACCTCTCACTCGCCGACTCACCAAACCAGTCTTCATAGGCCAATTCAAAGAGCCGGAATAGTGACACATTTAGTACAGATATGACCTGGCCAAGCTGCTCTGCATCCTCATCAATGGGACTATTTTTCTTGAAAAACATAGCGTTACCTCGTCCTGGAACCCAGGGTATGTGCTCATGCCTCAATCAATGCAACATCCAGACCAACGTTCCCATGCCGTAATAAAGTGATTTTCGTTATTGGCACGACCCTGCAAATTTCCGCATAATGGGCATCTGCTTACGTGCTCATGCAAGCTGAAACGTCGATAACTAGAAAAACATTCAGGACAGGAGTTTTCCAATGTCAGACAAAATCTATGATGTCCCCGCCGACTTTGCCAGCAAGACCCACATCAACGCACAACGTTATCAAGAGATGTATCAACACTCACTAGACGACCCTGATGGCTTTTGGGCAGAGCAGGCCGACAAGTTTATTAGCTGGTACAAAAAATGGGACAAGGTATCTGACTGGAGTTTTGACAAGAGTGATTTGCACATCAAATGGTTTGAAGGTGCGCAGCTAAATGTTTCTTATAATTGCATCGATCGTCATTTAGAAACCCGAGGCGATCAAACTGCAATTATTTGGGAAGGCGACGATCCCAATGATAGCCAGAATATTAGCTACAAAAATTTACACGAGCAGGTATGCAAACTTGCCAACGTATTAAAAAACCGTGGCGTCAAAAAAGGCGACCGTGTTTGTATTTACATGCCCATGATCCCGGAAGCGGCTTATGCCATGTTAGCCTGTACCCGTATCGGCGCAGTACATTCCGTCGTGTTCGGTGGCTTTTCACCGGCATCACTAAAAGATCGTATTTTAGATTCTGACTGCCGTGTCGTGATCACCGCCGATGAAGGTGTACGTGGGGGCAAGCCAATACCGCTCAAGGCGAACACCGATCAAGCCGTTGCTAACTGTCCCAACGTGCATACCGTACTCACGGTTAAACGCACCGGCGGTAAAATAGACTGGAATGATAAACATGACGTCTGGTATCACGAGCAGATGGCTGATGCCTCTGCCGATTGCGAACCAGAACACATGGCCGCCGAGGATCCGATGTTTATTTTGTACACCTCCGGTTCGACGGGCAAACCCAAAGGCATATTGCACTCGACGGGGGGTTATTTACTGTTTGCTGCAATAACAACCAAATACACCTTTGATTTGCAGGAGGGCGACATCTACTGGTGTACCGCTGACGTAGGCTGGATCACCGGCCATACTTATCTCATTTATGGCCCACTTGCCAACGGCGGAACGACGATCTCATTTGAAGGCGTGCCCAACTACCCAGATGCCTCACGCTTCTGGCAGGTGTGCGACAAACACAAGGTCAGTGTTTTTTACACCGCACCGACTGCGATCCGTGCATTAATGCGTGAAGGTGATGGCCCAGTAAAGAAAACCTCACGAGCCTCCATTCGTTTACTCGGCACCGTCGGTGAACCGATCAACCCGGAAGCCTGGCAGTGGTATTATAAAGTCATCGGTGAAACGCGCTGCCCGATTGTCGATACCTGGTGGCAAACCGAAACCGGTGGCCACATGATCACCCCATTACCCGGCGCAACAAAATTAAAACCAGGCTCAGCATCGATACCTTTCTTTGGTGTAGTCCCGGCCATCGTCGATCCCGAGACCGGTAAGATCATCGAAGAGACCGAGGCCCGCGGTGCACTCGTCATCACCCGTCCCTGGCCGAGTCAGACGCGTAGCATCTATGGTGATCACGACCGTTTCTTTGAAACCTATTTTAGCCAGTACCCCGGTTATTACTTTACCGGCGACGGTGCCCGCCGTGACAAGGACGGTTACTACTGGATCACCGGCCGGATGGACGATGTGTTAAACGTCTCCGGTCACCGCATGGGCACCGCCGAAGTGGAAAGCGCGCTCGTCCTGCACGACGATATTGCCGAAGCCGCAGTAGTTGGCTACCCGCACGAGATCAAAGGCCAGGGTATTTATGCCTACGTCACCCCGATCATCGGTGTAGAACCCAGCGACGAATTAAAAAAACAATTAATCGATTTGTGTCGCAGCGAGATCGGTCCGATTGCCAAACCGGATGTGATTCAGTGGGCCCCCGCGTTGCCCAAGACTCGCTCTGGCAAGATTATGCGGCGTATTTTAAGAAAGATTGCCGAAAATGATATTGCCAGCGTCGGCGACACCTCCACCCTCGCCGACCCCAGTGTGGTGGATGAACTGGTCACAAACCGGGCAAATAAATAATGCAAAAAACTTGACCACTACAGTTTAAGATATCCACTTAATTCATTTAGATTTACATTAGGTTTGTGTAGGAGGAGCGGACTCAGACCGCGATAACGCCTATATTTGTAACTTAATCGCGGTCTGAGCCCGCTCCCACACAAACCTGCCCGGCGATTTACGCTACATAAAGTGGATACCATTTTGGAACCGTTATTTAGTCGTGAATCGGGCAAATAAAGTAGGACGTAAAAGCTTCGTGTTGGGGTTGTAGAAAACTTCGACTAAAGTAATACTTATGACAAATAACAAAAACACCTTTAAGCTCAATACCCGTGACGCATCAAAGCAACTCAGTTTCGTCGATCTCGAGTACCTTGGCAGCGGCGCGTATCGCTGTGAGGTTAATGTCGATTCCAGTGGTTTTATCTGTAAACGGGAATTTAGTTTTGACAATGATGAATATTTTCTTGCCAGGATACGTGACGTCGCCGAGAACCAACACGGTGAGGCCGAGCTTACCGACCTGCAGGCCGATAGCTTTATTCGCTTCAAGTCATACGAAAATAACGAAATACTGGTAACGGGCTACATCGTCGAGCATACCAACGTCACACAAAGCATCGAATTCGCATTCTTAGTTAGTGATAAATGCATCAAAACATTCATCGACGCCTTTGCAAAAATAGTCAGGGCTAACGTATAAGCTAGAGTTGCCGAAGCTGCTTCAGGCGCTTTGCTATTTTAGCCTGCCAGGCCGTGCCCTCCGTTATACGATACAAATGTTTCAGGACATCTCGTTCGCCGGGCCGCTGGATAACGGTGACTTTAAAATTATTCGTTTGTCTTTGTGCTCCATGCAGTGTTTTCACATTGAACGAACCGAGGTATTCCATATCGCCCGGCTCGATGTGGAAAATATGCTGATAGGCCTGACGTCGACTACTCGCCAGATTGTAGTGGTTACGGCTTGAGCGAAAACCCGCAATCACGTATTTGCCTGGAGTAATGTTTTCCGCCATAAACATGCCGTTATCAAAGACAAGGACGCGGGGTGGTTTGCGGAAGGGAGGAATATAGACCTTGCCAAACTCAACCAGGTCGATCCTTTCGATAACGTCGGTATCCGCCTCGACGTACCCGTAAACAAGGGCAGACTCGATGGTCTGCATATCGTCCGGCGGCGCTTTGCCTGCGACGATGGCACAGCCCATAATTAGCCAGGCACTCAGAAAAATACCTGTCCGGATAAACGCTTTTTGCATACCAAACCCCTAAGTTTTGTGGAATTTATCCAATCCGCACTCGTCAGACCTGTACAAGACTGACTGACCTGATTGGAAATAATGCAATTTACGTGCACAAAAAAGGCCCCTCACCGAAATGAGGGGCCTTTTTGTTACTTTTGGCCCAGGCTGTACTATTTTCCCGCGCTGCGCCGGTGGTGCTTAAGCGGCTTCGACGGCCTTCATCGATAACCGGATACGACCCTGTTTATCAATCTCCAGGACCTTGACCTTGACCATCTGGCCTTCGCTCAACTCATCGCTGACCTTCTCCACGCGCTCCTCAGATATCTGAGAGACGTGTACCAGGCCATCTTTGCCAGGCAGGATATTCACAAACGCACCAAAATCCATCAGTTTGGCGACCCGGCCTTCATAGATCTTGCCGACTTCCACATCAGCGGTTATCTGCTCGATCATGGCACGGGCCTTTTCCGCAGCGGCTGAATCATTAGAGGCAATCTTGACGCTGCCGTCATCCTTAATATCGACGCTACAACCCGTTGCTTCTGTAATGGAACGAATGGTGGCACCACCTTTACCGATAACATCACGGATTTTGTCAGGGTGCACCTTCATCGTGACATAGCGCGGTGCATATTCAGACATCTCAGCACGTGGCTTATCCAGCACCTTGTTCATTTCGCCAAGGATAAATATACGTCCTTCCTTCGCCTGTCCGAGGGCTACCTCCATGATTTCTTTGGTAATGCCATCAATCTTGATATCCATTTGCAGCGCCGTAATACCGTCGGCGCTACCGGCC
>ENA-ORDP01000798-ORDP01000798.1-marine-sediment-metagenome-genome-assembly--contig:-NODE-798-length-19022-cov-11.980018_pt1 | contig 19022 bp, 29 predicted proteins | sample MGYA00248627_ERZ508539 | MGnify/ENA primary metagenome ERZ508539 (study PRJEB26208, sample SAMN05571518) | marine sediment metagenome | biome: deep sea; feature: Hydrothermal vent; material... | reverse complement strand
CTAACATATAACACTCCTCATAATCTAAAAAGTATGAGCGACTTCGTAAGTCGGTAGGACTTCGTAAGTCGCCGCGACTTACGAAGTCACCCATTTGGGCTTCGACTTACGAAGTCGCTCATTGGTACTGGGGTGGTGGACTCGTACAAGTCATTGACCTTTTCGGAGCAATCGGGTACTCTTTTATGTAACGCAATCGTTTGTGTGCGGAAGGATATTCTTTTCACGCAGACGCGGCGGCACAACCGCCGGCGCTTCGCGCGGCGCGTTCATTTATTCGGTCTTTATCATTAACTTTACAAGATACTTATGGCAACAGAATTTGATCGCAGCAAGCCGCATATGAATGTGGGCACCATTGGTCACATTGACCATGGAAAAACCACACTCACCGCGGCAATTCTTAATGTTCTTAAACTGAACGAAGCAAACGGTTACAGCGCGCGGGCGGAGAAAGTGGAGAACATTGACAACGCGCCCGAGGAAAAGGCGCGCGGTATTACTATCGCACTTCATCACTCCGAATACGAAACTCCGAAGCGCCACTACGCGCATGTTGACGCGCCCGGGCACGCCGACTACATCAAAAATATGATTACCGGCGCCGCTCAAATGGACGGTGCCATACTCGTGGTTGCCGCGACCGACGGCGTGATGCCGCAAACGCGTGAACACATACTCCTTGCAAAACAAGTCGGTGTCCCGAGCCTTATCGTTTTTCTGAATAAGATAGATATGGTGGATGAAGCCGATCTCATTGATCTTGTGGAAGAGGAAGTGCGCGAGCTTCTCACCAAGCAAGGTTTTGACGGCGAAAAGACGCCAATCATTCGTGGCTCAGGATTAAAAGCGCTTGAGGCAACAACCGCTGAGGATGAATGGGCGCTGAAAGTAAAAGAACTCGTTGACACAATGGATGAGTACTTCCCGGAACCGAAACGCGACTTTGAGAAACCATTTCTTATGCCGATTGAAGACATCTTCTCCATTGAAGGTCGCGGTACCGTCGTGACGGGTCGCATTGAACGCGGAAAGATAAAAATCGGTGAGGAGGTTGAGATTGTGGGTATCAAAGATACCGCCAAGACAACTATCACCGGTATTGAAATGTTTAACAAACAACTTCAGGAAGGACAGGCGGGCGACAATGCCGGAATGTTGCTTCGTGGCACGAAAAAGGAAGATGTGCACCGAGGACAAGTTCTCGCAAAGCCGGGTACGGTAACACCGCACACGGAGTTTGAATCGGAAGTATATATCCTTAGCAAGGACGAGGGCGGTCGTCACACCCCATTTTTCTCCGGATATAAGCCGCAGTTCTATATCCGCACGACGGATGTAACCGGCGAAGTAACACTTCCGGATGGAAAAGAAATGATTATGCCTGGAGACACCACCACCTTCAAAGTGAAACTCGCGGCTCCGGTGGCGCTTGAAGAGCAACAGCATTTTGCCATTCGTGAGGGGGGCAAGACCGTTGGTGCGGGTGTCGTAACAAAAATTAACGCGTAGCACGCGAGCACTTCTCGCCTCTCACAAAATCTCTCTCATCCCCATGACAACCGCAACGACCAAGAAAACAACTCATCGGACGGCAAAGGTTGTTGCTGCACCAGAGCCGGAGCACAAGCTGCGCATTCGTGTGCGCGCATACGAGCATAAGGTGCTGGACCTTTCGGTCAAGCAGATTATGGACACGGCGCAACGACTTGACGCGCAGGTTGTTGGTCCGGTTCCTCTTCCCACAGAAGTGAAGCGGTGGACGGTAAATCGCTCAACTTTCGTGCATAAAGATGCGCGCGAACAGTTTGAGATGCGTATTCACAAGCGTCTTATTGATATCCTGAATCCATCCCAAAAGGTTGTTGAGGCACTCACAAATCTCAACCTTCCAAGCGGAGTAACGATTGATGTGAAGATGATTTAGAAATTTCGCGCTGCAGGATACAAGAAAACCCGCGCGGCGAAGCCGCGCGGGTTTTCTTGCTGCTTGCAGTACAGAGATGCTGGGAATGGTGGACTCGTACAAAAGCTTGACAAACGCGAGATAGCCAGATACTATTTTGCATAGATTGATGTTTTTTGTCAGTTATTAGAAGTTCTTCTCACAAAAGGAAGGAAGGAGGTCGTGTTATGAAGATTCAAAAGTTTTTGGGCGTGGGCGTAATCGCCCTCGCCGCGTTCGCTCTGGCAGGATGCCAGAGCGGGGGGAGTAGCCAGGCGGCTACTCCGACAAGTTCGGCACCGACAAGTTCAGCGCCGACAAGTTCGACGCCGACGCCAACTCCGACGCCTACACCAACTCCGACTCCGACGCCGACTCCGACTCCGACGCCGACTCCGATTCCAACACCTACACCGGCCGCAACATATAAAATCTCGGGAAAAGTCTCCGGGAATATCATATCCGGAGTTACCATCACGGCGACTCCCGGTGGCACCGCCGTGACCACAGGGTCGGGCGGTACATATGTTCTTTCGGGCTTGCCCGATGGGGCGTATACAATCATCCCGTCATACAGTGGGGTGACATTCAAGCATGCCAGCAGGACGGCGGTGGTGAAGGGCGCGGATGTGACAGGGGTTGATTTCTCAGACCCCATTTCGCAGCTTAAGTCGGGTAAACTCATATACCCATGCCCGGGCGCAATCTGCGTTTGGGACCTGGCGACAGGGAAGTGGGTTGTCGCTGTTGACGATCCGAGTTTGACGGGATACCAGCCAGCCAGCATCGTTCCGATGCGCACGGGCGGGAGGGTAGCATATGCCGCATACAACACTGTGGGGGTGTTGTATGCGTCGCTTGCAAACCCCGTTCCGGTGGTAGCGCTAGACAATGGCGGTAGTTTCACTACCGCATGCGTCGCGGCGACCATGTTGCGGTATTTCGATACCGCAAAAACCCAGGCCAATGGAGAGATTATGACCGTCCCCGCACCTTGTGCGGAACCTGGAACAGGAGGGAAGACAGACATATTCTTGTCACCAATGGATGGAAAGGACCACTACATTCGTGTCACGGATGATGCGGAAGATGAGTATTCACCCGTCTTCACAAGGGTGGATAATCAAAAAGATGAGGTCACAGTAATGTTTGTCCGCGAGAACGCGGACGGGACAAACGACCTCATCAAACAGGTCGTGAGTGTAGCCGCCACGGCCCCGGCGACCGGACCGCTCGTTGGCCCCCCTTCTGTTTTTGAGAAGGGTGTGGTCAACAGCATCCGAGCAATCTCTGTGAACGCAACCAGGACGAAGGTTGCGTTCGTCAAAGATGTGGATGATGTACACCACATCTTTGTCAAGAGCTTGTCTGGGACCGGTGCAGCCGTGGACCTCGGTCCCGGGGACAACCCATACTGGTCCCTGTACAATATTAACGGAAGTCCGTTGATATTATACTCCAACCCAAAGGATGGAAATTTGTACGCGGTAAGACCAGACGGGACGGAGCGGTATAGTGTTCCAACCCCGAGCAATCTCTGGGGAGGTGAGACGGTACTGGCGGCGAAGCCATGGGTGGTCTTCACACCTCCGGGATACTGATCTTTTTGTTCTACTTAGGGCCGTCGCAACAGCGACGGCCCTTTTCTTTTTCAAACCACTGATGGAAATATTTTGATATGTGTCAGCACGCCGCCCGTGCGCCCTGCGGGCGCACGGGCGGCGTGCCGTGCTTTCTTGTATTTTGAAATATCACGCGAAACTCGTACCGGCATTTGCATTTTTTAATTTTCTCGTGTAGAGTGTTCTTTATAAACGCTATGTACTTGTTTGGCTGCTTTGGCGGCCCGGACAAAGACCAATGGCTACTCGCGCAAGCGGTACGCCACTGCGCGTTTTTCTTTATATGAAATTCATTTTGGCACGAAAAGAACGAATGACGCAGATTTTTACCGACGAGGGTAGGGCGTTCGCTGGAACCGTACTCAAAGCGGGTCCGATTACGATAACGCAAATAAAATCTCCTGAAAATGACGGCTACGCCTCGGTGCAGGTTGGTTTTGACGCACAAAAGCCGGAACGACTTTCCAAACCGCTTCGCGGTCATTTGCAGGGCAAAGCATTTAAAGTGCTTCGCGAGTTTCGTGTCTCAGATCCTGCAGAGTTCAGTGTTGGTACTGAAATCGCCGCGGACACATTTGCTGTCGGCGACAAAGTACAAGTATCCGGTAACACGAAAGGTCGCGGTTTCGCCGGTGTCGTGAAGCGTCACGGTTTCCATGGTGGTCCGCGTACGCACGGTCAGAAGCATTCCGAGCGTGAGCCTGGCTCTATCGGTGGCTCTGGTGGTCGCGCCGGTGGTCGTGTGGCAAAAGGAATGCGTATGGCCGGGCGTATGGGCGGCAACCGCGTGACCACAAAAGGTCTGAAGGTACTCATCGTTGATGCGCGCGCGGGTGAGATTATTGTTTCAGGCGCGGTGCCCGGCGCGCGCGGTACGCTCGTGGAAATAATCGCTCCGACATAAAATTATATATGGCTACTACAAAAAAAATCACTCCGGAAAAAGATACGACAAAGCGTACCGCGCGCCCGGCAAGCGCTGCAGCGAAACATACCGCGTCCTTCGCGGCGGATATATCCGCCGCGACAAAAACCACTGCAAAATCTGCTCCGCGCGCCACATCCGCATCCCCAGCTCCGCGCGCCACAGCAATGCCAACAAAATCCGCCGCGACAAAATCCGTCGCAAAAAAACAAATTGTTCTTGAGGCGCCGGTGTACACAACGGAAGGCAAACAAGCGGGAACCGTCTCGTTGCCGGCAGCACTCTTTGGCGCTCCGTGGCGCGCCAGTCTCGTGCATCAAGTGGTAACGGCAATGCGAGCAAACGCGCGCCCCACTGTTGCGAATACGAAAACGCGCGGCGAGGTGCGCGGCGGCGGGAAAAAGCCGTGGAAGCAAAAAGGAACGGGGCGCGCGCGCCATGGCTCAATTCGTTCGCCGATTTGGCGAGGCGGCGGAGTAACGCACGGCCCGCGCGCGGAGCGCTCTTACACGCAAAAGATTAACAGAAAAATGCGAAGCCATGCGCTCGCGTGTGTGCTTTCCCGAAAATTAAAAGATGGTGAAGTGTTTTTTGTTGAGTCATTGTCTTTTAATACGCCAAAGACAAAAGACGCGAAATCAGCGCTTTTGGCGCTCGCCAAAGCTGCCGGCACACCAATGCTTGCAACGCGTCGCATCAACGCCACACTCATCGCGCTTTCAGGCAAAGACAAAAATACACAGAGAAGTTTCAACAACTTCGGCAACCTCCACACCGAAGAGGTGCGTAATTTAAATCCTGTTGATGTGCTCACCTATCGTTACCTGCTCATTGAAAACCCGTCCGAGGCGCTTCAAACTCTTGGTACGCGTGTTTCAGAGCCGCGCGCATAATCTATATTTCTATGGCATTTTTTAACCACATCACAAAAAAAGATACAGCGAAAAAAACAGCGCCTCGCGCCGCTTCGCACGCGAAAGCAAGGGAAGCAACGACTGCGCTTCGCGCGCGCGCTGCTATCGTGCTCACCGCGCCGTGGATTTCAGAAAAAGCGCTCATCGGAACTGAAAAAGGCATCTATGTATTTGCAATTCCGCGCACCGCAACGAAAACTGATGTTGCCGTCGCCATTGAAACACTATATAAAATCGTGCCGCGCGCGGTGCGCATTGTGAATTTACCCGGCAAGCGTGTTTCAAGTCGTACGCGCGCCGGTGTTGCAATCCGCCCGCGTCGCCGCAAGGCGTATGTGTACCTCAATAAGGGCGACACAATCCAGTTTTAGATTAGATATGATTGTGATATAAAATTTACTATGAAAACCTACCGACCAACTACCAAAAGCCGCAGAAATATGTCAACCGTGTCATTTCGGAAGTCACTTTCAGGCGACAAGCCATTCAAAGGACTGCTCACAAGCAAGAAGCGGCAAGCGGGACGCAACTCTTTTGGACGCATCACCACGCGCCACCAAGGGGGAGGACATAAGCGTCGTTTGCGCGATATTGATTTTACATACAACAAAATTGATATTTCAGCGACACTTGAAACCATTGAGTACGATCCGTATCGTTCGGCAAACATTGCCCTCGTGCTCTATGCTGATGGCGAGCGTCGCTATGTGCTCGCGCCAAAAGATATGCATGTCGGAGATACTTTTATAGTTTCAAATGATGCGCAGGTAAAGACAGGCAACCGTCTTCCTCTTGGGAAACTTCCTGTTGGAACCTTTATATATAATATTGAGCTTTCGCCCGGAGCCGGCGCGCGCCTTGCGCGCTCCGCCGGAAACTACGCGCAGGTTATTGCCCATGACGCCGGCTATGCACAGATTAAGCTTCCTTCAACAGAAACACGAAAAGTTTCTGATAAATGTTTCGCTTCGGTTGGCGTTGTTGGAAATGAAGAGCAAGGACTGATAAAAGTCGGTAAGGCGGGGCGTACTCGTTGGATGGGCAAGCGCCCGACAGTGCGAGGTAGTGCTATGAACCCGGTTGATCACCCATATGGCGGCGGCGAGGGTCGTCAGGGTCGCGGTATGCGCCGTGCGAAGACCAAGTGGGGGAAGCCCTCTGGCAAAGGTCAAAAAACACGCCATCCAAAGAAATACTCAAACACATTTATTATTTCTCGTCGTAAGGTAGGTAAGCGTCGCTAATTTAAGTACAGAATCTATCGTGTAGAAGTCAGACTTCTGCGTCGTGTTCTGCGTCGTGTAGAAGTCAGACTTCTGCGCACAAATGATGCAAGTCAGAATTGCATCAAGTTGCGCAAGTTCAGAAACATATGAGACTCCTCATAATACTGTGGAAAATATGTGCGACTTCGTAAGTCAGTAGGACTTCGTAAGTCACACATAGTCAGGAGGACTTCGTAAGTCGTCGCGACTTACGAAGTCGTTCATTGGTAATGGGGCTAATACATTTGTTGACTTTTGGGGCTATGTCAGTTAGTTTGTTTATGGAACCAAACTCAAAAGAGGTGTTTTATGACACAAACACTGCTGGAATTGGAGTTGGAGGCGGAGCTTCTGTCTATGCGGACAGTCGCGTATGAAATGGGACAGGACATTGACAGAATTTTAAACAATCTCTCCGAGAAGCGAGAATTGCTTCGTGAGATTGTTAAGGAGTACAGTGCAAAGCGTCTATACTTTTTCAAGCAGAAACTTAAGGCGCGAGGACTAACTTGGTGTACCTACTGCACCAAGGTATTCTCAGAGGAGGATGCCGAACTTCTGCTTATAGAAGGAAGGGAACAGTACACTCACGGATATGGGGACTCCTATTCACACTCCTGTGAATTCTCGAAGCTCCACCGAGCTTGTCCAGAATGCCAAGCTCGCGCTGCCGATAAACATGGGCTGCAGAGAGAAGACAAGACCGCCTTCTTTGCGTTTAGAGTTGAAGAGCGCGGTGATGGGTATTACGCCCGCAAGTTTGGCGAGTGGGTGGAGCTCGCCCCTGAGAAATGTTCGCTTGATGAGCCGTCAAGCGAAAAGATTGAAGGGCTTGCTGCGGAGTTGGCTCTTCCGGCGCGGATTGAGGTTGAGTTGGAGTGGCCGGGCTCCCGCGGGAAACTCATCATCCATGAGGAATGAGTGGTCACAGCGCGTTAAACGAGGGAGTGCCTGTAAACGGCTCCCTCGTTTTTTATAATAAGTAAGTCAGTAGGACTTCGTAAGTCGCGGCGACTTACGAAGTCGCACATAGTCGTGTGCCTTACTTTTGCACGAGGATTATTCGTTCAAATAGTTGTTGGCGCGTACAATTTGTTGACTCTTTCAAAGATTTCCTGTATCTTTGCCAGTATCCCGCACCGCGGGTTTTAATTTCGTATGTCTCGATCAATCAAAAAAGGTCCGTATGTGGACGCAAAGCTTCTGAAAAAGATCCGCGGTGTAAAGCCGTCGGAATCTTCAGTGGTGAAAACATGGGCGCGCGCGAGCCAGATTGCACCGGAGATGGTTGGTTTTACTTTCGGAGTACACAATGGCAAGCAGCATATAGAGGTTCTCGTTACCGAGGATATGGTCGGTCATCGTCTTGGCGAATTTTCACCAAGCAAAAAATTCGTGCGGCACGGCGGTAAGATGCAAAAGGAGCTTGAGCAAAAGCGTCAGCAAACGGAAGTTGCCGCCGCAAAGGCCGCCAAAGAGTCCACAACAAAGCCAGCCGGAAAAGGTAAATAGAAGCATTCCTCATTAAAATATGTCATCAAACACCACACAAAAGATTACCTCTCACAAGGAAGCACCTCGCGCAGCGAGAGCGGAACTTGTCGGATACAACCAGTCGCCGCGCAAGGTGCGTCTCGTGACGAACCTTGTGAAAGGGAAGCGTGTTTCCGATGCGCTCGCCGAACTTACTTTTTTGCAAAAACGCGCATCCGCGCCGATTGCAAAACTTATTCGTTCTGCGACAGCGAACGCGAAGCAAAGCGGCAGTAATGTTGAAAACCTGCGTATTAAAAACATCACAGTTGATAGCGCAGGGATGCTTCGTCGTTTTCGCGCTCGTGCTTTTGGCCGCGGTGCAACAATTCGCCACCGGAAAAGTCGTATCGCGATAACACTTTCAGAAGAGCAAAACTCATAATTTTTATACTATGACACATATCGTACATCCTTACGCACATCGCCTCGGCATCATTCGTGATTGGCAGAGCCGCTGGTTTGTTTCCAACAAAAAGCAGTATCGTGAAAATATTAAAGTTGATATGGTAATTCGCACCTTCCTCACGAAGCGTTTGCGCGGTATGTATGTGAGCCATATTGAGATTGAACGCACTGCAACAGAACTGCGTATTTTGGTGCATACCGCTCGCCCGGGTCTCGTTATCGGTCGTTCGGGTGAGAATGCAACGAAGCTTCGCGCAGAAATTACTCGTATGGTGCACAGCGCCGCGCCGGCTCACCACCGCACAATAAAACTTGATATTATAGAAATTCGTCAGCCGGAATCAAACGCCGCTATCGTTGCCTATATGGTTGCCGAGGGTCTTGAGAAGCGTATGACATTTCGCCGCGTCTTAAAACAAACTGCCGAGAAAGTAATAGCCGTGCGCGATGTTGCCGGGGTGCGCATCGGTATTTCCGGTCGCTTGGGCGGTGCTGATATGTCGCGCCGGGAGCAAATCAAGAAGGGGCGCATCCCACTTCAAACTTTTCGCGCAAATATTGACTTTGCGTACGAGAAAGCGTACTTGCCCTACGGAGTCATTGGTATCAAAGTGTGGATTTATACCGGCGACCAGCACACAAGCGAGCGGGGCGGTGTGCGAGTTCGTCTCGCCCCGCGCACTTCTTAAATATTTGCTTATGTTGTTTCCAAAGAAAGTAAAACATCGTAAATGGCAAACGAATCGCAAGAGCGAAGCGCGCCGCGCGCGTCCCGATACGCGCGGTATCACGCTTTCGTTTGGTAGCTATGGTCTTAAGGCCACGACAGCTTCCCGTCTTACGAGCAATCAAATTGAGGCGGCGCGCAAAATACTCTCGCGCGCGACGGGAAAAAGTGGTAAGGTCTGGATTCGTGTCTTCCCTGATAGACCAATCACTCAAAAGCCGGCGGAAGTGGGGATGGGGCACGGAAAGGGCGACCCAAAGTATTTTGTGTTTGAGGTGCGTCCCGGTCGTGTGCTGTTTGAGATTGACGGGGTGGATGACATCATCGCTCGCGACGCTTTGCGTAGAGCCGGTTCAAAGCTTCCAATGAAAACGACCACAATCACACGATAAATATTATGACAAAGAAATACCAAGACACCTCAAATGGAGAGCTCGCGAAGCTACTCTCCGAAAAACGCGAAGCCCTGCGCGCGCTGCGTTTTTCGTCAGCAGGTTCGCGCCCAAAGGACTCAAGTGAGCCGGCACGCCTTCGCAAAGAAATTGCTCGTATGATGACCGAGTTTTCTGCGCGCTCTATCAAAAATCGTTTGACTCAAACAGCTGCCATTTCTGAAGAGAGTGCTTCTGATAAAATGACTTCCGATGCCACAAACTAATATGACTACAACCACTACTACCACATCCTCTCCGCAAACCTTTCAAGGCGTCGTCGTGAAGACCGCAGCAAAAGACACGGCCGTTGTATCGGTATCGCGCTATGTGAAGCATCCAAAGTATAAGAAATACTTTGTGCGTACAAAAAAGTATCTCGTGCACGATCCTGACAATACAGCGCAGGTTGGTGAGAAGGTTACGATTGTCGCATGTCGTCCTGTGTCAAAACTGAAGCGTTTTATGATTGCAAAATAAATGTATGATACAGCCACAAACAGTAGTATCCATAGTAGACAATTCAGGCGGTAAAATCGCTCGCGTGTTTAAGGTGCTTGGCGGACACAAACGCCGCTATGCGCGCATAGGCGATACGGTCGTGGTGTCCGTTCAGGTGGCGACGCCGCGCAAGCCGGTGAAGAAAAAAGATGTAACGCGTGCAGTCATCGTGCGTCAGAAAAAGCCGATGCGCCGCAAAGATGGTTCGTATATCTCGTTTGATGATAATGCGGTTGTTTTGATTGAGAAGCGCGGAAAAGAAATGGTACCGCGCGGTAATCGTGTGTTTGGACCGGTCCCGCGCGAGCTTACCGAGCACGGGTGGCAGTCAATCGTGTCGGCGGCGCCGGAAGTAGTGTAATCATTGTATATATTTATGAAACTTAAAAAAGGAGATACGGTGAAAGTAATAGCGGGCAAAGATAAAGGAAAGACCGGCAAGGTGCTTCGTGTGCTGCCGCGCGCGGACCGCGTGGTAGTTGAGGGTATCGCGGTCGCAAAGCGGCACAAGCGCGGCACAGAAGGTCAAACGGGACGCATTGTTGAGCGTCCTATGCCGATACATCATTCAAATGTGATGGTGGTTGACCCGGACACCGAGAAGCCAACACGCATTCGTATTGTGCGTAAGGATGGGGAGCGTCGCAGAATTACTGTAAAAAGTGGCAGTGTGCTTGATTAATTTTTTATGATACTTTCCAAAGAAAAACAACAAACTACTTTTGAAGCCCTTTCCGATACTTTCGGATACAAAAGTCGGATGGCAGCTCCGCGTGTTACGAAGGTCATCGTTTCAACCGGTACCGGGAAAAAGCGAGAGGCCAAGCAGCTGGAACTCATTGCCGACCGACTTGCGCGTATCACCGGTCAAAAACCGTCTCCTCGTAAGGCGAAGCAGTCAGTTGCATCTTTTAAAGTGCGCGAGGGCGATCAGGTTGGTTTTATGGTAACGCTTCGCGGTGCTCGTATGTTTGATTTTCTTGATAAGCTCATTCATATTGCACTTCCACGCACACGCGATTTTCGTGGCATTCCGAAGACGGCAATTGATGATGTAGGTAACATCACCATCGGTATTCGCGAGCACACGATATTTCCTGAAACGGCAGATGAAGACCTCAGAGATTCGTTTGGATTTGCAGTGACTATCGTTACCACCGCCAAGGGGCGCGAAGAAGCGGAAGCGTTCCTGCGACATCTCGGGCTTCCGCTTCGCGTTGACGGGAGCACAAAACGCTGATACGATACGGTGGTGACGCTGTGCGCGTCTTTTTATTTTTATGGCAAAAACTTCCCAATTGGCACGAAACGCAAAGCGAGTAAAGCTCGTGGCGAAGTACGCAAAGAAGCGTGCGGCGCTGAAAGCCGCCGGTGATTGGGAGGGGTTGCAAAAGCTTCCAAAGAATTCTTCACCGGTGCGTATAAAAAACCGGTGCGCCTTTTCAGGGCGCTCGCGCGGATATTTGCGCGCATTTGGGCTTTCGCGCATTACCTTTCGCGAGCTTGCGCGCGAGGGAAAGATTCCGGGCGTGAAAAAAGCATCATGGTAACCGACCGCGTTGGAGATTTTATCATCCGGTTGAAAAATGCCAGCGTGGTAAAGCGCCAGAAAGTTGATGCACCGCACTCAAAACAACTTGAGGCGATTGCCAAAAAGCTCCAAGTGCTCGGATTTGTTGATGCTGTGGAGAAAGTCGGAGACCGAACGCTACGGGTTATGCTTGCATACGATGAGTGCGGCGCAAGCCGCATCCGCGGCGTGCGCCGCCTCTCAAAGCCGGGGCGTCGTCTGTATATATCGCATCGCGATGCACATAAGGTTGCCGGCGGTGCCGGCGCGCGCATCATTTCAACGCCGAAGGGTATTCTTTCAGATGCCGAAGCGCGCGGAGCGCGCGCGGGCGGCGAAACGCTTTTTGAAATCTGGTAAATTATATGTCACGCTTTGTAAAAAAACCGATTGCTATTTTGCAGAAAGTTGAAGTTTCAGCTGATGTGCAAACGATGTCTGTGAAGGGTCCGCTTGGAACACTTTCGCGCACCATCCACCCGACAATCGCCATCACTGTTGGCGCGGAGGGTGTTTCAATTGCCGCAAAAAATAATAGTAAGCTGGCGAAAGCACTCTCCGGAACTTTCGCTTCGCACCTGAAGAATATGATGGCGGGCGTTTCAGCACCATTTAAGAAGGTACTCATTCTTGAGGGCATAGGATATCGCGTTGAACAGAAAGGAAAGGAGTTTGTGTTTAATGTGGGTTTTTCGCACCAAGTTACCGTTCCCATTCCGGAAGGAATAAACGCTTCAGTTGAGAAAAATATTATTCGGCTTGAGAGTATTGATAAGGAGCTTGTGGGACAGTTTGCTGCGATTGTGCGTCATGTAAAACCACCGGAACCGTATCTTGGGAAAGGAATTCACTACGAGAACGAAGTTATTCGCCGCAAACAGGGCAAGAAGTCCGTCTAAATTATTTATGCAAAAACGATCTACCACAAAACAAGCTCTTCGTTCGCGCCGCCACGCGCGCGTGCGGGGAAAGATTACCGGCACAAATGAGCGCCCGCGTCTTGCCGTGTATAAATCAAATCGTTTCATCTCAGCGCAGATTATTAATGATGCCGAAGCACACACGCTCGCAAGTGCCCACGGCCGCGAGTGCGGCGGCGCAAAGCTTGCGCAGGCGACGGCGGTTGGCAAGATGCTTGCAGAGCGCGCAAAGAAAGTGGGGATTACCACGATTGTGTTTGATCGTGGAGGATACGCGTATGCCGCGCGCGTGAAAGCGCTTGCGGACACTCTTAGAAAAGAGGGGCTTCTATTTTAGATACTATGGGAACTACTATGACAAAAGAAAACGAAACACCGGGAGTTGAAGCACAGGCATCTACGGAAACCGCCGCGCCGGCAAAGAAAGCAGTGTCCACGGAAACCGTCGCGTCGGCAGAGAAAAAAGAGAAAATAATGCCGGAAAAAGCAGCCACCTCTGCAGAGAAAGCTGCGCCTAAAACAAAGAATGAACCCGCAGACGCCCGTCAGGACGCGTCGGCTTTGCGCGCCCGCCCTGCCCGCCGCGGCCGCGGCGGGCAGGGCGGGCGCGGCCGCGAGCGCACCCGTTCCGAATTTGATCAGATGACTATTGAGGTACGCCGCGTGGCGCGTATGATGGCCGGTGGGCGGCGTTTCAGTTTTAGTGTTACCGTGATAATCGGCGACCGTAAGGGGCGCGTGGGGGTGGGGCTTGGTAAGGGAGCTGATACGGCACTCGCCATAGAAAAAGCAAACCGCGATGCACGGCACCACCTCATCAGCATATCTCGCACCAAATCCGGTTCAATTCCGTGCGCTGTTTCAGCGAAGTATGCTTCATCCGTCGTTACCATAATCCCTTCCTCCGGTCGCGGCGTGGTCGCCGGGAGCGCTATGCGTACCGTGTTTGAGCTTGCCGGAGTGAGTGATGTCGTGTGCAAAATTCTCTCGCGTTCAAAAAACAAGCTTACGATTGCGCGCGCAACCGTGACAGCACTCACCACTCTTAAGGAAAAACAATCTCACGCCGCTCCGCAGGTCGTTCCCCAAACTGCCAAGGAGGCGTAATCTATTTTTATGCAACTTCACACACTAAAATCCTCTCATACAAAAATACACACACAGCGCGTTGGTCGCGGCGGTACGCGCGGGAAAACATCCGGTCGTGGGACAAAAGGTCAGAAAGCGCGCGCGGGACATAAAATTCGTCCGGAAATGCGCGACCTCATCAAAAAACTTCCAAAGCTCCGCGGTCATGGCAAAAATCGCTCCCGAACCGTACGCATTGATCGTAAGCCATTTGCTCCGGTAAATCTTTCCGCTCTTGACGCACACTTTTCGGCAGGCGAAACGGTAACCCCGGAGATACTTGTACACAAAGGAGTTGTGCGAACGCTGCGCGGCACCGCCGGTGTAAAGATTCTCGGTACCGGCGCGCTCACGAAAGCGCTCGCCATTACAGGATGTGTCGCTTCCGCCTCCGCCGCGCGCGCCATTGAGGCGGCGGGTGGCACTCTTCCCCATGCTTAGTTCATTTCTAAATAAAATCAAACTCACTTTTACGGATCGCGAAATCCGAAATAGAATTTTTATTCTCCTCGGCGCGCTGGTGCTCTTTCGTTTTCTCGCGGCAATTCCAATTCCCGGTGTAAATTATGCTCGCTTGCAGGAATTTTTTGCGAACAACCAATTCCTTGGTCTCCTGAATATATTTTCCGGAGGTGGTCTTGCGCATCTTTCCATAATTATGCTCGGCGTCGCGCCCTACATTAACGCATCCATCATTATGCAAGTTGCGACAATCATATTCCCGCAGGTAAAGGAAGCCTACTTTGAAGAAGGTGAAGCGGGGCGGGCAAAGTTTATTCAATGGAGTCGTATTCTTACCGTTCCACTCGCATTTCTGCAGGGCATCGGTTTCCTCATCTTGCTTCAAAATCAAGGCATCTTGCCGCATCTTTCATTTCTTGCGTTTTCTTCAAATATTGCACTGGTTGTCGGGGGTTCAATGCTTCTCACTTGGATTGGCGAGCTTGTCACGGAATTTGGTATCGGGAATGGCGTTTCGCTCATCATTTTTGCTGGAATTATCGCCAGTGTCCCAACCGCAATCGGGCACGCGATTTTTACGATGACCGCGCAAAACATTCCGGCGTACCTCGGCTTTACGGCAATCGCGCTCGGCATCACCTACGCGGTGGTAGTGGTATCTGATGCCGAGCGTCCAATTCCAATCGCCTATGCCCGCGCCGTGCGCGGCGCGGCGCTTTCGCAGGGCGCCGCGACCTATCTCCCTATTCGTATTCTACAGGCCGGCGTAATTCCAATTATTTTTGCTTTGTCGCTGCTGCTTTTGCCGCAAATGGCACTTTCAATGCTCGCCGCGGCTGGCATTCCGGGAATTCAAGCGGCTTCGCTGTGGTATTCATCGTTTATTTCAAATCCGTGGCAATATGGGGCGCTCTACTTCCTTCTGGTTATTCTCTTTACTTATTTCTACACGGCTATCACTTTTGACCCGCACCGCATTTCAGAAGATTTGCAAAAGAGCGGCGCGTTCGTGCCTGGAGTGCGCCCGGGTCATGAGACCGAAAAATATGTTGGCGCGGTGGTAAATCGCGTAACGCTACCGGCTGCTGTCTTTCTCGGTTTACTCGCCGTATCTCCATCTATCATTCAAGGATTGACGGGTATCACCACATTCCTTGTGGGCGGTACGGCGCTTCTTATTGTGGTGCAGGTAGTGCTTGACCTTGCTTTCAAAATAGATGCGCAGGTTTCTTTGCGTGAATATTAAGTTCGTACGGTAGTATTTCTTCATATATAATGCACAAGTTCACTAATATATGGCACCCCTCATACTCTAAAAAGTATGAATGACTTACGAAGTCCGGAGGACTTCGTAAGTCCCCAATTTTGGTTTGTGGTATAATAATGTTGTTACGCGGGTATCTCACGCGCCCAGTGGCAATGCCCGACTTCGTAAGTCGCCGCGACTTACGAAGTCGGGCATTGGTAAAAAAGTGGATGGACTCGTACGAATAATTGCGCGATTGCCGTCTTTCGCGTACACTTTTTATATATGGCAGACACCAGTACAATTTTTTTTCTTGGGAAACCGGGCTGTGGAAAGGGTACGCAAGCAAAAAAACTTTCAGAACGGACGCACTGGACTGTTCTTTCCGCCGGCACGCAGTTTAGAAAAATTGCGGCAGAAGACTCTCCTGTGGGACGAAAAATCAAAAGTGAAATTGATGCCGGTATTCTCGCTCCGCACTGGTTTGCTATGTACCTTTACCAAAAAGCACTTTTCTCAGTACCGGACGGGCAAAGTGTTATTTTTGACGGCTTTAATCGCAAGCCCGAAGAGGCACGGCTCGTGGTTGACTCGCTTAAGTGGCTCGGGCGTACTTTTTCAGTAATAAATCTCGTTATTTCAGATGCGCTTGTGCGAGAACGCGTTGAAATACGAAGTCATAGTGAAAAACGAGGCGACGAGCAAAGCGTTGAAACACGACTTGAGGAGTACAATACCTACACTGAGAAAGCCATTGCTATTTTTCGCGAGGAAGGCACGCTTATTGATATTGATGGCGCACAAGATCCTGAAGTTGTTGCGAAGCGCGTTGCCGAGGCACTTTCTATCACAGGATGATTATTTCTACACCGGAAGAACGCGACATACTCATTGAAGCCGGGCGGCGTCTCGGCGTAGTGCTTGATACGCTCGCCGAGGCGGTTGCGCCCGGGGTCTCATCAGAAACACTTGATACACTCGCGGAGAAACTCATTCGTGATGGAGGTGATGAACCGTCTTTCTTGAACTACACACCGGAGGGTTCTTCGCGAGCGTATCCGGCGTCGCTTTGTGTGTCGGTGAATGATGTGGTGGTGCACGGTATTCCAAATGAAGCACCGCGCATTTTGAAGATGGGAGATATTGTGGGACTTGATCTTGGTCTTACCCACAAGGGTATGATTGTTGATTCGGCACTTACCGTTTCGGTGGGGCGTACCGACAAAAAAAGCTACGCGCTTATGGCGGCGACCGCCGCGGCGCTTGAAGCGGCATTTGAGGTTGCGAAGCCGGGCGCGCGCGTGGGAGATATTTCGCGCGCGATTGAAATGGCATTTGCCGGTACCGGTTTCTCACCGGTGAAAGCGCTCTGCGGGCACGGAGTTGGTGCGTATGTACACGAGGAGCCGACGATTCCGAATGTCGGGCGCGCCGGCACCGGAGAAGAGCTTGCGCCCGGAATGGTGATTGCGCTTGAGCCAATTGCAAACGAAGGCGGGGCGGCAGTGGTGCTTTCATCTAATAGCTACACCTTTCGCACAAAAGACGGCTCTCGCTCAGCACACTTTGAACACACGCTTGTCATAGAAGAAGGCGGTCCGCTTATTGTTACGCGCCGAGCGAGCGAGCGATAGGGGTGGCTGCAGAGCGCGCGGCCTGCGGCCGCGCGCTCTGCAGCGGTTTTTCCAAGCGCATTTTTTAGGCGGCGCAACAACGCGTATCGCGCGATGCTGGCGTTCTCATTAAAATTTCGTTATACTATTTTCCATAGTAGCGCCGCAGGCGATTTTATTTTTTTACTACAGCTTATATGGCAAACAAGAACCCAAAAGAAGAAAGAACATTTGTTCTGGTAAAGCCGGACGGTGTTCGGAAGGGACTTATCGGAGAAATTATTAAAAGATTTGAGCAGCGCGATTTAAAAATCGTTGCGCTTGAAATGTTTCAACCGACTTACGAAGAAATGGATGAACACTATCCGAAGGATTCTGCGTGGATTAAGCGACTTGGCGAGAAGACACTTTTAACTTATAAGCAGTATGGTTTTGATCCTATGGAAGATTTCAACACAGCTGACCCGGCGGTGATTGGTCCTGACATTCGGAAATGGCTCGTTGATTATATGCTCTCCGCACCGCTCGTGAAGATGGTGGTTGAAGGTGCGCATGCGATTGATATGGTACGAAAAATAGCAGGGCCGACTATGCCTTATTTGGCTGATATGGGTACGATTCGCGGGGACTATTCAAATGATTCTCCCGCAGTGGCAAACGCAGAAAAGCGCGCGGTGGCAAATGTCTTGCATGCCTCTGAGCTGCCTGAAGAAGCTATACATGAAATAAAGCACTGGTTTGAAGATAAATCTATTTATTCCTACACACGATAGGTTCCGTGCGTTAAGGTGGCAACTTCACGCGAACAATGCTTATTGACGCGAGGTGTATACTATAAATGGAGGTGCTTCTTAAGATGCAACTTACCGCATCCTCGGGAACCTTTATACGCGTAAACCGCGAAGCGCCTCGGCGTTTCAACGAATACGGTGCGGGTACCCACCTACAAAAACGAGGTTGCATGGAAGTGCCTTCATAAAAATAACCGTCTTCCGACGGTTATTTTTATGAAGCACAGAAACGCGGTACGGTGTGCCACATCCAACAACGCAGTGCGCACGCGGATTGCTTTTTAAGGTATGCTAGATATCTATGCGAATACTAGTTGGTATTGACGAGGTTGGTCGTGGTCCGCTTGCGGGGCCTGTTGCTGTGGGAGCGATAGCAGTGCCGCTTGATTTTGATGTGTTGCGCGCGTTTCCGGGCGTTGCGGATTCAAAGATACTTTCTGAAAAGAAGCGGGAGCGAATTTTTGAAATGTTGGTCGCGAGCGGCGAGCGCGGCGGCGCTCGCTTTTCAGTTGAATTTTCAGATGCAACATATATTGATGCCAATGGTATTACAAAGGCCGTTTCAAGCGCACTTGCTCGGGCAATACGCTCGGTTGCTCCAAATCCAAAAGACACGCGAGTGCTTTTAGACGGACTTCTTTCCGCTCCGCGTGCGTACACAGATCAAACTACCATCATTCACGGCGATGCGACCGAGCCAATAATTTCACTTGCATCTGTTGCGGCGAAAGTGGTGCGGGACCGTCTTATGGTTCGTCTTGATACGAAATATCCGGAGTATAGTTTTGCTCGGCACAAAGGATACGGCACAAAAGCGCATCGCGCGGTTATCGCCGCGCTTGGTCCTTGCCCGCTTCATCGCCTCACCTTTTTACACGGCGATACGAAAAACAAAGTCAGACACTGCCCATAACTAAAAGGCAGCTTCTTATGGAGGATGCTACAAGAAAAACCTCCGCAAATGTCTGTACCCCGCAAAAATAGTGTACCCCGCAAAAATAGTGTACCCCGCAAAAATAGT
>ENA-ORDP01000797-ORDP01000797.1-marine-sediment-metagenome-genome-assembly--contig:-NODE-797-length-19026-cov-3.857361_pt1 | contig 19026 bp, 15 predicted proteins | sample MGYA00248627_ERZ508539 | MGnify/ENA primary metagenome ERZ508539 (study PRJEB26208, sample SAMN05571518) | marine sediment metagenome | biome: deep sea; feature: Hydrothermal vent; material... | reverse complement strand
TATCTGGCAAGGGAACGATCATTGTTAATCTTGATGATTCATTCGTATGTTCTCTTATTCACGATGAAATTAAAACCCGCAAGACGTATGGCTTTACGCTAAAAGAGCCAAAAGCGGATAACCAGTTTGGCCTGGCATTGAAAAATGATGAGCTCTGGTTGTGTCAAGGCAAGCTTGAACTTATTCCTGTCAGTGCAGTGAAACTGAAAGGACGACACAATATCGCAAATATACTTGCTGCACTTGCACTTGGTGCTGCCATTGATCTTCCTATGACCGCAATGCTGGAAGCTGCACAACAATTTTCCGGATTAGCGCATCGTACTCAATGGATAGCCGAGCATGATGGCGTACAGTGGTTCAATGACTCCAAGGCAACCAATGTTGGTGCTACGGTTGCGGCTATCCAGGGTATAGATAGTGATGGCTTGATCCTGATCATGGGTGGTCAGGGTAAGAGACAGGATTTTTCTGAACTACGTACGGTCATCGAACAGTATGTAAAACAGGTAATACTGCTCGGCGAAGATGCAGCCCAAATTTCAAATGCTCTGGGTACTCTGGTAGACATAATCAAAGTTGAAAGTCTGGAAGAGGCGGTAGCTTACGCAAATAGTCAGGCTAGATCGGGTGATACGGTATTGTTATCACCCGCCTGTGCGAGTTTTGATATGTTCGAAGGTTATGAGCAGCGCGGCAAGGAGTTCATGCGTTTGGTGAAAGAGGTGATCTTATGAGTGAGACACTGACATCATATATGCACGCTGCTTTCAACCAGAAGGTGCAGAAGCAAAAAATTATCTGGTCTTCCGATTACTGGTTGCTTGGAACAATTATGTCACTTTTGATTTTGGGCTTAATCATGGTGGGTTCTGCATCAGTATCAATTGCTGAAAAAAATATTGGTGAACCATTCTATTATCTATGGCGGCAGATGATGTTTACTGGAATGGGATTGTTTGGCGCATTTATTCTGGTAAGAATACCCATGCGTATTTGGCAGGGACTGGGACCGGCACTCGTTATTGTCAGTTTATTAGCATTGTTACTTGTTTTCATACCAGGTCTGGGGAAAACTGTTAATGGCAGCACTAGATGGATTGCTATTGGTAGTTTTAATCTACAGGTTTCAGAGTTTGTGAAACTCTTTATGATTTTATATCTGGCAGGCTATTTGGTAAGGCATATTGATGCAGTTCGTGCAACCGCAGCAGGATTTTGGCGCCCGCTTGGTTTGTTAATGGTGCTCATGGTTTTACTGCTTATTGAACCCAACTTTGGTGCAGCCACTGTGCTAATTAGTACCGCCGTGGCGATGATGTGGTTAGGTGGTGTGCGTATTGGCCAGTTCCTGATTCTTATAATTTTAGTATCTATTGCACTGGCTCTTTTAGTGTATACCTCTGATTATCGTATGCAGCGTCTCACAGGGTTCATGGATCCCTGGGATGACCCCTTTAAAACTGGCTTCCAACTTACCCAGGCACTGATTGCATTTGGACGTGGTGAATGGTTTGGTGTGGGTTTGGGCGCAAGTGTGCAAAAATTATTTTACTTGCCCGAAGCACATACAGATTTTCTGTTTGCAGTTCTTGCCGAAGAACTTGGCTTGTTTGGGGTGGTCACCGTCATTGCCTTGTTTACTTTTTTAGTGTTCAGGATTTTGCTGATTGGTCGTCGTGCTGAAAATCGAGAACGCCCCTTTTCAGGTTATGTTGCTTATGGCATCGGTATCTGGATAGGTTTACAGGCCTTTATCAATATTGGCGTCAACATGGGTGTATTACCGACAAAGGGTTTAACACTCCCGTTTATGAGCTATGGCGGAAGCAGCATTGTCGTGATGTGCATGGCCGTCGCATTGTTGGTGCGTATCGATTATGAGACGCGTAAGGGAGATCGGATTATTCAGAAGGGCAGAAAACGATATGAGTAAGCAAGACAAAATTGCGCTCATCATGGCCGGTGGCACGGGGGGGCATGTTTTCCCTGCATTGGCGGTTGCCGAAGCTCTTCGTGATAAGGGTGTCAAGGTTCATTGGCTCGGAACACGCAGTGGTATTGAATCTAGAATTGTGCCGGAGGCAGGGTTCAGTATTTCCTACATCAATATAAAAGGGCTACGGGGAAATGGAATGGCGAGATGGGTTTTAGCACCTTTCAAGATCCTTTTTGCAACTATGCACGCAATGAAAATATGTCTAAACATTAAACCAAACTTTGTTTTGGGCATGGGTGGTTTTGTAACCTGGCCTGGTGGGGTCGCTTCGAGATTGCTTGGACGACCATTGCTTATTCATGAACAAAATGCAATTCCAGGTTTAACCAACAAATTACTGGGCAAGATTGCATCACGTATTCTAATCGCTTTTCCACATGCGTTTAAAACTAACAAGTCAGTTTACTTTACAGGTAATCCGGTAAGAAAATCTATTTTGGGTATTGAGAAACCTGAGAAACGATATACTTCACGCAAGACATCAATACGCATATTGGTTGCTGGTGGCAGTCTTGGTGCGCAGGCATTGAATGAAGTTGTGCCTGGTGCAATGGCTATGATTAATGCTGAGCACAAGGTAGAAGTTTGGCACCAGGCCGGAAAACAAAAGTTAGCAAGCACAATATCGAAATATAAAAGCGAAAACATCAAAGCCAATGTGGTTGAATTTATTGATGATATGGATGAAGCCTATCAATGGGCAGATATTGTTATTTGCCGATCGGGAGCGATGACGGTTGCTGAAATCAGTAATGTTGGTATTGCATCATTGCTGGTTCCTTATCCCTATGCAGTCGATGATCACCAAACAGCGAACGCAAAATATTTAAGTGAGGCGAATGCCGCTTTATTGATTCAACAAAACGAACTAACAGCAACTCGATTGGCGGATGAACTGCAAAATCTGCTCAACCTGGGACGTGAACATTTGTTGGCGATGGCCAATCGGGCATTAAAGCTTGGACGCCCTGATGCAACGACAGTGATTGTCCAGCATTGTATGGAGGTATCATTATGATCCTGCATGCGCGCCGTAGTACCGATGTTAAAACTGGCCGGGGGGAGCCCGGCATGGGCCGTATCCAACGGGTCCATTTTGTTGGCATTGGTGGGGCAGGCATGAGTGGCATTGCCGAAGTCGTACTAAATCTTGGTTATGAGGTTAGTGGCTCTGATATTCAGACTAATCTGGTGACCGAGCGTTTGGCCAGGATGGGTGCAACGGTATCGATTGGCCACAATGAAAAAAATATTACAGGTTGTGATGTCGTCGTGACATCGACGGCGGTCAAGCAAGATAACCCCGAAGTTATCGCCGCACATGAAAAACGCATACCAGTTGTGCCGAGAGCAGAGATGTTGGCTGAGTTGATGCGCTTCCGTTATGGCATTGCGGTAGCAGGGACGCACGGAAAAACGACAACAACCAGTTTTATTGCCAGTGTGCTTGCAGAAGGGGGTTTAGATCCTACATTTGTAATTGGTGGAAAACTAAATAGTGCAGATGCCAATGCGCGATTAGGCACGGGGCGGTATCTTGTTGCAGAAGCAGACGAAAGTGATGCTTCTTTTATGCACCTGCAACCGATGCTGTCAGTGGTCACAAATATTGATGCCGATCACATGGAAACCTATGGTGGTGATTTCGAAATACTTAAAAATACCTTTGTCGAATTCTTACATCACCTGCCCTTCTATGGTTTGGCGGTATTGTGTATTGATGATCCTGTTGTGCGTGAAATCATTCCGCAAATTACCCGACCGATTATCACGTATGGCCTCAGTGAGGATGCAGATGTCCGTGTATCAGATATTAGCAGTAATGGTTTCCAAACTCATTTCAAGGTCAGCCTGCCAGAACGTGAGGCAAGCTTGTCTCTTTCACTTAATATGCCAGGCCAGTACAACATTCTAAATGCGCTGGCCGCCGTTGCAGTCGCACATGAAATTGGTGTCGAAGACAAGGCGATCATCAATGCCTTCAGTCAGTTCCAGGGCATTGGTCGACGTTTTGAAAAGTACGGTGATATTTGTATCGCAAATGGTTCGGTTATGCACATTGATGACTATGGCCATCATCCTACCGAAGTGGCTGCCGTTATTCAGGCAATTCGTAGTGGTTGGCCGGGGCGACGTTTAGTTTTGGTCTTTCAACCACATCGGTACACTCGGACGCGGGATCTGTTTGAAGATTTTAGTATGGTTTTATCTGAGGTTGACAGTCTTGTCCTGCTTGACGTCTATCCGGCTGGTGAAGCACCTATCTCGGGTGCTGATGGTCGGGCGTTAGCCAGAGCAATACGAACGCGAGGCAAAGTTGATCCCATTTTTGTTGAATCAATCGATCAATTAGCGCAGGCGTTGAGTGGTGTACTAAAGGATGGTGACATTCTTTTAACCCAGGGTGCCGGCAATGTCGGAACGATAGCAGGCAAAATCAAACCACTTCTGGAGGCAGAGATTAATGCCTGAGCAAACGAAAATAATTCTGATGAACGCGGATAGTAATGAGTGACATGGTAACAAATGGCATGACAACCGACTCGAACAAGCGATTGCGTGGTGTTCTAAAAGAGCACGAATTGTTGTCGCGTCATACTTCATGGCGGGTAGGGGGTGCAGTAAAACGTTTTTACCAACCAGCGGATATTGATGACCTGTGCATGTTTATCGACAGCTTGCCGGTCGATGAAAAACTGTACTGGATTGGTTTGGGAAGCAACTTGCTAGTAAGAGATGCAGGATTTGATGGCACCATGATATGCACCAGTGGCGTTTTAAATGGCATTGAAATACTTGATGGACAACGTTTGTATGTCGAGGCCGGTGTGGCATGTCCGAAGGCAGCGAAAGTGTCAGCGAAACATGCCTTAACCGATGCCGAATTTTTATGTGGCATTCCTGGAACCATAGGTGGTGCCCTGGCGATGAATGCCGGCGCGTTCGGTGGTGAGACCTGGGATGTTGTGGAATCAATTCAAACCGTAAATAGAAAGGGTGAACTCATCACGCATCGACCAGATGATTATGACGTGGGTTATCGGCATGTCCGTGGCCCGGCGGAAGAGTGGTTTGTATCCTGTGTCCTGAAATTAACGACGGGTGACGCACAAGTGAGTCAGGACAAGATAAAAGCCTTGTTAAATAAAAGAGCTGCGAGCCAACCAACGCAACAACCGAATGCCGGTTCGGTGTTTCGTAACCCGGACAATGATTATGCGGCGCGCCTGATTGAGTCCTGTGGTTTAAAAGGAACTTGCATTGGTGGAGCCTGCATCTCAGACAAACACGCGAATTTTATCGTTAATACCGGGACAGCCAGTGCGACCGATATTGAAGACTTGATAAGCAAGGTACAAAAGACAGTAACGGAAGAAACGGGCGTTGAATTACAACGCGAAGTCAAAATTGTAGGCGAACGATAAGGACATGGGCACAGTCGTGACATTACATGCGGACAAATTACCAAATCCAGAGGTACTGGGCAAAGTTGCGGTGTTAATGGGTGGCTGGTCATCTGAACGTGATGTTTCCATGGACAGTGGCCAGGCCGTTTTAAAGGGCCTGCAAGATCGTGGCGTTGATGCCGTCGGCATTGATGTGGGCCGTGAAACTATTCTTACCGATTTACAAAAGGAAGATTTTGATCGCGCTTTTATTATCCTGCATGGCCCTGGTGGTGAGGATGGTGTTATTCAGGGCGCGCTTGAAGTGATGAACATACCTTACACCGGTAGTGGTGTGATGGCCTCGTCGATTGCAATGGATAAATTTCGGACCAAGCAATTACTTGTGGGTGCAAATTTGCCAACGCCAAAATACATGTTGTTGGATGATGACGTGGATTTAAATTATGTTGTCGCCGAACTTGGGCTACCGCTAATGGTTAAACCCGCCCTGGAAGGTTCAAGCATTGGTATGAGTAAAGTTGCAGCAGAGGATCAAATGTTTTCAGCCTACGAATTGGCCGCACAGTTTGATGGGCCAGTGTTTGCAGAACAGTGGGTTAGTGGGGATGAGTATACCGTCGCTGTGTTAGGTGAACAGGCATTGCCCGTTATTCGTCTTGAAACACCAAATACATTTTATGACTACGACGCTAAATATGTTTCTAACACCACACAGTATCACTGTCCTTGTGGCCTGGAAGCAGAAGATGAAGCCCGTTTACAACGTCTTGCCCTGTCAACCTTTAAATCGATCGGTGCCGAAGGTTGGGGGCGGGTTGATATCATTTGTGATCAAGACAGTAAACCTTACATTATTGAACTAAATACCGTACCGGGCATGACAGATCATAGCCTGGTACCCATGGCGGCGCTGGCCTCCGGTATCGAGTTTGATGAGCTGGTGTATAGAATTTTAGTTAATACTTTAACAAAGAATAACGGCAAGAGTGCAGAGGAAAGCAATGTCAGAACGCGCTAGTCAGCAGGCAGTATATATGAACACCCGACCCCTGATGTCTTTTGGTGGGTTAGCGGTGCGTCGTATGGCTTTTGCCGTGATCGCTGTTGTATTACTGGGTTGGGGTGTGATTGAGTTACGTAAACCAGATACATTACCGATTAAAAAAATTCACGCCCTGGGCAGTTTTGTCAAAGTCGATGAAGCGATGTTACGGACGGTTACTGCCAAAGTACTTGATGGTGGTTACTTCGCCGTGAATGTATCCGAGGTACAACGGGCGGTAGAGTCGTTGGCATGGATTCATTCGGCCAGCGTGAGCCGTATCTGGCCAGATACTATTTCAATCAATGTTGTAGAAGAGCAGGCAACCGCCGTATGGGCAAAAGGAGGACTTGTGAATCAACAAGGCGCAATCATTATACCATTTGAAGAAAGTTACCCTGTGGGTTTACCCGTATTTGACGGTCCTGTCGGGATGGAACGTAATATGACGGAGTTTTACAAAAAAGCAAAAGAGGTCATTGAGCCTTTGGGTCTTGACATAACAAACTTGACTCTCGACTCACGTGGCGCATACGTGCTGGAGCTAAGTAATGATATTGATTTGTTACTTGGCCGAGAGCACATCCAGAGCCGACTGGAACGTTTTGCAAGAGTATACAAAAAAGTACTAGTTAAACGTGCAGCGGAGATTGCGAGGATCGATATGCGTTATAGCAATGGTCTTGCGGTCGGTTGGCGTAAGTTAAACAAGGGATAAGGACGAGGGAAAAGACAGTGTCTAAAAAGGCTGAGAAAAACTTGATCGTTGGATTGGATATTGGTACATCCAAGGTTGTTGCGATCGTGGGAGAAGTTACGCCTGAAAACGAAATTGAAGTGATTGGACTTGGTTCACATCCATCGCGGGGTTTAAAAAAAGGTGTGGTTGTCAATATTGAATCCACGGTGCAATCAATACAGCGTGCGGTCGAAGAAGCTGAATTAATGGCAGGTTGTCAGATTCACTCTGTCTTTGCAGGCATTGCCGGTAGCCATATAAGAAGCCTCAACTCACACGGTATCGTTGCGATACGGGATAAAGAAGTCACGACCGCAGATGTTGAGCGTGTGATCGATGCGGCACGTGCCGTCGCGATTCCCGCTGATCAGCGAATTCTCCACATACTTCCCCAGGAATTTATTATTGATAACCAGGAAGGGATACGTGAGCCGATTGGCATGTCGGGTGTTCGTCTGGAGGCCAAGGTGCATATGGTAACGGGTGCCGTCAGTGCCTCACAAAATATTATTAAATGCGTCAGACGATGTGGTCTTGAAGTAGATGACATTATCCTGGAACAACTTGCATCGAGTTATGCAGTACTAACCGAAGACGAAAAAGAATTAGGTGTTTGTTTGGTTGATATAGGTGGCGGCACAACGGATATGGCGGTCTTTACCGAAGGTGCTATTCGGCATACCGCGGTGATACCGATTGCCGGTGATCAGGTCACTAATGATATCGCCGTGGCACTGCGCACACCCACGCAACATGCAGAAGAGATCAAGATAAAATACGCCTGCGCCCTGACACAACTGGCCAGTCCTGATGAGTCTATAGAAGTTCCGAGTGTGGGTGAAAGGCCTGCACGCCGTTTGGCGCGGCAGACACTGGCCGAGGTAGTCGAGCCACGCTATGAAGAACTTTTTACGCTGATACAGGCCGAGTTACGTCGTAGTGGTTTTGAAGATTTGTGTGCAGCAGGCGTGGTCTTAACGGGCGGTAGCGCAAAGATGGAAGGTGTGGTTGAACTTTCCGAAGAGATCTTCCATATGCCGGTACGTCTTGGTTTACCACAATTTGTTTCAGGTCTGGTTGATATTGTGAAAAATCCTATTTTTTCAACCGGCGTTGGCTTGTTGTTATTTGGTTTTCATAATCGTGCCATGCGTGAAGCCGAAGTACGAATGAGTGGAAGTTTACGTTCTGTTGTGAAACGGATGAAGAGTTGGTTTCAGGGTAATTTTTGAAAATTATGTGAAGACATAATTGTTGTGTTCGAGAGATTGAATGAAATGGATTCAGACAATTTCTTGTTTTTTTAACTAGTAGTAGGAGGGCAGAGGTATGAGTATGTTTGAATTAATGGACAATTACTCGCAAGAGGCGGTAATTAAAGTCATTGGAGTGGGTGGCGGTGGTGGTAATGCCGTCGAACATATGTTGCAGCAAAATATCGAAGGTGTGGAATTTATCATTGCCAATACCGATGCACAGGCAATGAAAAACAGTGCCGCCAAGACATTGTTGCAACTGGGTAGCACGATCACCAAGGGTCTGGGTGCTGGCGCAGACCCGGATATTGGTCGTCAGGCGGCGATGGAAGACCGTGAACGCATTCAAGAGGTTTTAGAAGGCGCTGACATGGTTTTCATTACCGCCGGAATGGGAGGTGGCACCGGTACAGGCGGGGCTCCGATTGTTGCGCAAATTGCAAAAGAGATGGGCATCCTGACGGTCGCCGTTGTGACGAAACCTTTTCCATTTGAAGGTAAGAAACGTATGGAGATCGCGTTGGATGGCACCGCTGAGTTGAAGACCTTTGTCGACTCGTTAATCACGATTCCGAACGAGAAACTGTTGAGCGTATTAGGCAAGAACATTACCTTGCTGGATGCATTCAAGGCCGCTAACGATGTGTTACTCGGTGCGGTGCAGGGGATTGCTGAGCTGATCACGCGCCCAGGTCTTATTAACGTTGACTTTGCCGATGTTCGCACAGTGATGTCTGAGATGGGAATGGCGATGATGGGTTCCGGTCGTGCTTCCGGTGAAAGTCGTGCGCAGGAAGCGGCGGAAGCGGCGATTGCAAGTCCCTTGCTGGAAGATGTCAACCTGGCGGGTGCACGTGGTATCCTGGTCAATGTCACCGCAGGCATGGACCTTGCCATCGGTGAGTTCGAAGAAGTTGGCAATACGATTAAATCCTTTGCTTCAGAAAATGCGACCGTGGTGGTGGGTACGGTAATTGATCCGGAACTGACTGGTGAATTACGTGTCACAGTCGTGGCAACTGGACTGGGAGCAGGTTTTGATCGGAACGAAAAACCCAAGCTCGTCGTGGATCGGACTAATACGGGTGAAGTTGACTATGAAAAGCTGGATCGACCCACGGTGATGCGCAAGAAGGCATCAGGTGACAAGTATGATGTTGAGGTATCTGCTAACATGGACTATCTGGATATACCTGCATTTTTGCGACGCCAGGCGGATTAAAATTGTGGCGAGTCAGGCAAGCTGGGAGTGGTGAAAAAAATATGCTGAATTAAAGCTTTATGCAGTGTAGACGCTATGCTTTTAGCTATTGCTCTACCTGCTATGGTTGATTTATCATCGCCTGTTCGCTAATCCATTATTAGTATTCGCTAATGTGGTGGTGGCAGATAAATTGCATATTTACTTAGACAGACTAAATGGTTAGAGGATAAGGATCTTGATCAGACAACGTACTTTAAAAAATGTCATCCGCGCAACTGGTGTTGGATTACACACAGGCGAGAAAGTTTATCTGACACTTCGGCCTGCTATGCCGGATGCTGGAATCATTTTTCGCCGCGTTGATTTGAGCGAACCTGTTGAAATCCCTGCTATTCCTGAGAATGTCGGTGACACGACGCTCTCGACCACCCTGATAAAAGATGGCGTCCGTATATCAACTGTCGAGCATCTGCTCTCTGCCCTCGCAGGGCTTGGCATTGATAATGCGTACATCGATCTGAATGCCGCTGAAGTGCCTATTATGGATGGCAGCGCGGGTCCTTTTGTCTTTTTGATCCAATCTGCGGGTATCGAAGCGCAAAATGCACCAAAACGGTTCATCCGGATTAAGAAACCGGTTAAAGTCGAGGATGGTGATAAATGGGTCAAATTCGAGCCATTTGACGGTTTTAAAGTCGGTTTTTCGATTGATTTTGACCATCCTGCCTTCAAAGAAGGTCACCAGAAAGCGGAAGTCGACTTTTCGACGACCTCATTTGTAAAAGAGATCTCCCGCGCGCGTACCTTTGGTTTTATGAACCAGATTGAGACACTACGTGCCAATAATCTCGCTCTGGGTGGCAGCATGGATAATGCCGTCGTGTTAGACGACTATCGCGTCCTCAACGAAGATGGTTTGCGCTATATGGATGAATTCGTGAAACACAAGATTCTTGATTCTATTGGTGACCTCTATCTGCTCGGACGCAGCCTCATCGGTGCCTTTAGTGGCCATAAATCCGGTCATGCCTTAAATAACAAGCTGCTGCGCGCCCTGATTGCGAATGAGAATGCCTGGGAGCTGGTGACCTTCGAAGACGAACAAAAAGCACCTATTTCGTTCATGCAGCCGGTACAGGCTAACTAACTTACTGATTTTATAGATATTTGGTACCCCCTTAACGGGCTCACTTGCCCCGTTTTGCCCTGTGTGCGAGTCGTGTCAGCGCCGCCTGTAACTCAGTATCATCTACACTCTCCGCGAGTATCCGCAGTCCCTTCGCGTTTTCCTGGTTGAGTCCAGGCCGCTGATAGGGGAGGGGCGGGGGTTCAAACGGCTGGGTCAGAATCTTTACTTGAACGTGTTTAACCGTATAAAAAGAAGGGTGTAAATTATTCAACGCGGGCAGGATACTTTGGCTATAAAAGCGGAATTTACTGGCCCAGGCCGCAGAGTCAACCATGACGGTGAGACGATCGTCGTTGATGTTACCTATATAACAGTGGTCTGCCAGATCCGGCTCCAAAAGGCCACGGAATAGCGTCGTCAGCGTCCTTAGTCGACGCGTTCTTGTGACCAGGATCGCAAGATCGGAATCTGCTTCTTCAAGGATCTTGTTTAGTGACCGACTTAATCTCATAATCTTCGGGTAAATATAGCTTGCTATTTATGAAGGGCTTCGTTAAGTTTTGTTACCTAATTCTTAGCGGATTGTGTGTAAAATCAGTCCTTAAGTAAATAAAAATAAAGTTATACCTTACCTAACCGATAACTATTTGAGAAGTCAGACATTTTGTCTTCCTCCAGTGGCGTGTGAAAAATGAATATCGTTCTACTAAGGCGTAAAAAAGGGTGCTCAGGGCTGGTTACGCTCTGCCAGAAAAAACTGGCGGCGCTGGTCGTTGGGTTTTTTATTGTCGTACCCGCTGTTCTGGTCTACGCAGGTTACCAAATGGGGGTTGCCCATATGGAGGCCAATCCCGACGATTTGACCGTGGCCGTCCAGGCCGAACTGGATTCACAGCGCCTGGTTCTCTCTGAAGTGACCCATACCGCCGAAGATAATCTCAATGCGCTGGCGCTGCGCCTGGGTAAATTACAGGCACATGTCATCCGCCTTGATGCGCTAGGAACACGCCTCACCCATATGGCCAATTTGGACAAAGGCGAGTTCGATTTTGAAAGCCCCCCCGCTCAAGGTGGCCCCAGTGCCGCTAAAGGTAGCCCGATACAGGTGCCTGATTTTGTTTCTGCGCTGAATGGATTGTCTGCGCAGCTCGATGATCGTAGCAAACAACTCGATGTACTTGAGACTATGTTGATGACCCGTAACCTGGAGGCTGAAGTGATGCCTACCGGCCGTCCCGTTTCACGTGGCTGGTTATCATCCTATTTTGGGATCAGAACGGATCCTTTCTCGGGTCGTCGCGTGCATCACTCGGGTGTTGATTTTGCAGGTAAGCTGGGGTCAGACGTGGTGGCCGTGGCAGCCGGTGTGGTTCAGTTCTCGGGCCGTCGCTCCGGCTATGGAAATCTGGTCGAGATTAATCACGGCAAGGGTTATGTGACCCGCTACGGGCATAATCTTAAAAACCTGGTGGTGGTCGGTCAGACGGTCAAAAAGGGTGAAGTTATCTCTAAAATGGGTACAACGGGCCGCTCAACCGGTCCGCACGTACACTTTGAAGTGGTGGTTAATGGCCGTAAGGTCAACCCCAAAAAGTACATCCACGCGTCTGTAAAGCATTAAGCCAGATTACTAGCTTTTCCCTCTCCAAACACTAATCTAAAGGAAACCAGGCATGTCTTGCTGGGGTATTCAGCTAGGAAGCGATTGCGATCCGGTTCGTCATTTTGTTCCCACCCTGGCCCTTGGTCTGACCTTACTGGCCATGGTCGCATGTTCGACCGTCCCTGATTCGGCTGCTAAGACCGACGATTCCTCAGTATTACCATCAGCCCCCTCATTAGCGTTATCAGCGGCGGAATCTGACCCGGCACAAGCACATTCAGGGCCCACAAATAGCCCGACACCGCACTTGCCACGCAGCGTACTGACGGTGTCAGCGGTAGGCGATATTATGCTGGGTACGGATTTCCCGGAGAACCACCTTCCCCCCGAAAATGGTCAGTACTTACTATCGGGTGTTGCGGCTATTTTAAGGGATGCGGATATAACCTTTGGCAACTATGAAGGTACTTTGCTCAGCGGTGGAGAGCCGGCCAAACGCTGTCGCGACCCCAACCGATGCTACGCTTTTAGAACGCCCCCGGAGTATGTCGAGAACCTGCTTGAGGCCGGATTTGATGTCATCAGCCTCGCCAATAATCATGCTCGGGACTTTGGGGATGAAGGGCGGATGTCCAGTATGGCGGTATTATCCCAGGCTGGCATTCAGCACTCAGGCCTTGAGGGTGATTTCGCCAGTTGGCGTGTCAACGGTAAGCGGATTGGTCTGATCGCCTTTGCCCCTTTCCGTGGGACGAATAACCCGTTGGACATCAAAGCGGCGCAGGAGACCATCAGGGTCTTTAAGGTGGGACATGATGTGCTCCTGGTTTCCATGCATATGGGGGCGGAAGGCGAAGAGGCGACCCGGATCCCCTTTGTGGAAGAGTTCTTCTATGGTGAGAACCGTGGCGACGTCGTGTTGTTTTCCCATTCTATGGTCGAGGCCGGGGCCGATCTGGTTCTGGGTCATGGTCCCCATGTGCCCAGGGCGCTTGAACTTTACCAGGGCCGCCTGATTGCCTATAGTCTGGGCAATTTCTGTACCTACTACGGGATTAATGTGAAGGGTACGAACGGCCTCGCTCCTATTCTGAATGTCGCTCTGTATGATGACGGGGCGTTCAAATCGGGGCAGATTATCTCCGCAAGACAGCTTCGCCCTCATGGCCCGGTGCTGGATCCCGAGCATACGGCGGCGAAACTCATGGCTGAGCTTACCCACCTGGATTTTCCGGAGACCCCCCTTGAAATTTCCCCGCAAGGCCTGATCTCTGTAAAAACAAGTACGCGACAAGAATAAGGCATCGCAACTGTGCAGGATTAAGACGTAATTACGACTATGAAAACCGGCTATTGTTCACTTTTCAATTTATAATGCTTTTGCCCTGGCAAACTATAGACCAATTGGGACAAACAGCGGTTGGATCTGTAGAATACGCGGTTTTAGTGGGGCGGCTACAGGCCACCACTGTACGGGTTTCGTCTGTGCGGGTTTTGTCGTTCAGGTTCTGTCAGTAAGCGCCCATAAATTATACAAAAGATAAATAACTCATGGTCACCGGAATTTTCAAAAAAATAGTTGGCAGCCGCAATGATCGGATGATCAAGCGCTATCGTAAGATCGCCGACAGCATTACCGCGCTCGAGGAAGGTATAAAGGCCCTGTCTGACGAGCAGTTAAAGGAAAAAACCACGGAGTTCCGGGCGCGATTCGCGGCAGGGGAGACGCTGGAGCAGATTCTGCCCGAGGCCTTTGCGGTGGTACGGGAAGGTAGCGTGCGTTCATTGGGAATGCGCCACTTTGATGTTCAGCTGGTCGGTGGCATGGTTCTGAACGACGGCAATATTGCGGAGATGCGTACCGGTGAGGGTAAGACCCTGGTGGCGACTCTGGCGGCCTATCTGAATGCACTGCCGGGCAAGGGTGTGCATGTGGTCACGGTAAACGACTATCTGGCCACGCGTGACGCTGACTGGATGGGTAAGTTGTATAACTTCCTGGGTTTGAGTGTGGGCGTGATTGTTTCGAATATGTCGCACGAAGACAAAAAAATCGCCTACGATGCCGATATCACCTACGGCACTAACAACGAATATGGTTTTGATTATCTGCGCGATAACATGGCCTTTAGTGCAGAAGAAAAGTATCAGCGTTCACATGCCTTTGCGATTGTGGACGAAGTGGATTCGATCCTTATCGATGAAGCGCGGACACCCTTGATTATTTCCGGGCCGGCGGAAGAGAGTTCACAGCATTATTACACCATCAACGAGCTGGTTCCCAGCTTAACCCGGCAGGAAAAAGAAGAGGGGCAGGAATATGACGATGTTCCGGGCGACTACAATGTTGACGAGAAAACAAAACAGGTTTTCCTGAGCGAAGAAGGTCATCAGCATGTCGAGGAGTTGCTGGTCGAATCGGGTGCGTTGGCGGAAGGTGAGAGTCTGTATGACAGCGCAAACATCGGTTTAATGCATCACATCAATTCTGCCTTAAAGGCGCATGTCCTGTTCCAGAAAGATGTGGATTACATCGTACAAAACAATGAAGTCGTGATCGTCGATGAATTTACCGGGCGGACGATGCACGGTCGTCGCTGGTCGGATGGTTTGCACCAGGCGGTTGAGGCAAAAGAAGGCGTGCCTATCCAGCAGGAAAACCAGACGCTCGCGTCGATTACCTTCCAGAACTTTTTCCGGTTATATGACAAGCTATCCGGTATGACCGGCACCGCAGACACCGAGGCCTTTGAATTTCAGTCGATCTACGGTCTGGAAGTGGTGGTGGTGCCCACCCATCGTGACATGGTGCGACAGGACAATGGTGACCTGGTGTTTTTATCCCAGCAGGAAAAATTCAACGCCATTATTGAAGACATCAAGGATTGCCAAAAACGCAGGCAGCCGGTACTGGTTGGTACCGCATCGATTGATGTTTCAGAATTGTTAGATAATGCCCTGAACAAGGAAAAGATCAAACACGAAGTGTTGAACGCCAAGCATCATGAACGTGAGGCGGAAATTATCGCTCAGGCGGGGGCGCCCGGTGCAGTCACTATCGCAACCAATATGGCAGGTCGTGGTACCGACATTGTGCTGGGTGGTAATCTTGATGCGGAAGTTGCCGCAATGAAAACTCCATCTGACGATCAGATAGCCGCACTGCGTACGGATTGGGATCAGCGTCATGCCGCGGTACTCGAATCAGGTGGTTTGCACATTATCGGCACAGAGCGACACGAGTCACGCCGGATCGATAACCAGCTACGAGGGCGTTCCGGCCGTCAGGGCGATGCGGGTTCTTCGCGTTTTTATCTATCACTGGACGATAACCTGATGCGCATCTTTGCTTCTGAACGGGTAGCCAGTTTGATGAAACGACTCGGTATGCAAGAGGGTGAGGCGATCGAACACAACATGGTGTCGCGCGCGATTGAAAATGCACAACGCAAGGTAGAAGGCCATAACTTTGATATGCGTAAGAACCTGCTGGAATATGATGACGTTGCCAATGATCAGCGCAAGGAAATTTACAGCATCCGAGATGAACTTATGTCGACGGATGATATTTCCGAAACTATCAAAGCCGTTAGAGAGGATGTTCTGGCCGCGGTGATTGACACGTATATTCCGCCACAGAGTATTGAAGAGCAATGGGGTGTGCAGGCACTGGAAGAGGCCCTTGAGAGTGAGTTTGGTTTAAAACTGGAATTACGGCGCTGGCTTGAAGACGATGACAGCATGGATGAAGAAATGCTGCGAGATAAAATCCATAAAGAAATGGTGGCTGCGTATAAGACAAAAGAAGATTCTGTTGGAGCCGAGGTATTACGGCATGTAGAAAAAGAAGTGACCCTGACGGTATTAGATACCCAATGGAAAGACCACCTTGCCACCATGGATCAACTTCGTCAGGGTATTCATTTACGGGGTTATGCACAGAAAAACCCGAAACAGGAATACAAACGGGAATCGTTCGAGTTGTTTGGTGAAATGTTACAGCGCTTTAAGAATGAAGTGGTTAGCATCCTGAGCAAGATCCAGATTCGTAGTGAAGAAGAAGTGCTTGCGATGGAAGAGCAACGGCGTAGTAGTGGTGATGGTGATATGCAATTTCAACATGAAGATGTAGCCAGCATGGTGCCAGAACAGGAACAGCCGCAAGAGGATGCAAAACCTTTCGTGCGTGAAGGGCGCAAGATAGGACGAAATGAGCCCTGTCCCTGTGGTTCTGGTAAAAAATTCAAACAATGTCATGGTAAGTTAAGTTAAATATTATGTCCGGACACACTTCGGTTAAAAATTATATTAAAGAAACTCCGAAAATAATAAACGGCATTCGCCTGCAATCAGTCGCAGCCAGAATACGCCGAGCTGTTAAAGAAGAATTGGGCAAAGAAGATCCGGCCAAAGAGAATCTAAACAGAAACGATCTCGTTTTGATCGAACTCGCCGAGGGTACACAGTCAGCCGCCGTCTTTACCCAAAATGCCTTTTGTGCGGCACCCGTGCAGATTGCCAGACAACATATCTCTGAAATGGCACCTCGTTATTTATTGATCAACAGTGGTAATGCCAATGCCGGTACCGGTCAGGCGGGTTATGATGCCGCGATGCAGTGTTGTGCGTCAGTCGCCGCTATGATGGGATGCAATGTAAATGAAGTCCTGCCTTTTTCAACCGGTGTTATTGGTGAGGCATTACCCGTTGAAAATATTCTTGCTTCGCTAGCGGCATTAAAAGAAGGTCTGGATGAAAAATTCTGGCAGTCTGCCTCTGAAGCAATATTAACGACGGACACCCACGCCAAATTATTTTCGTGCCAGCTAGACTTAAATGGTACACAGGTGAATATTACTGGCATGGCAAAGGGTTCGGGAATGATACGGCCTGATATGGCGACCATGTTGTCGTACGTGGCGACGGATGCCAGGGTTGAGCCGCCACAACTACAGGCTTGCCTGCAACAGGCCGTCGATCTTTCCTTTAACCGTATTACCGTCGACGGCGATACCTCGACCAATGACTCTGTTGTGCTGATGGCAACGGGGCAGTCAGACATCGAGATTAATAAATCTAATCTGAAGAATTTCCAGGTAGCTTTGAACGACTTGTTTGTTACGTTGGCAAAATCAATCGTGCGTGACGGTGAAGGTGCGACCAAGTTGATTAATGTTGTGGTTGAACAGGGCAAAACAATGAAAGAATGTAATCAGGTTGCCTATGCGATCGCCCATTCGCCACTCGTCAAGACGGCGTTCTTTGCCAGCGATCCAAACTGGGGACGGATCCTGGCGGCGGTAGGGTATTCCGGGGTGAGTGACTTTGGTATCAATAAGGTTGAAATCTATCTGGATGATGTCTGTCTTGTGCAGGACGGCGGTGTTGCGAGAAGTTATACCGAAGAACAAGGCCAGGCCGTTATGAAAAAAGATGAGATAACTATTCGGGTAAAACTAAATCGTGGTGATCAAAGCACGACGGTCTGGACCTGTGACCTCTCGTATGATTATGTGCGCATCAATGCGGAATACCGAACATAAATTCCTGTTAAGATTTACATTTATTTTTGTGTAGGAGCGGTCTCAGACCGCGATAAATGCCCATGTTTATTACTTAATCGCGGCCTGAGGCCGCTCCTACGTAGTTGTCTAAAAGGTGCTATCAGATGAATTCCAATGTGATTTATGTTGCGGTTGGCGTTATTCGCAATGCTGATGGGCAAGTATTAATCGCAAAACGCCCTGAGCATTTACATCAGGGTGGTTTATGGGAGTTCCCTGGCGGAAAAGTTAATCGAGATGAAGATGTCCAGGCTGCATTAGCGCGTGAATTGCACGAAGAGATTGGTATCCGTGTAAAAGAAATGTCAGCCTTAATTACGATTCCCCATACTTATGCAGACAAGCGGGTTTATCTTGATGTCCATGTCGTGTCTAGTTTTGAGGGACAGGCCCATGGCAAAGAAGGGCAGGAGGTCTTGTGGGTAGAACAACAGGATCTGCTTAAGTATAATTTTCCTGCAGCGAACAAATCTATTCTTACTGCGCTTAGCTTGCCTGATCAATATCTGATTACCGGTAAATTTAAGGATTTTTCTGACTGCGAACAAAAACTCAGAGCAGTACTTGACCGTGGTATACGTTTAATCCAGTTACGTGAAAAAAAAATGCAGCCGCAGGAATTTATTGGGCTCGCCAATAGATTGCAAACAATTACTTCCGATTCAAACGCCATGTTAGTTTTGAACACATCGGTTGAAATTTATGAACAAACGAGTGGGGATGGAATTCATATGACGGGTGAACGATTACGGAGCTGCCAGAAACGTCCGGTTGATAGTAACAAATTATTTTCTGCCTCGACTCATACATTGGAAGAGCTGCTACACGCATCAAATATCGGTGCGGACTTTGCGATGTTATCTCCGGTATTGCCAACTAATTCCCATCCGAGTGAACCCGCGCTGGGTTGGGATGCGTTTTCTGAAATAGTCAAGCAAGTAAACATTCCTGTTTATGCCTTAGGTGGGATGACCTCGGAGTATGTTGAGACGGCGCGGGACAATGGCGCACAAGGTATTGCTGCAATAACGGCACTATGGGATCTTTAAACAGGAAGGGATCTTTAAACCAAAAGTATCT
>ENA-ORDP01000796-ORDP01000796.1-marine-sediment-metagenome-genome-assembly--contig:-NODE-796-length-19043-cov-35.759111_pt1 | contig 19043 bp, 19 predicted proteins | sample MGYA00248627_ERZ508539 | MGnify/ENA primary metagenome ERZ508539 (study PRJEB26208, sample SAMN05571518) | marine sediment metagenome | biome: deep sea; feature: Hydrothermal vent; material... | reverse complement strand
CTGTGCAAACCATCGGCGCGTTGTTCGAGCGTTTGCCTGCGATCCTGGTCCCAGAAAAATGCGGCGTCCGCCAGGCGCGGCCGTATGACACGTTCGTTGCCGGTCTTGATCTGTTGTGGATCCTTGCTGACAAGATTGGCTATGGTAATAAAATGAGCCATCAACTTACCGTCGTTATCGATGACGGGAAAATACTTTTGGTGATCCTGCATACTGGAGACAAGCGCTTCAGACGGTACATCCAGAAACGCCTTGTCAAAGCGGCCCGAGATGGCTACCGGCCATTCGACCAGTGCACACACTTCGTCCAGCAGGTCGTCATTGATAACAGCCTGTCCGCCCAGTTTTTCTGCCTGCTCCAGAACCTGTGCGCGGATCGCCTCGCGGCGCGCTGAATAATCGACCAGTACGTAGCCTTCGGTTTCGAGTATCGGCAGGTAGGCTTCGGGTTCGCCGATATAAATCGGTTCCGGGTGGTGGAAACGGTGACCCCGGGTATACCGGTCAGCCTTGATGCCCAGTATGTCAGCATCGATAACCTCATCACCGAACAGCAGTATAATCCAGTGCACCGGACGCACGAACTCGTCATCCCGCTCTCCCCAGCGCATACGCTTGGGAATCGGCAAACCGGCCAGCGACTGGCGGACAAGATCCGGGATCAGTTCGGTTGTTGCCTTGCCTTTTGCAACGGCGCGGAATGAGAGCCAGCTGCCCTTTTTGGTTTCCTGCTGATCCAGCTGCTCAACGTCCACGCCACAGGATCTGGCAAAACCCATGGCGGCCTGTGTCGGGCAGCCGTCATCATCGAAAGCAGCTGCCAGCGCCGGACCGCGCCGAACCGTCTCGCGATCCACTTGTGCGAGCGGTAGATCCTTAATCAAAAGTGCCAGCCGGCGCGGTGTTGCCCAGGCATATACCCTGGAAGGTTTGAGTGCTGCGGCGTCGAGACCTTTTTCCATGCCATCGGCGAAGGCGTTGGACAAACTGCGCAGCGCTTTGGGGGGTAATTCTTCAGTACCGATTTCAATCAGCAGGTCGCGTGTGTCGCTCATGATTGCGGTCCCTGCCTGAGCATCGGAAAGCCCAGAGACTCACGGCGGTCATAGTAAGCCTGGGCGACCGCCCTGGATAATGCCCGAATGCGTAAAATGAAACGTTGCCGTTCGGTCACAGAAATGGCACTGCGGGCATCCAGCAAGTTAAAGGTATGTGAAGCCTTCAGCATCAATTCGTACGCCGGCAATGGCAGGCCGGCTTCAATCAGTGCCTGGCTATCGTTTTCACAGCTGTCGAACCCGTGGAACAGTTCTTTGGTGTTGGCGTGTTCAAAATTGAACGCAGACATCTCCACTTCGTTCTGGTGAAAGACATCCCCGTAGAGAATTTTGCCCTGCGGCCCGTCGGTCCACACCAGATCAAACACGCTCTCCACACCCTGTTGATACATGGCGATACGTTCCAGGCCATAAGTAATTTCACCACTGACCGGTCTACAGTCCAGGCCACCCACCTGCTGGAAGTAGGTAAACTGGGTGACCTCCATGCCGTTTAGCCAGATTTCCCAACCGAGCCCCCAGGCGCCGAGGGTGGGTGATTCCCAGTTGTCTTCCACAAAGCGGATATCGTGTACCAATGGATCGATGCCCAGTTCCTTCAGTGAATCGAGATACAGTTCCTGGATGTTATCCGGGCTCGGTTTTAACAACACCTGGAACTGGTAGTAGTGCTGCAACCGGTTCGGGTTCTCGCCATAGCGCCCGTCGGTGGGGCGTCGTGACGGCTGGACGTAAGCAGCACGCCACGGCTCCGGGCCGATGGCGCGCAGAAAGGTAGCCGGATGAAAGGTGCCGGCACCGACTTCCATATCGTAGGGCTGGAGCACGACGCAGCCCTGGCGAGACCAGTACGCCTGCAGCGCCAGGATCAGGCCCTGAAATGTTGCGGCTTGAGATGTGTTTGTGGTGGTCAAAATAAATGATCAACGGTTTGGATTTGTCGAAGCCGCGCAGTATAACTTGAGCCGCACCCCGGATGTAGCGCGGAGTAAGTTATTAAGAAGACTTGTTTATCGGCCGATAAGCCGGGTGACGGGATGGATACCGAGGTGCAGAATGAATTCGCTGGTTTTACAACCGACAGACGTTGCCCAATGGCATGCGCTGGTTTCTGAGGCGCAGCTTGCCAGTCATAGAGATCTTGACGAAGGCCTTGAATCCTATCTTGTATTTCTGCTGATGCGCTTTTCCGGGCGGCCTGAACTGGCGAACAAGGTGATGGCGCTGGAGTTTCTGCGGGCACAGCGGGAGCAAGATCAGAAAACTGACAGATTACGCGATGTTGGCGACCAATGCCTGCTTTTTTCCGGATTATTCCCACAAGTTGCTGCAAGTCGCCAGGTTAAAGTGAGTTACTTCGTGGCTCTCGGTCGTACCGCCTACGACCAACTGGCTTCGATTATGGACCGGCAAAGCGATCAGCTGTACGCCCGGTTGGCGCACGCTTTTGTGGGGATTATGGATGTGTTGCACGCCATGCGCGGGCTTTCCGGCCAGCCGGTTATGGACCCGCTGACGGCGGCCGAGCTGTGGGCGGATACCGGCAGCCGCAGTGCTTACCAGGCCATGGATCTGAAACACGAATCAGTGGCGGTAGTCATGAGCCGGCAGACCGGACGCTCACACTGAGTCCGCTTAATTTCCTTTCAAAGTCCCACGCAATGCGAGCGTTTGTATAGGCTACAATAAGCGCCTGTATTCAAGCGTCTTGTTGTATCGATCATGAGTGAAGCACGTAAAGCAGTGGCCCTGATTTCCGGTGGTCTGGATTCTCTTCTGGCTGCAAAAGTCGTCCAGCAACAGGGTATCCATGTTGAGGGTATCAACTTCTACACCGGCTTCTGCGTGGAAGGCCACACTCACGCTATCCGCAAAAAAGACCAGGCCAAACCGAAACGTAATAACGCGCTGTGGGTCGCCGAACAGCTGGGTATCAAGCTGCACATTATCGACATCATCGAAGAGTACAAGGATGTCGTGATCAACCCGAAACACGGTTACGGCGCCAATCTAAATCCCTGCCTGGACTGTAAAGTCTTCATGGTGCACAAAGCCAGACAGTGGATCGAAAGCAAGGGTTTTGATTTCATCATTACCGGTGAAGTGATCGGCCAGCGCCCGATGTCCCAGCGCAAGGAGACGATGCCGGTGGTAGCCCGCGAATCAGGCGCCGCCGATCTTCTTCTGCGCCCGCTGTGTGCGAAAAACCTGGCGCTGACCAAACCCGAGCTTGAAGGCTGGGTGGACCGTGACGGGTTGTACGGGTTTGAAGGCCGTTCGCGTAAACCGCAAATGGCGCTGGCTGCATCATTTGGGTTCGAAGACTATGCGCAGCCTGCGGGCGGTTGCTGTTTCCTGACCGACAGGCAGTATTCACACAAGCTGGCCGATTTATGGACAGCACGCGGTGAGCGCCGTTACGAACTGGATGACATCATGCTGCTGAAGGTGGGTCGGCATATTCGTCCGTGCCCCAACTTCAAAATGATCATCGGCCGCGAAGATGGTGAGAACAAGTTCCTGCACGGCTATCGAAAGCAATACACGCACATGCTGGCTACCAGTCACAACGGCCCGCTGGTTCTTATTGATGGCGAGCCCAGCCAGGACGATCTTGATCTGGCCGCACAGATCACCGCGCGTTTCAGCCAGGGTCGGGACGCCGACAAAGTCGATATAGAGGTTCACACTCTGGACGGCGCACGTCAGTCTTTGCAGGTGCGACCCATGGCGGGTGAGTTAATCCCTCGGGACTGGTATTTGTGAGTCTGAATGAGCTCGATGTCCGCCGCATGCTGTGTCCCATGCCGGTGATTCGCACCCAGGAAAAAGTGGAACAGTTGCAGGTGGGTGATACCTTGACGGTGTTGTGTAGCGATCCCGGTGCTATTCATGATATTCCCGCCTGGTGCCGGGTGAACGGGCACCAGGTGCTGGACATCCGGCAAAAAGACGAAGAAATCAGTATCCGTTTACGCGTTTGTGAAGAATAATCAAAACATGAACGGCACTGCACAAGACGTCACTAAGAAGCTACGCTACCTGGAAATCCGCAAAGTCACCCTCATTGGCTCGGTGGTGGATCTGCTGCTCGGTGTGGCGAAGATTCTGGTAGGCTGGGCGGCGCATTCGCAGGCGTTGATCGCCGATGGTCTGCATTCGTTGTCGGATCTGGCTACCGATTTCGTGGTGCTGTATGCGGCAAGGCATTCACACCGCGAAGCCGACGAGGACCACCCCTACGGTCACGGACGCATCGAAACGCTGGCGACCGTGGGGCTGGGCATCACCTTGATCGCTGTCGCGTTCGGTATCGGTTACGATGCGACGCGCCGCATGAACGAGCCTGACCTGCTGCTGGCACCGGGCATGCTCGCACTGAGTATTGCTTTTGTATCGGTGATCGCCAAAGAGATTATTTACCAGTACACGAAGCATACAGCCCTCAGGCTGCGTTCAAATCTGCTGATGGCCAATGCCTGGCACAGTCGCAGCGACGCGATTTCCTCCATAGTCGTGGCGATCGGTATTGCCGGCGCCATGATGGGCTATCCTTATTGGGATGCCGTTGCTGCGATTGCGGTGGCGGTAATGATCGCCAAGATCGGCTTTGACCTGGTGCGTGACAGCACCAGGGAACTGATCGATACGGCGCTGGAACCCGAAGTGGTGGATGCGATTCGCAAGGAAATTTTCCGGGTGGATGGTGTGCGTGCCTTGCACATGTTACGCTCGCGGCGTAGTGGTGGCGATGCACTGATCGATCTGCATGTACAGGTGGATCCGTGCATCAGTGTGTCCGAAGGCCATCAGATTGGCGACACCGTACGCCGCCGTTTACTGAGCCGAATCAATGAAGTTACCGATGTGACGGTGCACATTGACCCGGAAGACGACGAACAGGAATCGCTCTCGGACAAGTTACCGTTACGCGCGGATTTGCTCGGGGAGCTGCAAAGCAGGTGGACGGATATCGAGGGTGTGGATGCCGAGCACATCACCCTGCATTACCTGCGTGGAAAACTCAGGGTTGATCTGGAGTTACCCCTTTCGGTGCTGGAGACACATTCCGATACCCGGGGGCTGATCGATAAAATCGAGCGGGCGGCGAAGGCGTTGCCTGAAGTGGGTTCGGTTAACGTCAGTTTTCGCGTATAACCGCACCAAATCAGTCCGCCCCGCCATTGTTACGCACTCTATTGGTGCAACAAATGGATTGCAGCGTATAAGCAAAATCCTTAAACCGGCGACTTGCCACGGGTTTTTCCCGTGGCATAATTCGTGCTCTCTCAAGGAACACCGAATTTTGAGTACCTGGCATCGGAACGCTCCGAACCCGGGAATCATTTCCAGTGCACTATTTAGATACCTATTTCCGGAGGAAGACAGATGTCGGCAGCAAAGGTAAACAAATTAATGAAGGACAACGGGGTCAAATTTGCTGACCTGCGGTTCACGGATACGCTTGGCAAGGAACAGCATGTTACGGTCCCTGACAGTGAGATCAACGCCGGTTTTTTCAAGGACGGCAAGATGTTCGACGGCTCAAGTATTTCGGGCTGGAAAGGCATCAACGAATCCGACATGGTACTGATGCCCGACACCAGTACCGCCGTGATGGACCCATTTGCCGACGAACCTACCATGAACCTGCGTTGCGACATCCTCGAGCCGGATACCATGAAAGGCTACGAGCGTGATCCGCGCTCGCTGGCGAAGCGTGCCGAAGCGTATCTGAAGTCTACGGGTATCGCCGATACCGCTTACTTCGGACCGGAAAACGAGTTCTTCGTACTGGATGATGTACGTTGGGGTTCCGGCATGAGCGGTGCTTTCTACAAGGTGGACTCCGACGAAGCGTCCTGGAACACCGAGCGCGTTTACGAGGACGGCAACATCGGTCACCGCCCGGGTGTTAAGGGGGGTTACTTCCCGGTTCCGCCGGTCGATTCGCTGCACGACATGCGTTCTGCCATGTGTCTGGCGCTGGACGAGATGGGTTGCCCGACCGAGGTGCACCACCACGAGGTGGCAACTGCCGGCCAGTGTGAAATCGGTACCGTGTTCAACACCCTGGTGCGCAAGTCTGACGAAGTGCAGATCCTGAAATACGTGGTCATGAACGTGGCGCACAGCTATGGCAAGACGGCTACTTTCATGCCCAAACCTCTGGTGGGCGACAACGGTAACGGTATGCATGTGCACCAATCGCTGGCCAAGAAGGGCAGGAACCTGTTCAGCGGCAAGAAATACGGTGGTCTGTCCGATATCGCCCTGTACTACATCGGCGGTATCATCAAGCACGCGCAGGCGCTAAATGCGTTTGCCAATGCCTCGACCAACTCTTACAAGCGGCTGGTCCCGGGTTTCGAAGCACCGGTCATGCTGGCCTACTCGGCACGTAACCGTTCGGCGTCCATTCGTATTCCCTATGTCGCGAATCCCAAAGGCCGCCGTATCGAAGTCCGCTTCCCGGATTCCACTGCCAACCCCTACCTCGCATTTTCTGCGATGTTGATGGCCGGCCTCGACGGTATCCAGAACAAGATTCATCCGGGCGACGCCATGGACAAGGATCTGTACGACCTGCCGGCGGAAGAAGAAGCCAAAATCCCGCAGGTTTGTTTCACCTTCGACCAGGCACTCGATGTACTGGACAAGGACCGCAAGTTCCTGACCGCCGGCGGTGTATTCACCAACGACATGATCGACGGCTTTATCGATCTGAAGATGGAAGAAGTCACACGGCTGCGCATGAGCACGCATCCGGTCGAGTTCGATATGTATTACAGCCTGTAACAAACCGACAAACGGTAGTAAAAACGCCCCCTTACGGGGGCGTTTTGTGTTGCGCTGAAACCGGTCAGTCAGTAAGGTGGTCTAAAGCTGAATGGCACTAAGTTAAGCCGAAATCACAACCGTCATCCCGGCGCAGGCCGGGATCCAGGCTGTTTAATCAGGCTGTATGGATTCCGGCCTGCGCCGGAATGACGGGACTACGTACATTTAAGGCTTAACCAGGTGCCATCCGTCTAAAGCCAATAAGCAAGCAGGAGATGGCCCTATGATTACAGTTAAACACACGGTATTCGCAGTCACTTTGCTGGTCTGGGTAACCGGCCTGTCGGCTGCCGTCTATAAGTCTGTTGATGCACAGGGGAACGTTGTTTATACGGATGAACCCGCCGGCAACGGCAAACCGCTTGTCCTGCCTCCTTTGTCAACCATTCCTGCTCCGAAATACACGACCGGCAAGCCGTCTGTGAAGCCGGGTGATTCAGGCAACGCGTATACGAATATCAGCATAGTTTCGCCGACACAGGAAGCGACGCTCAGAGACAATACCGGGGCTGTGCCGGTTACCGCCGGTCTCAAACCCGTGCTCAATGCTGCGGCAGGCCACCGTTTTCAGTTCTACCTCGACGGCCAGACCCAGGGCAAGCCGACTGAGTCCAGCCATATTGTCATCGCCAACGTGGATCGCGGTGCCCACAACGTCGCCGTGGCGGTTGTGGACGCTGAGGGCAAGGAAGTGATGCGCAGTAGTCCGGTGGAGTTTAATCTGCACCGCCAGTCGATCAATTTCCCTCGTGGTCCGGGAGCCCCTGCACCCGCGCCCCGAGGCAGATAGGCGGCCCGCTTCCTGGCGACTGTTACAGAACTCTCGGCATTTTGTTTTCAGGACACGCGCACTATAATAGTGCGTGTGTTGCCCTGCGGGGTGCTAAATTAGCCCGTTGCTTGACTACAGGCGGCTGAGCGGGCCGACTATTCAATCTCGAATAATTCGTATCCAATTGATATTTATTGTTATTATTTGTTTCCAGCCGAGTGCGGTGTGAATCATTGTGCAGCACCAATGCTGGTTTGATTTTTGCACGCAGGGGTACATGTCATTGTCCGATAGCTACCAACCGGGATCTGCTACCCATGGGCGGAGTACAAGCACCCATGGGCGGGGCACAAGCGAACAGTTGCTGGAGACGCTGAATACTGCCGTGCTGGTACTGGACCAGCGGCTGTTGATGGTCTATTTGAACCCGGCTGCAGAGAGTCTGTTTGAAATCAGCCGACGGCAAATTTCCGGGCAGTATTGGCCGGACGTGATCCGCGCCGGTGAGTCGCTGGTGGAGCGGCTTAACGAGACACTGAAAACGCGGCACCCGTTTACCGAACGTGAACTGGAGCTGCATACCGCAACCGGTCAGCGTATGACTGTGGATTGTGTTGTAACACCGTCAGGGAAAGGGGATCTATTGTTGGAGATAATGCAAATCGATCGTCATCTCCGCATTGCTCACGAAGAACACCTTCTTGTCCAGCAACAGGCCGCGCGTGAATTGTTGCGCGGCATGGCCCACGAAATCAAGAACCCTCTGGGTGGTTTGCGTGGTGCGGCGCAACTACTGGAAAGTGAGTTGCACAACGACGAGTTGAAGGAGTACACCCGGGTCATTATCGGCGAAGCGGACCGGCTTACCAATCTGGTCAACCGTATGCTGGGGCCGAACAACGTACTCGAAAACCGGATCATTAACATTCACCAGGTACTCGAACACGTGCGTAGCCTGGTGGACGCAGAGAGTTATCCCGGTCTTGAGCTATTGCGCGAATATGATCCGAGCATTCCGGACTTTTCGGCGGATTCAGAACTGTTAATACAGGCAGTACTGAACCTGGTGCGTAACGCAGCCCAGGCAGGCGCAGAAAAAATTATTCTGGTGAGTCGCACACAGCGCCAGTTTACGATTGGTCATACCCGTTACAAGCTGGTGATACGGATCGACATAGTCGATGACGGTCCGGGCATTCCTGCGGAGATGCAGGAAAAAATATTCTATCCGATGGTTACGGGGCGCGCGGGCGGTACCGGTCTCGGATTGTCTATTGCACAGTCCATGATTAATCAGCACCAGGGCATTATCGAATTTACCAGTGAGCCCGGGCGAACCGTGTTCACACTCTTTTTACCGCTGGAGGTAGCGAATGGCTGAGCAGGGAAGCGTCTGGGTGATCGATGATGATAAATCCATCCGCTGGGTATTGGAGAAAGCGCTGGAAAAAGCGGATATGGATGTCAAAAGTTTTTCCTCGGCAAGCGGCATCCTGGAAACCCTGGAGCGAGGGCAGCCCGACGTACTGATCACGGACGTTCGTATGCCGGGTATGGATGGTTTTGGTCTGCTCACCAGGATTCAGGAACGCTTTCCTGAATTGCCCGTCATCGTTATCACAGCGCATTCTGATCTGGATAGTGCGGTGACCGCCTACGAAGGTGGAGCCTTTGAATATTTGCCCAAACCTTTTGATGTTGAGGAAGCGGTAGAGCTCACACGCCGCGCCGTGGATCATGGCCGCAGCACGAAAGGGGAAGCAAAGCCGGTTTCCAGCAGCGAAGTTCCGGAGATCATCGGTGAAGCGCCGGCTATGCAGGAAGTGTTTCGTGCCATCGGGCGCCTGTCGCGATCTAATATAACTGTTTTGATAAACGGCGAGTCAGGAACCGGTAAAGAGCTGGTAGCGTGTGCACTGCACAGACACAGCCCGCGGGCGGACAAACCCTTTGTAGCGCTGAACATGGCGGCCATCCCGCGCGATTTACTCGAGTCCGAATTATTCGGTCACGAACGAGGTGCGTTTACGGGAGCACAGACCCAGCGCGTCGGTCGTTTCGAACAGTCTGACGGTGGCACCCTGTTCCTCGATGAAATCGGTGACATGCCCGCGGAAATGCAGACGCGGTTGTTACGGGTTCTTTCAGATGGCGAGTTTTATCGCGTTGGCGGCCGCGTCCCGGTCAGGGTCAACGTGCGTATCATCGCAGCAACCCATCAGGATCTTGAGCAAAGCGTAAAGGATGGCAGTTTTCGCGAAGACCTGTTTCACCGCCTTAACGTCATTCGTGTACACCTGCCGTCACTACGCGAGCGGCGCGAAGATATCGAGCTGTTGATGCAACATTTTCTGCAACAGGCCGCACAGGAACTGAATGTCGACAGCAAGCACTTGCTGGTGGAGACAGCGGCCTACCTGAAGCAGCGGGACTGGCCGGGCAATGTCCGACAGCTGGAAAATCTTTGCCGCTGGCTTACGGTGATGGCATCCGGACAGGATATCCGCATCGACGACCTGCCCGGTGAATTACGGCAAGCGCAAAGCAGCGGCCCGACAGGAGATGGTTGGGAGGCGGCGCTAAAGACCTGGGTTGATAAAAAGTTTGCTGATGGAGAAGAAGGATTATTAAATGAAGCCTTACCTGCGTTCGAACGTATTATGATTGAAGTGGCGCTGGCCCGAACCGGGGGGCGTCGTCAGGATGCGGCGCGATTGCTGGGTTGGGGGAGGAATACCCTGACAAGGAAAATAAAAGACCTGGAAATACAAAAATAGGGCAATGGGGTGAATGGCACTAAGTTAAGCCCCGAATGCTTGTATTCCCGTCATTCCGGTGAATACCGGAATCCATAATGCTTGATTAAGCAGCCTGGATCCCGGCCTGCGCCGGGATGACGGAGGCTATTTCGGTTTAAGCAAGTTTTATTCGGGCCGGCCTGCTTCTCTACAACTGCGCCGGATCGGTGCGCAGTGCTGCGCCAATCACCAGTAGACAATGTGCGAGCTGAATATCGTCTATTGATTCGTGTACCTCTACAATATCCTCTGCCTTAAGCTTATGTACGGGAATCCCTGTCTGTTGCTCGAGTTGCTTCGCTATTTGAAGCTCGGGACCCGGCACCGGGCATAGCGTGATGGACGCTATCGGTGCTTGTTGGAAGTGGCGGTCGTAATAGTCCATGGACCGTTGCAGTTCCAGTGCCAGCCGGTCGACCAGTTCAGGAGTATCCTGTAGTTGCCGGTAGCCGATGTCCATGCTGCGTGCGAGATACAGGGTGGCATCCCGTGTCAGAGTAATCAGGCCATGGTCTGCTCCGAAGTACAGCATGGCCTGCCCGTTTGTATCCCGGTCGAGCCGGGCGGCGATATTGCGCAACGCCAGCTCAGGTATATCGACAGTTTCCAGTGCGGCACCGGCATGTTCCAGTACCTCAATCCGTTTCCGGACAAGCGCAGAGCGGGATACCACCACGTACAAATGTTCCTGTACGGCGCGCGCACCGCTGGGCGGTACATCAAAAACATCCAGCACCGCGTCGTCGATGTGGAAATCGATCAGGTCGCGAATGAGCCAGCGAATGGCTGCCTTCAGTTCCGACGGCGGTACCTTCGGCGCCTCCACCATCAGCAGCTGATAGTCGTCCAGTGCCAGCAGTGTAGTGCAACCGGTTTTAGCCAGACCCTGTTCAGATACAAATTTTTTGAGGTTTGCCTCCGGGTCCTGTCCCGGAACCCGCGGAGAGAAGCTGCACTGCTCAAGTACCGGCTTGCCGGATTTTCCCTGCCGTATAGTGGCCGAGGCTGTACCGGCAGCCGAGAAAATTAATGCGCTTAATACATCGCTACGACTTTTTTTCCTGAATGAAAACACCCGCTATCCTTTTTACCCGCACTGCGCAAAGAGTCCGGCATTTAATCCGGTGTGTCAATTGGCGATGATTTCCTGCCAGCGGATCAGGGTGACGGCGCTGTTGCCGGCCGCCAGGCGCAGATCGGCATCCACGGTCCGATTTGCCTGTGTGGTAACCGTTGAGCTGACCGTTCCGTGTACGCGGATGCGGCAATCGGTGCCTGTCAGGAAAGCGTTGGTAATACTAAAGCCGCCGCGCCCTGCACGGTCGGATACGCCGTTCAGGCCACGGCAGCCGATGCCGTTGGCGTACAGAAACGAAGCGTGCTCAATACCGGTTTCGGCCACGAACAGCGCTTCCACGGAATCGCTCTGCATCATCGTATCGAGGATGTCAGAGCCCGCCATACGGTGTAGCACCTGGATCATCAGTGCCAGCGTGACAATGATGAACAGTGCGCCGATGAGGGTGACTACACCACGCTGTTTATGGAAATGCCGGGTCATTGACGATTCCTGAGTGCGACACACGACCGCTGCGCATAGTTGTTGCCGGCATGATTCAACACCAGCTCGAACTCTATAAAAGCTACGTCCAGCGTGTTATTGGCAACGCTAACACCATCGGCCTGCCAATAGTTAAAGCTGAGGCTGCCGAGTTCATCGCTTAATGTGTAGGCAGCACCCGAGTTGATGGAATCATAGGCCAGCGTCAGGCGTGATGCGGCGGTATCAATGGTGACTATTTCCGTATCCGTCTTGCGGAAGCTCAGTGTGCTGTTGGGCGAGATGATCGGCGTAAAGATTTCATAGGCACCGGTATTGTGTATTTCGCGTATTTCGCGTACCAGGCGTTCGCTGCTGTTGCGCAGTTTCCCCAGCGTATGAATGGCAGAGGCGGTATCGTTGTAGGCGCGTACACCGTTACCCGGATAGGGGGCGGCGACCGCGGCCAGGATTGCCAGCATGGTCAGGGTAGCGATCATTTCCACCAGGGTGAAACCATTTTGTTTCAGCGTAGCCATTAGTAATTCACCAGCAACAGGGATACCTGCGCTAACGCTGTCCCGTCCCGATTGACGCTGACCACGACCTGGTTACAGAGTGCGCCGGGCGGGCAGCCTGCGGGTGGTATAACCGGTTGAGTGATGTCGGTGGTGCGGGTAAAACCGGTAAAATTGCCGGTCAGGTTTTCAGTGATGTTGCCGGGAGCAATGTCGGGTACGGCGTTGAATCCCTGCTTGCGGTGCAGCGCCAGTATCCGCTCGGCGCGTTCCTGTGCCAGCTGTGTCGCTGTCTGAATATCTTCATTGTTCATCAGGCTGAGCGAGGCTTGCGAAAACAGGCTGAACAAGGGCACCGACGCCACTGCTATGATGATAATAACCAGCACCATCTCAATGAGCGTGAACCCCTTTTGTCGCCTGTTCATGGCGTTACCGACACAAAGCCTGTGACCGGTTGTACGCTTACACCCGCCGTATTGCCGCCCGTACCCGTAAGCGTCCAGGCCTGGGTTACATCGGCAAGAGTGGTGCCATTCAGCGGGCGCCCGAGGCTGTCGAATTCAAGGTCGGCACCGCTCAGGGTAACGCCGTTGATGAGTGTATACCGTTGCCCTTCGCTACTGGTGCCCGGCAGTGGCGTGGCACTGGCGCCATCGGTAATGGCGTATCGGGTGGCAGACTGGATATCCAGTGTCAGTGCCCGGCCCTGGCTCATCGCCATCGCCTGTGCATGCCGTATGGCGCGACCCAGCTGGTCGGCCTGAGCAGGTACTGTGGCATCATTGAGCGCAAAGCGTGGCATGGCCATTGTGCCCAGCGCCGCCATAATAACCAAAACCGCTACCAGCTCGATCAGCGTAAAGCCGCCAGAGCGTGTTACGGGACAACTGGGTTTACACTTGCTGCTCTCCCGACCTAAGGAAGCTCTGATTAATTCGTTTCTCGTCATTCCGGCGTATGCCGGAATCCAGTGGCTCAATGCATTGGATACCGGCATACGCTGGTATGACGAATTAATCAGCGTTTTCCTAGATAGGGGTAGGAGAGGCGCTGCCGACACAGGCAACGGTGGGGCTGCTTGTGCTGGTTGGTGATGTGCAGGTCGAATCCGTAAAGGTGGGTACGAGATAGTTTTCACCATTGATGCTGATCTGGATACCATCCCGGTGGGTGGAAACTGCGGCATCGGCGTTGCCACCGACATCCTGCACCAGCTCGGTAACCGTCGGCAGCCGCCTGAGTCTTGCAATTGCAATAGAGTGGGCCGATTTTACGGCGTTGCTGGAGCCATCCAGTGCGGCGCCCAGCGCTTCGTTTTGAACACTGGCAAAACGCGGTACCGCCATGGCGCCCAACATGCCCAGTATTACCAGCACGGCGACTAATTCGATTAAGGTAAAGCCTGTTTGCTTCTGCATCTATGCGATCTCCTGAAAACGGTTTGATGACCCGCGTATTTTCCTCTATATCGTCAGGTGTCCCGCATATCTTTAAGACAGGCAGGCAGTTTTCAGGCCTATGGGGAGTTTTGGGCGGGCCTACGCTTCAACGAAACAAGTATCGAAGTATTTTTGTGAATTGCGTCACAAAACGAGGAATTTAACCCCGGTGCAGCGCGACCTTCGCCAGGTCCCACATGGGCAGAAAAATACCGGCTGCCAGCAAAAATACGAATGCCGCCAGCACCACGGTCAGGACAGGTTCGATCGCCGAACCAAGTCTTTCGATCGAGTATTCAACCTCATCATCGTAATAATCAGCAATTTCCTGCAACAGTTCGTCGGTGCTGCCCGATTCCTCCCCGACCTGTAGCATCTGTAGCACAAGGTGGTCGAAGATGCCGGTAGCGGCGGCGGTGTTACTCAGCGAGTCGCCGCGTTCGATGCCATCGCGCATGGCCAGTACACGCTCCTCTATAAAATCGTTATCCAGCGCGTGGGCAACGACGGTCAGGCCAGTGACAATAGGGATATCGGAACGCTGCACCAGTGCAAACAGGCGCGCGAATCGTGCCAGGGTTGCCTGGTAGAGCACCTTGCCAATCACGGGAAGACGCAGCCTGAGTTTGTGCCATTGGTAGCGACCGGGGCCACCCCGGACGTACATGCGAATGCCGCCGACCAATATCACACCAGCGGCCAGCAGTTCCTGCCAGTGATTGACGGTGAGGCTGGACATGCCGATCAGAATTTGTGTCGGCAACGGTAACTCGGCGCCATAGCGGGCGAACATGGCGGAGAATGCGGGTACCACGAAGATATTAATGACCACGATTGCAATCAGGATGGCACCCATGACCACGCCGGGATAACGCATGGCGGATTTGATCTGCTCACGCGTTTTCTTTTCACGATCCAGATAGGCTGCAAGCTGTTGAAACACCTCTTCCAGCCGACCGCTGGTTTCACCAACACGCACCAGGCTGACGTAGAAAACGGAAAATACGTCCGGGTACTGGGACAAGGCGCTGGAGAGATCGCGCCCTGCTTCCAGATTTTCGATGACCCCGGTCAGCGTTTTTGCCAGAGTCCGGTTATGTACATTGCCGGCCAGGCCGCTCAGAGCAGCCAGAATCGGGACGCCGGCTTTCAACAGGCTGTGCATCTGACGGCTGAACTGAACCCTGTCCATCAGGGTTACTCCGGGAGGAAAAATACAGGCAAGATCAGTACTCATACCGATCTTTTCTTCTACCGCTTTGATATCGACAGGTATAAGGCCCGCTTCGATCAGTCGTGTTGCCGCGAGGTCCGTGCTGACCGCCTCTATTACACCTTCAACGGCATCGCCACGCTGACCACGCGCCTTGTATTGAAAGCTGGGCATGTGCCTAGTCCACCGTGCTGCTGAGGCGCATGGCTTCGGACAGGCTGGTGATACCCTGTCGGGCATAGGCCAGAGCATTCCCGATCAGCGGATGGTAGCCGGTCTGGTTGCGTGCGGCGCGCTCAAAACCTGAAACATCATTGCGGCGCAAGGCATCCACCAGCGTGTGATCCATTTCCAGCAGTTCATACACACCGATACGACCGTGATAACCGGTGTGGCTACACTGGTTACAGCCGCTGCCTTCCCGGAAGCCTTCCAGCGAGGTACTTTCTCCTTCCGTGCTCCGGATCCAGGCCTGCTCGCTGGCATCAGGTTCCCGCGCAGTGCGGCAACTGGTGCAAAGTTTGCGTATCAGGCGCTGTGCAAGTATGGCCTGGGTTGACGCGGCTACCAGGTACGGCTCCAGGCCCATATCAATCAGGCGCATGGCAGTACTCACAGCATCGTTGGTATGCAGCGTGGAAAGCACAAGATGTCCGGTCAGTGCGGCGCGCAAACCGATTTCACCCGTTTCCCGGTCGCGCATTTCACCAACCAGAATGATATCCGGGTCAAGTCGCAGTACAGACCGCAGCACACGTGCGAAACCCAGGTCTATTTTATTATTGACCTGCACCTGGTTTATGCGTGCCAGCCGGTATTCAACCGGATCTTCGACAGTGATAATTTTCTTCTGTGGCGTGTTCAGTTCGCTGAGCGCTGCGTAGAGCGTCGTTGTTTTTCCGCTGCCTGTGGGGCCGGTTACCAGCATCAGTCCGTGTGGCCGGTGTACGATGTTTCGCACCCGGTGCAGAATATCATCCGGCATACCGAGCTGATCCAGCCTGCGTACTGCCGAGCCATGATCGAGCAGGCGCATGACGACCGTCTCACCGGTCTGTGTAGGGGCGGTTGTGAGCCGTACGTCGATACGCTTGTCCATCACGCGTAGCGAGAAACGCCCGTCCTGTGGCAGGCGTTTTTCCGAAATGTCCGCTTCGGCCATTAATTTCAGACGCGATACCATCGCCGGCGCAATACGCGTGTCGTCCATGATGGTTTCGTGCAGCACGCCATCGATACGGCACCTGATGCGCAGTACGTCTTCGTCAGGTTCGATATGAATATCCGAGGCTTGCGCGCGCACTGCGTCCTCAAATACGGTTTGTATCAGACGCACCACCGGTGCATCGCTCTGGCTGTCGGCGGGCAGGCCACGCAGGTCGAAGGCATTTTCGGCCATGTCCTGGCCGACTTCGCTGGCCAGGTTGCGCAGCTGGTCGGCGTGCTGGTAAAGCCGGTCGATGTTGTGCAACAGATCGCTTTCCTTGACACAGGCGATCTGTACCGGAGTTTTCAGGATGCGTACCAGTTCATCGAAGGCGAAGATATCGGTGGGGTCGCCCATACCGACCAACAGGCCGGTCGGTGTTTCCCTGAGCACCAGTGAGCGGTAGCGACGAGCGTAGGTTTCCGGCAGGCGACCGATCAGCTCGGGGTCCAGCTCGAAGCGCGACAGGTCAACGTAGGGAATATCGAGTTGTTCGGAGAGCAGCGCCAGCAGTTTGTTTTCATCGACGAAACCGTGCTCGACCAGTACACGCCCGAGTTTGCGACCGCTTTTTTTCTGTTCCGCCAGCGCGTCCTGTAACTGTGCTTCGGAAATCATTTTATGTTCGACCAGCAGGTCGCCGATGCGAACGCGTTTTATGGGCATGGTAGCGGCCATGATCTTATCCATTCAGCGCTACGAGGGTATAGAGCAGCAGGCGTGTCTCCGCGCGCGGATAGTCTGTAGTCTGGAAATCCACCTCCTGCCAGAAGAATTTCCAGGGCATGGCCTCCAGTTCCTGCAGATAACGCAACAGGTCCGAATACCCGCCTTCAACAACCATTTCAATTTGATAACGACCCAGGCCGTTGTCGCCATCTTGATCACCGGCAGCCAGGCCGGCCAGTGGTTTAGTGCCGGCTCTCAGCGATTTCAGTTTCAGCCCATGGTGGTCGGCGAGCACCTGTTCGAGCATGTCGGCGGCCTGTGCCGGTTCTATCAGTGCCCCCAGCCGGCTAACGATCCTTTCATCGAGCACGCTCAGCTGTGCAACGAGCGCGCCACGCTTTTGCCGGCGTTCGGCCAGCGGGTCGCGTTCCGACTTGTCATTGAACAGGCCGGCCTGTCGGCGCGTGGCGTCCAGTTTTGTCTCGAGTTCGGATATACGCCGGCTGGAAGCTTGCTGGGCCTTGAGTATGGGTTGCAAGCCAAACGCATCCACCAGCAGGTATACCACTATAACGGTCGCGGTCAGTAACAGGATGCGTTCACGTATTTCCAGCGCATCGATTCGATCCACCCAGTGCTGGAGCTGTGCTGTCAGCGTTAGTGCCACGCGCCCGCCTCTCTGTGGTTGCGCAATACAAACCGGAGCTGTGGTTTGTCCGGGTCGGGTCGGGTCATGGACAGGGTTTCAAAAGAGGATGCGGACAAGTCCGTGTGCCTGGCAAGCTTTTGAACATAGACAGGAACCAGTTTGGCGTCCAGCGTTGTACCACGCAGTTCAACCTGTCCCTGGTCATTGACCTTTACGCCTTCCAGCCACAGACCGGGCATACGCTGTTCTACCAGCACACTGAACTGTTGGGCAAATCCGGAGTGACGCCGGATTATCTGCGGGTCAAACTGTGTCAGCAGAGAGTTGCGCTGATTGACATCGGCGCGCAGCCGTTCGATTTCGGTATCAAGAGCCTGCGTATCCGGCGTCTGGTAATCGGCTTCCAGTGCCTCCAGCCGGCCCTGCAGACTATTCAGCTGTTGTTGCAGGACTGTGGCGGAGCTTTCCATACCGGCCAGTGACCAGCGCGCGTGCACGAGGATGATCGCCAGCAGGGTCAGCACTGCGCCGGTGATCTGCGCAAGTGTGGCGGCCGAAAACACTTTGACCTGTTTCCTGAATAGCGGGTGATAGAGGTTTATCTGCTGATGCATGCGATCTAGGCCACGCTCTCCAGTGGTGAAGGATCAGTAGCGATGGCCTTAAGGTAGGCACGTTCAAGGTTATCCGCCGCGAAACTCCGGCAGCAGTCCTGCGGGCTGCCGATAAAGCGCACCTCACCCTGGTGCAGGATGGCCAGCCGGTCGCACAGGGATTCGACGTCATTCAGCAGGTGCGTGGTAAAAAACAGCGTCTGTCCGCTCTGTTTGGCTTCCAGCAGGTAGTCCTTGAACAGCGCGCGTGCCTTGGGGTCCAGCCCGCTCATGGGTTCATCCAGTACCAGCAAATCGCGACGGCTCAGGAAACAGGTGGCCAGGCCCAGTTTCTGCGCCATGCCCTTGGAATAGGTGCGTACCGGCCGCGACAGGGCGCCCAGATCCAGATCGAGATAATGGAATACACGCTCCACCTCGCTGCGCGCATAGGACACACTCTGTAATTGCGCCATGTAGCGCAGGAACTCACGACCGGTCAGATAATAAGGGGGAGTAAACCGCTCGGGGAGGAAGGCCAGCCGTTTTCGCGCCTGCGTTTGCCGGTGCGAGGTGTCAAAAATCCGGATTTCGCCCTGGTCTATCTGACAAAAATCCAGCAGTGATTTGATCAGCGTGGTTTTTCCGGCGCCATTCATCCCCACCAGGCCGAAGTATTCGCCCGGTTTAACCTCCAGATTGACGCCTTTTAGTACGTTTTGGCCCTTAAAGCCCTTGTACAG
>ENA-ORDP01000795-ORDP01000795.1-marine-sediment-metagenome-genome-assembly--contig:-NODE-795-length-19067-cov-2.694509_pt1 | contig 19067 bp, 10 predicted proteins | sample MGYA00248627_ERZ508539 | MGnify/ENA primary metagenome ERZ508539 (study PRJEB26208, sample SAMN05571518) | marine sediment metagenome | biome: deep sea; feature: Hydrothermal vent; material... | reverse complement strand
CTTGAAACAGGCCAACAATCATTTAATTGCCAAATAATTGCTCCGGTAGTTTTCGGAAATCTCGATTGCCAATGCTCCAAAGAATATTTCAAAGCCAGCCCTTGATTCAACTGTGTAAGGTAGATGAAATCCCTCAACTCTGTTTTTACCGGCAAATGAGCAGAAAGAAATTTGAATAATCTTTCCGGTCCTTCTTCTTGTTTATTATGAAATTCAAAAATACGGCTTTGAGAATAAAGTTCGTCTTTTGGTAATACATTTGCAAAAGTATTATAATTTGCCGGACTTTGAAATCCAAACTCGGTAACGAACAAACTATTATCATTTTTCACTGTTGTATAATCCATCCAGTCGCTCCAGATTTGCCATTGATGAATGTTTCCGCTTAATTCTGAATTCGGGTCTACTTCATTTCCAAAAGGACTTGATTCCCAATAAGCTCTCCCGGGGTCTGTTTCACGTAAAATCGAAGGGATTATTTTATGGTAAATTTTATATCCGGGCATTTCTTTATAATCGGTTTTATTATCCATATACCATGACCATTCATTTTCGTTATTGCCGCACCAAATTGCAATAGATGGATGAGTTTGCAATCGATACACATTTTGTTTTATTTCTTCGATCACATTTTTAATAAAGTCATCATTTTCAGGGTACGATGCGCATGCAAACATAAAATCTTGCCAGACTAATAATCCTAATTCATCACAAATTTCATAAAATATATCATTCTCATAAACCCCACCTCCCCAAACACGAATCATGTTCATGTCGGCATTTTTCGCAGCTTTTAAAAGTTGCAAATATTTCTCGTTCGAAACTCTCGGTAGGAATGAATCAGCCGGGATCCAATTTGCCCCTTTAATAAAAATCGGTTTCCCATTTACAACGAAATGAAAAGAAGGTTTCCCATGGTTCTCTAAAATTAAACTTAATGTCCGTATTCCTACCTTTCTTTTAACAATACCGGTTTGATTTTCCCCGCCGGCTATTGCCTGAACGCTTAATTCGTACAGATTTTGCTCACCGTAATTATTGGGATACCAAAGTTTTGGGTCATCAATTTCCATCTCCGTATTAATCCAACATGAGTCCGAATTATTTATCGACTTTTCATATTGCTTTGAATCACCTTTCATTTTAATTTTTATTAGGCATGCCGACTTTTCATGATTTTGAATTTCAGCCTTGATTTTTACTACCGCTTTGTTATTCGTAATTGAAATAGTGCTGAAATTCAGATTAGTTATATTTATTTTAGGTTTTTGTAAAAGATATACGGAACGATATATTCCACAGGTGATAAATGATGGACCCCAATCCCATCCAAATGAATATTGAGCTTTTCTTATATACACCCTCTCCGGATTTAAAGCCGCCGGTAAATGTCCATATTTTTCTTTAAGTAAACGCCCATATTTTAAGGCTGAAATAAATTTAATTTCCAATTTGTTTTTCTTTTTATTGAGCATACCGGTAATATCAAATTCATATTGAATAAACATATTATCCGTTTTGGCTATCGGTTTATCATTCAAATGAATTTCGGCAATTGTATCAAGTCCATCAAAATGGAGATAAACAGGATTGTCTTTGTTAAAATCATTTGGGAAGTCGAATGTCGTTTGATATATCCAATCCGATTCATTTATCCATTTCAATTTTAGTTCATTATCGGCATAAAAAGGATCGGGAATTATTTTCGCCTCAAGCAAGTCGGTATGAATTGTACCGGGTACATAAGCCTCTATTAACTGAGTAGATTTCATTATTTCCTTATTTGTCAAGTTAGAATAGGAATCTCTATCAATTCTACACTTCCAATTATCATGTAAATAATATTTCATAATTTTTTCGTCCTTTTATCTTAAAAGTACCATTTTCCGGATTAATGTATAACTTTTCGTTTTTAAGATAGAAAAGTAAATTCCGCTTGACAGCCCATCTGCATCCCAATTAATCGAATGTTTACCGGTAGTTAAATATTTATTTATTAAAGTAGTAATTTTTTGACCTAACAAATTATAAATAACTAGAGTAACGAATGAAGAATTTTTTAACCAAAACGATATCTTAGTTGAAGGATTAAATGGATTGGGGAAGTTTTGCTCAAGCACATCTTTATAAGGGAAAATTGGTTCTTGTTCATTTTTCAAACCGGTTTTGAAATCATAAAGCTCTTTTATTTTTTGAAACGGTAGAGCATAATTATAAATTCTTATATCATCCAATATACCGTTAAAATTATAATTATTATTGTTAGGCAGCATTTGTCCGATGGTTAAAGGAATAGATGTTTTCAAAATACTGCCCGACCAGGGTGAAAAGGAGTCCAGGTTACCATTTAAATATATTTCGCAATCCACACCATCGTAAAGAACCGAAATGTTGTACCATGTATTTCGCTTAAGTTTAGTTTCCGAATCCAGATCAATAATTCCATTATTTTTTGTATCGGATGTATGAATTGTCCACCTTAAATATTTATCGGTAAGGATCGATATTTTCCATCTGTTTTCGTAACTGCCATGTGAAATCACATATTCTTCTCTAGCAGGAAAGTTGTCAATTTTAATCCAAAAATTAATTGTTATTGATTTTTGAAAATTCAAATTGGAATCACTCGGCACTTCGATAAAACTATTTACACCATTAAAATAATAAGCACTGTTAGGATTATTAAACCTATCCGCCGTCAAAGTTACATTATGAACAATTCCATTATTATGAAAACCGCTAAAATCATCGGCATTTCCATTAAACGGATAATATGCTGCCAATTGACCGGTTTGTTGATGAGAAAAATCACGGACTTCAACACCTATACTGTCGGAGACAACACCACCGTGTCCGTCGTTCACTGTACATTTAATAAAATAATTTCCGGCTACATCTGGAGCAGCCCATTGCACGGAAGCACCATTACCGGTGATTATGCCATTTTTAGCCTTCCATGTATATTTGAGTGAATCACCGTCAAGATCTTTAGCAAAACAAGTTAATTCGGTAGTTGAATCCAATCCCATTTTAAGCGGATTGGCTCTAATGCTTTGTATGAACGGGATTTGATTTATTGATTTCACAACAGAAATAGTATCATTAGCCGAGGTTTGATTGTTATGCCCGTCGCTTACAATATTTGTAATAATTGCTTTACCTTCAAATTTTGGGGCTATCCATTTTGCTATTGCTCCTTTTTCAATAAAGACTCCGCTCGTAGCATACCAATTGTAAGATAAAGAATCTTCATCCGGATCAACGGCTGTGGAATAAATACTTATTGTATCTCCAATTATTACTTTGTTTTTTTCCGCTGTTAAACTTTTGATTCTCGGCGGATAGTTTCCTGAAAATTTCCCCGAATGAAAATCTACTACAACGCCGTTAATCATAAATTTGTCTTGTATATATGAATAAGCCCCGCCTGAAGGAGTAATGACAGCAAGAACGGCTGAGTTTGCCGGGATACCTATTAAAGTGTTCCCTGTTACGGCTGTATTTATAAATTTTTTAGAAACTAAATCATAAATATCATGCAAATCGGAACCCACATTGAGCACAACATTTTTTTTTACACTGTAAGGATTGTAATAAAGAAAAGTCGGAAAAGCTTTATCCCTGTAATAATCTGTTTTCAGAACGTCTAGTTTCAATATTCCCTCAACATTTGTGGTATCAATTATTCCACCTAAGATTCCGACGTGGGATGAGCCGTATAAAGTTAAATTAGTCTTCCCCCAGCCGCCATTAATTGCATCACCGGAAGCAAAAGGAGAAATATTAAAATTTGAAGGATCATATTGATGCATAGCTTCATGAGCTATATAAGAATTGGGATCATATTGATCAGCCCAAAGCTTACTGGCTCGATCTTGATTTCGTGTCGGAAGATATTCAGGATAAAAGAGCCTGGCGGCATTTGCAGCATTTAACACCCACTTACCTATTGTTCGTGCAAATCGTTCGTCGTATCTAACCAACGGTACCAACGCACCGATTTGCTCGAAAGTATTCATTGCAAAAGGATAGTCATTACTACCGTTTACTTCGCCAATTAAACCGTCAACATCGTAACCTCCCCACTTACCGTTTATTACACCCCAACTTCTAATATTTCCGGTATTAAAGCACCATTTCAGCATTTTGGTAATATCATAATTTGTACCTAATTCTGCATTCATCTTAGCAGCTATATAAACGCCATAAGGAAGTTGAATTTCGTAAGCCGGATTAGAATTTAAGGAATTCAAATATTCCATTGATAATTCCGCTCCGATTCTATATTCAGAATTACCGGTTTGTTTATAAGCATTATATAACAACCATGCAATAGCTCCCGCCGCTTCAGGTTCATCATGAACATGCTCGGCAAAGGGTTTCATAGTGGAAAAATCCCATCCTTGATATTTCATATTGGGAATTTGCCAGGGCGTAGTGCCGCCACCCATTTTTTTTACAACTTCAAGCCACCTGTTTGCCACTGTAGTGAACTGTGATTTGAAAATATTAACACCGGGATATAAGTAGTATAGTTGATAAAAAAATATATTCGGCATTGTTTCATACCAAAAATCATCGCTGTTTTCATCATCAGGATGATTCTTGTATACATTGAGTCCGTTTTTTTTATTAAACCATTCTTTACTCATCTTAACCCAATCGTATCCGTTTTGATTGCTTTTATCAATTCCCGCCAGCGTTGCGCCAATTACTGCGGGAATACTATTAATAGCTTCCGCTGAAGTTGGTACAGTAGTTCCAACTACCGTATGTAAACCGAATTGTAAATCACCCGGATAATTAACTGAATTATTATTTATCCAAATTAAAGGAAGGTATGTACCCGTTAAATTAAGGTTGAACACCAATGAATCATATCCCACAGCCACCTTCTTCCAATCTCTCATTAGATACGGCGAAGGCATGTTAGGCATATTTTCTATTCTTCGAATGGTTATCTGTTGAGAATATATTTGTGTACACATAATTAAAATTGCGATTATCCGTGAAAGAAATTTTAAATTCATAATCTGAAGTTTAAAGTTCCATCGTTAATTTTGATTCTAATATTCATTGGCACTTCTAAATTTATTTTTTTTATTTTGCTGAATGTTTATTATAATAATTCCATAAAATCTTTTTTGCAATTGGATTTTGTTCAACATCTATGATTGTTAACAAAGCTTCTATAGTAGATTCTGCACCGGAATTTTTATTAATTTCATTTTTGCTGATTATTCCGTCAAAAGTAATTCCGTTCTTTGGACTATACATTTGAGTGCCTGCAATATTATTTCCCAACAACCAGGAAGCAATTTTTCCCGCTATAATTGCCGCAGAGGTATCTTTAGTCATTTTATATAATCCGATACTTGCCCATACCATCGGTCGGATACCGTAAGCAATTTGAGAATATTTATGTAGTTTCTTAATTACTATATTGTTATTATCATTAACGAGAACAAAATCGTTGAAAAATCCATTGTTTAATAAATACGGATAAAAATATTTTACTTCCCTGTCGGCATATTTTAAATACGATCGGTCGTGAAACAAATAAGATACATCGATTAATGCATCCGCTTGACTGTTACCCCACTGATGCCAACTATTCCGCCAGCTTAAAAAGACATAGTACGGCGGTTGTTTTGAGTTGCCTACTTGCATTTTTACAATTCCATCACTTAAGTTTTTTATTTCATTTTTGACTCGCTTATCTTTTGTAATCTCGTAATAAACCGCAAGCCCTTTTACTAAAATCGCCGCTTGATCTGCTGCATATTTCTGCGGAAGCCAAGCGGGAATTTCAAATCCTCCAAAATTTTTATATTTCATTTTCCTATTTAAAGCTAACCATTTTAAAGTAACCGATACCGCTCTTTTTAAAGGTGTAACTATTTTGTGTGTTGTAATTGAATTATGTTCTAAAAAAAATTTTTGCGCTTCGGAAAGAGCCCATATTGCTCTCCAAGTCCACCAATTCGGTTCGGCGACACTTGTTTTATAGGTGGAATCTATAGTATAATCTTTCCAGATAAAATTATAAAAAAATCCGTTTTTTGCCTGCATGTAAAGCAGGAAGTTTGATAGGTTTTCAATTTTATCAAAAACTGCTTTGTCCGGATAAATTTCATAATAACGTATGTAAAAAATCATTGCTCTTGCGGCGTCATCCACACAAGCTATTCCCTCTCCTTTAGCTTCTACAAAATTATAATTTGGAAAATCGGAATATATGTGAATTATCCCCATTGATTTCCCATTTACATTAATTTTTTCATAAAGATGATCCAAATGTGCAGTATTTAATAAAGTTTTATTTTGTGAAATAATATTTGGCGCAATAGCAATAAATATTATAATGAATATCGTGACAAGATTCAATAAATAAAATTTATTTTTTTTCATTGATTTAAACTTCATAATGTTCCTTTAGGGGGTGGAATAAAATAAGTTATCGAATTACAACTTTTAAATAGCAGTTATGTATTCTTGTATTATATGCAAGTTATTCTATTCCACCTCCTAAACACAAATTTAATATGGTCATGAATATAAAATATTTTTCTATTTACACAGTGAAATCAAATAATCGACGGAAGTAGTTGCTAAGCAAATATTAGTGTCGGCGCCGGAATAATAAATTTTTATATCACCGTTTTCCTCAATGATCCATCCATTAGAGAAAACAACATTTTGCACATCACCTATTCTTTCGTAATTCATCTCAGGTTGAAGAATAGGTATTTTGCTTTTCCCTTTAATTATCCAAGGCTTTTCCAAATCAAGCAGCATCACACCGAGTTTATATATAGAACTAATTCCAAAACCTCTGACACCGTGATATAACATCAACCATCCATCATTAGTTTTTACCGGATTGGTAGAATTTCCAATTTTATCATTTCCCCATGTCCCTTCATCAGGCTCACTCAATACTTGATAGCCTCCCCAATGAATCAGGTCCGGACTACGGCTAATCCATATATCATGTCTTGTTTCAGCGGTCGGACGATCAATTTTCCAGTAATAACCTCCTATCTTCTCCGGAAATAAAGCACAATCTTTATTCGAAGGTTCACTGATTGGACCGTAAATTTTGAATTCTCTAAAATCCTCCGTTTCGGCAAGCATAACAAGGGGCATATATTTTGAATACCCCGTGTATGTCAGATAATATTTATTTTCAATTTGTGTAACTCTGGCGTCTTCAATACCCCACACGGAATATTTTAAATATCCGGAATGTTGCCCGGGAGTAAGGATCGGCTTACTATCCACTTTAAATTTTATACCGTTGGAACTTTCAGCCAACACAAACGAGGATCTGCCGGTAAGCATTTCAACACGGCAAAGTAATATATATTTATCTCTTATTTTTACCGCGCCCGGGTTGAATATGCTATTCACTTTAAAGGGTACGTCATCTTTTGTTAATATAGGATTATGAATGTATCTTTTAGTTTCCATAGTATTCTTATTAAATTTTTATTTTATAATTTATTATTTTACAATTTATTATTTTTATTATTGCATTTTGTTCAATAGTTTATTTACCGGAATTCGTGCAAATCCGGTCATTGAATCCGACATTGCGTAAGGTATTATTAACTGTTGGTGATGAATTAATGACCCACATGAATAAACTACATTGGGTACATAACCTTCACGCTCCGAATCATCGGGAGAAATCAAAGGTTCTCTTAACCTGGCAATAACTTTAGTAGGATCATCCAAATCAAGGAGTGAGGCAGCTATTACATATTTCCTAAATGGACCTACTGCATGAGTAATTAATAACCATCCATCCTTTGTTTCAATGGGTGAACCACAATTACCAAACTGGATGAATTCCCACGGCTGATCGGGAGCTTGGAGTAATTTAAAATCTTCCCAAATATCAAGGCTTTTAGATGACATAATACTAAGATCTTCACCGTCCTGGCGGGAGATCATAAAATATTTATTATTAATCTTTCTCGGGAAAAGAGCCATACCTTTATCTTTAACAGCACTACCGTGCAATGTTTTTACACGATATGTATTAAAATCATCGGTTTCCAACATTTGTACTTTAAATGAATACCCGTTATTTGCAGTGTATGTGCCGTAGTAATGAAAATTTCCATCATCATTAAATTTTACTAGTCGTAAATCTTCCATTCCGCCCGATTCACTTTTTGACTGAGGAAATATCACATAACTCGACAGAGCTTTATCTCCCTTAAACTCAAATTCATAATTAGCGTCGATATAATCCAAAATATTGGTAAGAGACCTTAAAGTAACCGGATTTTTCGAAAACATGTTACCCCGCTCCGAAAGGAAATTATTTAAGTCATCTCTCGTAAACCTTTCAGGAAGTTGATTGAATAATTCTTCATTTAGCTCATCAAAATATTTAGTCGCCCTTTTCAAATCATGTTTAGAATAAATATATTCTTTCACCAATTTAGGTAATTCGGTTAAACCCGGCGTCGGTTCAATTTTGATATTATAATCTTTATCAATAATACCTGTTCTAAATTCTATGGAAGAGACATGTCCTTCGCCTGTTGCACGCAAACTTAAAATAAATTTTAATTTTCCATCCTTAGACCCATCTTGATCAGGATGTGAAATTAAAGAGGGATTGAATAAAGCGGCAGATTCAACAGAATATTCTTTGGAAAAATATGCACCGATTAATAATTTTCTTTCCAACGAAAGTTTATTTTTATTTGTTAAATATCTTTCTACTTTAGAAAAATTTTCTAATAACTGCTCTTCGAGGTTATAATGTCTATGCTCGAATTCAATGAATATCTGCTCCAAAAGTTTAGAAACCTTTTTGTCGGGCAGTAACGCGATTTTTCTTAATACATTCAATTTTCTTTTTTCACTTAGATAAAAGAATTGAAGTATAACACGATTTCGATCGGCTTTTAATATTTGTGGATAACGATAAAGTGTCATTTGCAATAATTACTTTCCTTAGTTTTAGTCTCTAATACCGGTTGATGCCATAGATTGAAGAAAATATTTTTGGAAGAACAAATAAGCGATAACAACCGGCAGAGCCAACATAGTTGCCGCCGCCAATTTAACGCCCAACTGGCCCTCCGCTCTGCCTCCCACCGCAAACAAAGTTACCAACTGAGGCATGGTCATTAGGCTATCTTTTCTTATAACTATTATAGGCCATAATACTGAATTCCATGAATTCATAAAAGTTAAAATCCCAACTGTAATAATAGCCGGAATTGAATTGGGCCACAATATTTTAAAAATTATTTGTAAATCATTGCACCCATCTATACGGGCAGCATCTATCAATGACTGCGGGATACTTTTGAAATATTGTCTGAATAATATTATTGCCAAAGCATTCATCAAATAAGGTACAATTAAAGCCCAATATGTATCTACCCAATGGAGTTTTACCATAATTATATATTGTGGAATCAGTGTAATTTGAAACGGTAAAGTCATTGTAAAAATGATAATATAAAAAATTAAATTTCTACCTTTAAATTCTAGTCTTGACAAAGCATATCCAACCATCGAGCCGAATATAATTACACCGGCCGTAATGGATGTGGAGACAAAAACACTGTTGAGAAAAGCTCAGCGAAACCGTATCCCGAAGCGTCAAAAATTCCCCAAGGATGCGGAGTATCAAACCCAGTGCGATCCGGATTTTATTGAACACTTGGATATAACTGTTAAAAGTTAATTTGGTAGGAATAAATGTTAAGTTTCCTATTTGATTTTCCGGAGCGATGGAAGCAATCAGCATCCAAAGAAAAGGATATAAAAATATCAAAGCTCCGATAATTAGGAAAAAATAAAAAACGGTTTTCTTCATCGGCTATTTGTCCCTTTCGATAAATCTTTTTTGAATGATAATCACACTCAGTATCAATAAGGCGAAGAAAAGACCTAATGTAGCTGAATATCCCATGTGAAAATAGAAGAAACCTTGTTTATAAATATATAATACCGCCGATAAAGTACTGTTCAGGGGACCCCCGCCGGTCATTATATATGGTTCAATAAACAATGAGAATCCACCGATTGTTGAAAGGATCACAACTATGAAAATGGTTGGATTAATTAAAGGCAAGGTAATTTTCCAAAATTTTTGCCATTTAGTAGCACCATCCAAATCTGCCGCTTCATAGTAATGAGGGGGTACTGTTTGTAATCCGACTAGAAATAAAATAATATATAATCCTACATTTTTCCAAGTCGCCATAACAGCGATGGACGGCATCGCCACAGCAGGGTCTATCAACCAGCCAACCCTCGCCAAACCCACGAAGGTTAATATTCTGTTGAACAATCCGGTATCAAATCCATATAGCTGCTGCCATAATATCGTAACTACCACACCGGATACAATTACCGGTAAAAAAAAAGCAGCTCTGAAAAATCCTCTGAATTTAATCCTTTGATTCAGAATTACAGCTAAAAATAAAGCTATTATTATTTGTAACGGAATATTAATCGAAAGAAAAATTAAAGTATTTACTAACGACTTCCAAAAAAAACTGTCGTGAAATAAATGTATATAATTATTCAATCCGGTATATTTCATCGGTGAAATTATATCCCATTTATTAAAGGTGAGCACCACCGAGAATATAACCGGGAAAGCAACAAAAAATAAAAAATATATTATATACGGTGAAACTAATAAATACGGTATAAATTTTTTTTTCTTAATTATCTTTATTATCCTGTTCGGTTTTCGGTTATTTTAAGTATAGTAAATTTACTTGTTCGGCAGCATCTTTAATAGCTTGTTTTGGAGATTTTCGTCCGTAAATAACACTTTCTTCATACTCCTGGGAAATAATATCAAAAACTTCGGTTAAATTGGGATACTGATCCATACCTTTAATATATTTTGCCTGATCTGCAAAGATTAACATTTTGGGATTTAATTTGAAATACTGTTTAAAGGTTGAATCAACTTCCAGATTTTTTCGCATTGGTAATTGGTTGGTTAATTTTAGAAATTTAAGATCGTTTTTCTTTGATATCATATACCTTATAAATTTCCAAGCAAGCTCGGGATTAGGACAAGTTTTAAATATTACAATATTTTTGGGATCGGAATAAGTATAAATAGGTCCCTTATGATCATCAGGTACGGGTATATGTGCAAAACCGTATTGAAAACCTTTTGGTTTGAATTTATTTGCATAGGGAATTTCCCAAGGACCTGTAAAACGGGTTGCAATTATTCCCGATAAAAATATATCATGTCTTGTGGATGATCTTTCACGGGGAAAGTAATTATTTTTATAGAGAGTACGCAAAAATTTAAAAACTCCTACGGCATATTTATTATTAAACGCAGCAGTATCATCTTTAATAAGAGGAGCTCCGTTAGATGCAGCAATGTATAGAGGATAAAAATCGAACAACCTTTGCCACCAGGTTACTATGATATCCGAATAACCGAACCATTGACTTATATATCCATTTCCGTTTAGATCTTTTTTGAATCTTTTTGAAGCTAAAAAATACTGGCTATAATTCGACGGAGGCGTTTTGAAACGAACCTCTTTTAAATCTTTTTTATTATAAATCATCATAACCGGATTTATTTTCCAGGGCACTTGATAAATATGACCATCTTTCGAAGTAATTTCTTTGATTACCGAGCTGTCCTCTCTGGAGTAAAGAAATTTTTTAAAGCCGGCTAAAGTATCTAAAGCTACCAGCACTCCTGAACGGGCATAATTTTCAACACTGCCTTCCCACATATTAGAATATATATCGGGAGTAGTATTTCCAACCACGGCAGCAAGAATTATCTCTTCACTTGATTGCCCCGCAGGAACCGGTTGTGTAGAAATTTTTTGGTTGGGATGTTTCTTATTCCAACCGTTTACCATTTCCCTCGCAAATTCAATCTCTTGCTGATTATTGCTCGACCAGTAAATCAAGTTATTTTTATTTCGCCGAGTTGAATTACCGCAAGAGTACAAAACTAGTGCAAGTAACAGTAAAACAATAATTTTTACCGAATGTGATAATTTCATCTTATAATTGAATTAAATAAAATTTATTCCCACCTTTGCCAGCTAAGATCAATCGAGGGATAAGCCGGATGAGGATAAGTTCCTCCTTCCTTGACGATATAAAAGAAAACGGCCTGAGGATCGTCCTTTGTTTGAACCTCTATTCGATTAAGCAGCCTATAATTAATTTTGATTTTATATTTTTCCCTCAACGCCAAAACTTTGTGAAGTACTTTTGCAAGTAGTTTATGTCTCTTATTAGTATATTTACTTTGAAGATAATGCGGAGATTCGATATTCAAACCTACCGAATGAGCTAATCTATCCCGGACAACGGCATATACGATCTTGTCTTTCCACCAACCAATTTGCTCTTTGACTAATTTTCTATTCAAATACCCTTCGTTATACGCCTGGTGAATCAGCAAATGATCTCTTACCATTTGCCATATCATTTTTCCTAAAGATGCGGAAAATGTGTTAAAATTCTTTTTATTAAATTGTAAATAATTTTCTCGGACTTTATACCAATTAATAAAATCGTCTAAAGTTAATTCCCCGTTGCTTAATGAAATTAGTTTAATATCTTTAATATTTTTTTTAGAAAAGTGATTTAATTCACTTTTTAATCGTGCTGATAATTTCCAGTCGGCATATTTCTTTTTGGTAAGTACATAACTACCGATATAGGCTTTTAATAAATCAAAGGCTCTGCCTTTTATTACCGGATTATATTTCAACATTAATCTTTGAACATAAACATCGGATAATTTATCCGATTTATCTCTTTTAATTACTAAACGACTATCATGTAATTCTTTTTCCTTCATCGTTTGAGTAAGTATTTCGTTTTTCCAAACATCAACTAGTTTTACAATATAATAACCGTCGGGAGCCTTAACCGGTTTCGATATCTCACCTGCTTTTAATGTATCAACTACTTTTGATAAAACCGGATTACGTGAGCTTAGTTTGAATTTACCTATTTTCATTGAACGCTGATCGGAAAAAACAGAATCTCTTTTTAATTGTTCAGTAAATAACGTACCAAATGAAATACCGGCAGCCAGTTTTAATCGAAAAAATTTTAAGCTGTCGATATTAGGTGCATAAAGCCATTTAATTTCATAAGTAATTTGATTTTCTCTAAGCGCACTGTCCAGCTCGGCTTTCGGTACTTTTATTTTGTTAAATATTTTATTCATAAACATTGCATCCGATGCAATATCGCCGGAGATAGCTCCCAATAAATTTTTTACTTCTTGAGTAGTATCAATATCGAGTGAATAGCCATATAATGCAAGTAGTTTCTCATTAATCATAAATCTTAGATAAAGACGTTTTGAGTGTTTTTTTCTCTTAGTAAAGGAAGGACCGAACTCGTAACTGGTTAAAAATTCTCTAACCGTAATTTGTTTTTTGCCAATGGCGGCAAGGACTTGATCACCCGCTTTTGTATTGTAAGCAGTATCGAAATTGATAAATTTGCTGCTGTCGCTTTTGATAGAACAATAAGCCGTATTTACATACAACAAACCGATGAATAAAATTACAAATATTCGTCCGGTTTTCCTTTTATAATTTCCATTCATTGAGAACACTAAATTCTTTCATAATTATAATATACTAATCTAAAAACTAATACCGAGCGAAAACATGTGTATACTTTTCAGCTTTCCAAAATTTCTATATGCATAATTAAAACTAACAATATTATTGCTGAAAAGTGTTTTGGAATTCAGACCTATCCCGAAAGACAAACCACCTTCATGATCCACAAGGAACAAAGATTGATATCCTCCGCGGATGGTTAAAAATCCTTGATAAGTAATTTCGGTGCCGACATTCACACTTTCATAATTATCATTCGGATGTAATGCATCTACGGCGATGGTCCATTTAAAATCTTTAGAATTTATTGCATTAGTAGAAACACCTATTCTAAAAAACAGAGGTAAATTCCAAGAAGTTAGAGCTATTTGATAAGGGATTCTGGGATTAGAACCGAGTTTATTACGGTCTACCCTTGAAAAAGTACGTGTATCCCGCCCCGCTAATTTCATTCGAGTACCAAAGTTCGATATTGAAGCTCCTATCGTCATGCCTCCGAATAAATTGGTTTTAAATAAAGTACCGAAATCCATTGCAAAAGCATTTGCCGTCATATTCCAAATATTTTCTTGAATAAATTTCGCATTGAATCCGATAGAAAACCTATCGGTTAAAGAACGCGCATAAGAAATACCGAGTGCAAGATCCCCTGCACTAAAATATTCGCCCGTACCTTCAGGCATCTGAACCGTTCTTACTTTCATGTCAGGCATTGATAATGAAGTATAGCTAAATCCAAGAGTGCCGAGTTCACCGAAAGGAAGAACCAATGCCGCATAATCTAATTTTGTATCGGCTATCCAATTTGTATGCACGACATATGCTTCATCCCGTTTAATATTTGCAACTCCGGCAGTGTTCCAATATAATGCGGTAGCGTCATTTGATAAACTAACAAACGCTCCGCCCATACCGTTTGCCGAAGCGCCTATACCTATCTCCAAAAACGTTGCCGCTGTAGTGCCGACTTTGGAAACTCCAACACTACCACTCTGGGCAAAAGTTGTATTTAATGAAATCAAAATTATAACACAAAAGATTACTAATCCTTTACGCATACATTCCTCACTATAAAATTCTCATTGGAAATCATTTTTATTTTATAATTGCAAATCTTCCTATTTTTTCTTCTCCGTCCGGGGTTTGAACATGATAAATATACACACCAAATGCAATATTCATTCCGTCTCTGGAAATCAGATTCCAAGGCTCTTGACCATTCCTTAGATTTGTATCGTGATGCAAGGTTTGAACAAGATTTCCACTAATCGTATAAATATTAATTGTGCAAATTGCAGGAAGGTGAATAAAATAGATTCTGTGTACGCCTCGTCCTACATCAGACGTTTCCGGTTCCCACGATGCTGCTGCAGGATATGGATTTGGAACAACTGCAATCTTATCCATATCACTTTGCAATTTACTTTTATTAAAAGATTCTGATTGAGTAGTAAATTGAAAATATTCTCCCGTTCTGAATGGTTTGGTTGTTACTATCTTATAAATATCACCTGTCTGTGGTGCGATTGGTGCACCGGCAGCTATGGAAGTATCCTTAAATAAGCTGACCGACCAACCCACGTGAAGATTTTGATAACCTGTAGGTTTTTGATTAATTGAATCTCCTGCCGCAATAAATATCACATCGCCTGAATCAAATAAGTTATTATGATTATTATCCTTAAAAATAAATTTCATGTGATTTATTCCGTCTGTTATATCTTTCACTTGTATATTGGAAGGAATAGGTTTAAAGAAACTATTTTGAGGGAATGATGTATCACCCTGCCCGGGCGATTTGAATATTATTTCAAAATCGGCAGGGAAATCTACTCTTTTAGATGCGAACGAGGCTGCATATCTTTTATCGAAACCTGTTTCAACCCTATAATTACTCTTCCCTTTAATCCATCCCGTTTTATTATTTACGATATAAATCATAGTATCATTCGTTATATTTACACTAAACCCATCAATATACGTTGTAGAAATCTGATCACGTTTCATGGGCGTAAAATGAACTAAAGTATCTCTATCGGTATAATCAATAACCCGGTATGACGGATTAGGAGCCGTATTGAATGGAGTATTGTTTTTAAATTCAACACGATAAACATTATCATTCATAACCGAATCAGGATTAAGTATTGAAATAGTAGTTGAACCGGTTCCAGGTCCGCTTTTTTGAAAATTTTTTATTTCAGGCGGAATATAGCCTGCACTCGGAGCAGAGGGAGTAACTACTGCAGTATTGACATCAGTTTTTACCTTACCATTCATATCAACTTTAATGATTGCTGTACATTCGGAAGGTGGAATTCCGGTAACTTCACCGTTAACGTTAGTAGTAACAAAACCTTTACCATAGGAAACAACCGCATAGTAATAAGTTTGTCCGTTTTGAACGGTAGTATCGATAAATGAATGCCGGAGACCGGAATCATCACCCAAATAAAATCTCGCTCCGTTCACACTGATTGGAGAAAGACCTTTCACACCATCCACCAAGTCAAACTGTGCTATCGGTACCCGGTAAGTCGGTCTTCCGTAAGCATCTGTTATGGTCTTATCCTGTATAAAATTCGGCTCGGTAGAACGGTATATTCTATACCCTTCAAAATTAATTCTTTGATAAAAAGCATCGTAAGTATGTTCAGCTCTGCTACCCCAATATAAAGTTACTCTATGATTGCCTGCAATTGCTTTAATAATTGGTTTTGCCGGAGGCTTCGCAAATCTATAATCAGCATTATAAATAGCTTGAATGGTTTTTTTACGCCGGAATAGATCATCTTTATTTATTCCGAAAAGAAGAGCCATAGAAAATCTTTGGGTTTCTCCGGCTTGCTGAGTTTTTCCCGTTATCTCCGAATAAGTATTTCTACCATACATTTTAAAAAAATAACTGGAGAAGAAATTACCTAGATTCACACCAACCAAAGATTGAGCATGAGGAGAAGGTAAAGCTGAAAGTACTTTCCAATTTCTTTCATCGTTATTAAGGTCGTAAGTATGCACTGCAAAAATAGCAAAACCGGTAAGCCCAATTTGATCGGATTCGTTTTTATCGAGAATTCCAAAATCAGGTTCACCCTGCTCCGGTTTACCGTCGCCTTGTGTGCCGTTGGCATCGGGGCCTTTATAACCTTTATCAAAAGGACCTAATCCGTCGGAACCTACATCATCATTCAGAGGCTCACCCGGATCCCATTTGCCGTTATGATTTAAATCTGTATATGTTTTCCAATTTTCATTCTCATCGGCATCCCAATGAGGATGCCAGGAATAACCATAAAATTTTCTAAATCGAACGGTATCCCGTCGGGGATCTTTTATAAAAGGATCATTGTTAACCTTAGTGATGAAAACTTTTGCATTATTGTACATAGTTTCATCCGTCAAACCGTCGTGATCATTATCAATACCATCATAAGGGTCACCCGGACTTTGCAAAAAAGCATAGCCGGCATAACCGACAGGACTCCAATGCCCCGGACTGCCGAAAGATACGGTGGACCATGAATAAGAAATATCGAGCAATGTATTATAATCACCGGCATTATTAGAGGAATTGTCGTGTCCCCCTATCCCCCAATCTACATACTGAGCGAAAAGTGTCTTTGGATAATCGGTTGTTCCCATGTTGGTTATTTCATAGTACCAAAAAATCACATCTTCAGCAAGAACTTGAGACCATTGGAACCCTCTTCCATGGACTTGCATTCCTAGTCCTCCCCTAGTAGAATCATCAGCATCCGGATAAAAATTATCTTCCTCCATATACTCGCGGTCTTCATTATCATCAAAAACAAAATAAGATTCGAGATCGGCATTTAAAATTCCTCTGCCGAAGAATCCATTCCACTGACCATCCCAGCTAGCGGCTCGATCCGGCCAGTGAGAAGGCCATGTATTCGGATCATCGCTCATTGCTACACTTGACTGGTATGGATTCGCATATCCGGGTAAGGGCCACCAACCATAAGTTACCCCCGTTGCAGGGTTATATCTTGTATATTCATAATAATTTGTTTCAAGAGGATGAATAATTTTACCCTGGGGATCTTTCGTCTGTGCCTGTACTATAAAGGCTACGCCATCGACATAAGTATGACCGCTGCCTTTCGGCCATACACCGCTCCTCGTGGGCTGATTCTTCCAATCCGCAATTTCACCGAAATTATAAAATATGGTTTCTACCAAATTACCGTTCATTAATCCCATCTTAATATATTTAGGATTCCCTTTATGTTTATCTACTAATCTCTGTTGACCGTTTGAAAATGGGGAAAAAGTGAGAATTATTGCAGATAATAAAATAACAAAATATACATGTTTACTTTTCACGATTATTCATCCTACCGTTTAAATTAAAAGTTTAATGATAAACCAAGAAGTATTTGCCTAGGCGCTGAATAAAAATCAGGTCTTGTAAAAAACTCTTTCAAAGTATTTATTCCTCTCGGTCTTGACTGAGCTCTGGTTTCTTCAAGAGTATATCCCGCCCTACCGGTATCCGTAAAAACAGTTAGCTCATTCGGAGTATCGAAAAGATTATAAATTTTAGCAAACAGGGAAAAGTTTAAGCCGGATAATTCTAGATATTTAGTAATATACAAATCTACGTTAAAGAAAGCCGGTTTATTAGCGCTGTTTTCAAGCCCTGTCCTTTCATTTTGAAAAGAAGGAGTATAGGGTAAGCCTGAGCCTAATTGCCCGACAGCACTAATTATATAATTATTGGGAACACCTAATGTAATAGTGAAGTTTAGAGAATGTCTTCTATCCCAATTTAATGGAACAAGTTGTTTATTAATCTCAACCGGAGGCGACGCTTGTGCTTTATTGAACGCTTCATTGGGATTGGAAGCGTTGCCTTGTGCTACCTGGTAAGTATAATTTACCGTTGCACCTATACCATTACTAAATCTTTTATCTAGTGAAACCGTAATTCCTCTTACTGCGCCATAATCCCTATTTATATATTCCGCAAATTTTTTAAAATTATTTTTTATATGAATTGCAACGCCTAGAAGATTCCTAATATCTTTATAATAAGCAGTTACATTAACCCCTAAATCCGGAAACAATTCTTGTTGCAAACCTATTTCATACATTGTGGTTTCCTGAGGTTTAAGATTCGCATTACCAATTGAATTACCGATAAATTGTGGGAAATTACCCGTTAATGGAATCCTGAAATTTGGGTTTTTATATAAATACTTAAAGGGCGGTATTTGGAAAAAATGACCGTAAGAAATATGCAAAGCTCCTTTATTGCCTATCGGATAAGATATGCCGATTCTAGGGCTTATCTGTTTTTTTGCAGAGGCTCTAAAAAAATACTTTGAGGGGTATGGGGGTTGCAACGGATCAAGTGCTGCGATATTATTTGGATCTCTTAGTACCTCTCCATCCGGCTGAAAGTAATCAAACCTG
>ENA-ORDP01000794-ORDP01000794.1-marine-sediment-metagenome-genome-assembly--contig:-NODE-794-length-19088-cov-6.598907_pt1 | contig 19088 bp, 17 predicted proteins | sample MGYA00248627_ERZ508539 | MGnify/ENA primary metagenome ERZ508539 (study PRJEB26208, sample SAMN05571518) | marine sediment metagenome | biome: deep sea; feature: Hydrothermal vent; material... | reverse complement strand
CATGGGATGTGAGCGCTAACCGTTTTTCCGAGACCGCCGGGCGGCTGATGTACCGGCATAACCGTTCCAGCTTCTTCCGTTCATGAGCCTTGGCGGCCACGCCCGCATGCAGGGAGAACCCGGCTACTTTGCCCACCGTGTCACCGAACTGCCCCGGATAGCAGGCAGCGTTTGCAGGGTAAATACCTTCCAGCATGGCGGTGTCCTGATTCGTGCGGCTATTCTTGTGCTCGATAACGAACACTTTCGATTGATCGAAGTGAAATCACCTACGAGTCTCAAGGATTACCACATCACTGATGGTGCGGTGCAACTGTGGGTGATGCGCAATGCCGGGTATCCGGTCAACCATGTTGAGATCGCTTATATTGACAATCAGTTCGTCTATGGTGGTGACGAGGATTACCGCGGGTTGTTCAACTATGCGTATATCACCGTGGAAGCGGAGGCCTTGCAATTGGAAGTCCCTGATTGGATAGCACAGGCGTACGCACCACCTTCCGGTACCATGCCGGAAGTTGAGCCCGGCGAACAATGCAACAACTCTTTTGCCTGTTCCTATCGCGAATACTACGCGTCTACGACCTGTGACTATCCCGTGGAGATATTACCGCGAGGAGGTAAGGTGGCCGCAGCATAAAAGTACCATTACAATTCCGGCAATATACTTCTTCATTAACGTAACTTTTTACACGCCATCAATTAATGCCTGGCGTATACCGAAGCTTTATCTTGTTTGTCGATTAACATTACGGCGTAATTACCTTTACGATGCCCTTCCATGCCTGGGGAACCCATTGGCATACCGGGAGCCGCAAGACCTTTGGCATAAAGTTTTTCTTTTAATAATTTTTTAATGTCCGCAGCTGGCACATGTCCCTCGATAAAATATCGCCTTATTTTCGCAGTATGACAAGACTGGTATTCATGCTTTACATCAAATTTTGCTTTAACTGTTTGCATGTCACGCTTATTGACAGCTTTCACATTAAAACCATTTTTCTCTAAATGTTTTATCCATTTATTACAGCACCCACAGGTTGGGCTTTTGTAAACGGTTATATCAATATCTTTTGCATAAACATTGGGTGCACTATAAAATGAGTACGCAGTTAAAAAACCAAAAATGACGGCAAAACTTGTATTTCTTTTATTCATCTTTTTCTCCTGTAAATATCGAGATAATATTTAAAAATAGTTATGTTCACAACACAGCAAATAGTGTAGAAACCTATGTGATAGAGTGGTTGACTCGAGTATTAGGAAGGATAAACGCCGTTTTTCCCAAAGTCCACGGGTAATTCACGGGTACTGGACAGCCATTCGCCCCGTTATCACCACGAAATCTTGCCGAATTGTACACCACCACCGGAAAATCCTCCCTCTCCATCTCCACTTTCCTGCTATTCCCGACCATCAGACAGTCCAATACCCCGTCGCTTGTGCCAGAGCAAGGGCGGCAACAACTCGAGTGGATTAGGTACCGAATTCAATTGAAAAATTACAGCGACAGGTAATGATGAGCGTATTTTCTATGGCTTCCGGTATGTCTTCAAAAAGCGCAACCATTTCTTCGGGTGAACGCAAGTAAAGATGGTGATCTTCCTACAGAGGACTTTCACCTTATTAGTTCATACCCATGCTGGGCATACACAAGGCATTGAGCTGCAAACCGGCATGGAAATGACCAGCAACGAGGCCATTAAACAGGCCGTCGCGGCAAGCGGCTATCCCCCATAGCACAGGCGTTTCGGCAGTTTGTGCCGAACAAGGTCAATGACATGCTGACATCGAACCGATAAATGAACTATCGGTTATGAACCGGGTCTACTCTAGAACCGTAAAGTTGGTTATAATAAAAACTTATGTATATCTTCAGACGACAGGTTTTCCGTATATTGGCCAGATTACTGGTTGTCAGCGTAGTCCTGGGCAATACAACCGTAGTATGGGCGTCTGTGGATGCAGCCCTGGCAGACAATGGTAGGTCGAGTGCCGCATGCCTGCACCATCAACAAAGCGATGACCAGCAATATGGAAGTGGAAATTGCTGTCAGGAGTCTGGTGCGGGTGATTGCGGTGAGTATTGCAATAATACCTGTACAGGCATGTTTACAAGCGCAGTTCCACAATTTTCTGACAGATTGTCGGCCAATTTACCTTCCAACACAAAATTCTTGCCCAACACCATGACCCTGTCCGAAGGGGTTGATATTGGGCAACTACATCGCCCCCCTATATTCTCCGTATAGCATAATCGTTTAACCAATATTGTTATTGAAAGCTGCTGAGTGCTCAGCAGAGGATCAGTGTTGTTGCATGTACTTGAGCAACAACGGCAGGAGAAAAAATGCGTACTTTAAAACAACAAATTGTGCTGGTATGTGCCTTGATCGCAAGTAGCGTATCGGTACAGGCAATACCGGGAGATGCCTTACCCGAGCCAAAGATCAAACGGGGCTTGATGAATTTCCCTGTGGATACTTACCAAGGTGGACATTTACAAGATGGCCTGGCCCAGGGCACAGGCCATGTTGTTGCGTATGCCTGGAGAAAATAAATGAAATTTGGAAGACTGATTAAGATAACAATTTTGAATGTAGTTTTACTAACACTGGTGGCATGCAGTAATGATGAGAGTGTCGCTGTAAAAGAGTCAGGATCTGAGCAGGCAAGCACAGGGGAGAAGAAAATACTTTATTGGGTGGCACCCATGGATCCTTCCTACCGCCGCGATAGCCCGGGTAAATCCCCTATGGGTATGGATTTAGTGCCTGTCTATGATGAAGGTGGCGGCTCTTCTGTAAAAATATCCCCCGCAGTCGAAAATAATATGGGAGTGCGCACTGCCCGGGTGATAAAAGGCAGGCTCTGGCGGCGTATCGATACCGTTGGCTATGTGGATTTCGATGAGAACAAGATTTCACATATCCACATGCGTACCACAGGCTGGATCGAAAATTTAGTGGTCAAATCAGAAGGCGAGCGGGTCAGCCAGGGGCAATTACTATTTGAAATTTATTCTCCGGATCTTGTCAATGCACAAGAAGAATACATCCAGGCCTTGGGTGCCGGAGGGGGAAGCCTGGCCAGGGCATCAGTGGATCGTTTGATCTCACTGGGGGTATCAAATCAGCAACTGAGGAAACTGAAAAAATCCCACCAGGTTGATCAATATGTACAAGTATATGCTCCGCAGGATGGCATTGTCGCCGAATTGAACGTGCGTGAAGGCATGTATGTAACGCCCAAGCAGGACATTATGACCCTGGCAGATCTTTCCAGCGTCTGGTTACTGGCCGAAGTCTTTGAGAGTCAGGCCGACTGGGTCAAGCAAGGTCAAACGGCGGAAGTGCGTCTGTCTTATCTGCCCGGTTACGAATGGGAAGGACGTGTGGAATACATTTATCCCAGTCTTGATACCAAGACACGCACACTCAAGGTGCGGCTGCGCTTTGATAACCCTGATGAAAAACTCAAGCCCAATATGTTTGCCAATGTCACGATTTATGGCGGCGAAAAAAGAGAGGTGCTGATGCTACCGCTTGAAGCCCTGATACGTACTGGCCGTGATGAACGGGTAATTATCGCGATGGGTAAGGGGCGTTATCAGTCGCGCAAGGTAAGAATGGGTATTGAATCTGGCGACTGGATTGAAATCGCTGAAGGACTGCAGTCAGGCGATACGGTAGTGACCTCGGGACAGTTTTTGATCGACTCGGAAGCCAGTCTTAAGGCCAGTTTGGCGCGTATGACCAGCCCTGAGACCAAAAAAGAACAGACGCAGAAAAGGACAGAAACGAACGACGTGAAAATAACCGGTACGGGTGTGTTGAAAATGGTGGTGGCTGAGGAAAGCAAGGTCAATATAAGTCACGAGCCCATCCCCGCCCTGGGTTGGCCCGGAATGACAATGAATTTCAAGGTTAAACAAGGTGTGGCTTTGGACAATTTTAAACAGGAAGACAAAGTGGAATTCGACCTGGAAGAAGGTCAGGACGGCTATGTCATCAACAACCTGCGTAAAGTGAAATAGAGGGAGGCGATCATGGTAACAGGCATCATTAGCTGGTCGCTCAATAATCGCTTTTTAGTATTATTATTGACGGCCATTTTAATTGGTTGGGGGCTCTTCGCGGTCAAGAACACACCGTTGGACGCTATCCCGGATCTCTCCGATGTGCAGGTGATTATCAAAACCACCTATCCGGGACAGGCACCACGCGTGGTGGAAGACCAGATCACCTATCCGTTGACGACGGCCATGTTGTCAGTACCCGGTGCGGTGACGGTGCGGGGTTATTCATTTTTCAATGACTCGTATGTATACATCATTTTTAAAGATGGCACCGATCCTTACTGGGCGCGTTCACGGGTGCTGGAATACCTGAGCCAGGTGGCGACACGGCTGCCGCCCGAGGCCCGTCCCGCGCTTGGACCGGATGCCACTGGCGTGGGCTGGATTTATGAATATGCGCTGGTGGATCGAAGCGGCAAAAATGATCTGGCGCAGCTGCGTTCCCTACAAGACTGGTTTTTAAAGTACGAGTTGCAGACGGTTCCCGGGGTGTCCGAGGTCGCCACCATTGGCGGTATGGTGAAACAGTATCAAGTGGTGCTGGATCCGAATCGCTTGCGCGCCTACAATATTCCCCTGCATAAAGTTCGCATGGCCATAAAAAATGCAAACCAGAAAGAAAAGTTTTTATCACTTAATACCAAAGCAGCATCTTTTATTAATGATTTAGCTTTGCCAATATCTTTGTTAATAATTTCTAAAGATTTTCGATCTTTTATGTCCCCCCTAAGCTTATACATAATTGATTCCAATTCATTCTTCTGATCGGAGTCTATTGCTTGCAATTGCTGTTCAAAAGGTTCTATCCCTTCCAGGTAGGCGGACAACGCTTTATCACTTGCTTTTTCATATTCCTTATTTTTGTATAAACTCTGTACATCATTTAAATAAAATGCAGCTAATTCAATAGTAAGTACTTTACTTGTTTTAGCATTGTGCAAACGAATTGCTGCAAGATAAAGCGTATCTGATTTACTATTTGCTTTAAATTTCTTGAGTAATTTTTTATCAGGTAATGTTGATATTTCATCCAAAGATGTTTTGCTAATGGCTTTACTGTATATTTTAGACAATGAATCTTTGCTCATTTTATATCTATTTTTATACCGTAAAGAATTTATATGAAATGCAACATCCCAAATTTCTTTATCCGAAAGCGAATTGAAAGGCGGCATACTTGTACCGCTAATACCCAGTCTAATTGTGTTATAAATTTGGAACGGAGAAACTGAATTCATTAAAGTGTTGTTTAAAAAGTTAGTCGGTTTTGGGTTTAAGTTCTTTGCTAATACACCATTTCCATCTCCATTAGTGCCGTGGCAGGTAGCACAACTGGTTTTAAATATTTTGTTCCCATTCAAAATATCCGGCCAACGCACCGGTGATACGGAGATAAGATTTAATTTTAAAATTTTTGATTTTATGTTATTAACAATATTGTTTACATCTTCTTGATCAGCTTTAGCTCCAACCAGTTTCTTTAATTTTTCCAAGTTACCTTTAATCTCTAAGATATTATTGGAATTGATTTCCCCGGAAAATTTATTAAATAAATTTATTGTCTTAGCACTAAACTCCTTCATCTCATTATATTCATTTGCATTTATTGCTTTTCCATCTTTTACTGAATTATGGTAATCGGTTCCAATATAATCTAATAGATTAATAAAAGTTCTCACATCATTTTTTAATTTATTTTCCTGTGAAAAAAGTTTACCGGAAAATAGAACGCTAAAAAATATCAATAGAATTAAGAAATTATTTTTCATCTTTGCTCACAAATTTAATTATACTTATTAAGACTAAATATGAATAGCAAATTACGGATTTTATAGTATAAGTCAAAATTGATCTCACATATTTTCAACCACCAAGTGCAGCTTGTATAAATATTTTTTGTACTGTTTGAAACAACCTTTTATCCTATGAGCTTAAAAAATAAAGAATCATTTATCTATTTTATTATTGCCGAAGAAATTGTAAATTTTGATAAACTCAAATTCATTATTTTTTAATTTTATGTTATGGCTGCATATCAAAGCGAAATACTAATTACTTTAGTTAAATTAAGGTATTACCTAATCAGTCTTATTGAAAGCCCTGAGGAATGTTATGATAATTTTAATATTTCAGAAGAGTTTTTTGAAAGAAGAAATATTAATAATGGACAGGAACTAATAGAAAGGCTACAGGATAATGGCATTAGCAATGACTGTGACATCGCATTCAATAAAGACATTCACAACATATTTAAAATAGTAGCTAAGGATTTTTCTTCTAACCCCGATCTCAAATCAATATTGGAAGAATTTGAAATCGAAGTGAATGAAGCTCATATAAAAGAGGACAACATTTCAAAATTTAGAAGAGAAAGAGAAGAAAAATTAAATGTAATAATTAACATACTTTTTAAGCTTGCTAAAAATTGGTCTATGCACCACGAGATTGAAGATTCAATAGATGACTTTAATGTTTTAGATGATGTTGAACTTTTAAGACCCGATGAAGAAAAACAATTAGACGTACTTGGTGATAATTCAGTTTATTCATTTGATATAATTTCCAAACAAACTGAAAAATATATAGAATTACTCTCTGATTATTATTTTAAATATGGAGGTGATTTAATATTAGCCAGTTTCGTTAATGATATCTCAAATTTGAAATCGGAAGTTGCTAAGAAATATTCTAATCTTTCTAAAAAAAATGGATTGGGTATAGATTAATTTTTAGAATAATTTACTTCCTCTTTTTTCATTCCCGCTTTTCTTTTTTAAATAATAATTACCTGATTACAAAAGCAGCATTAACAACAGCAGTTATTTTTTTCCTTATCGTGCTCAAATCATTTATGCCATAATCCGATACTTGTGTAGACAATAACGGAGTTATTTGAAGAACTCCCATACGTGCATCACGTAAGGGACCCAATTCCCTATCCGTGGCATCTGCAATTTTTTTAGCTCTCATCATAGCATTCCTCGCAGCCAGAGCCTGTACTTCAACTTTAAGGGCAGCAATTTTAGTATAAAAATATTGAGGCTTATCAATTTTGAAATTTACTCCTTTATTAATAAGCGATGCTATTTCTAAAGAAATTTCTTTAATTTTCTTAACATTTTTTGAAGATATGCCCAACCTTTGACTATAATTGTAACTTGATATAACCCCTGTAGAATAACCGTTAGCATTTAGTTTATAATTTGGATAACTTTTTATTGGTGAAAAAGATACCCTGTTTTTGGGGAATCCTTTTGAACCTAAATATTTGAGTAATATCGGCATTTCATCTTTTAATTTTTGATATGCCTGTGAAGCACTTAAAGCTTTTGCTGTTAACGTGCCCCGCAAAATTCCCAAATCAGAAGTAATCTTCATATTGGCGGAACCTGTTACTCTTATAATCTGATTAGTATTATAATTCGACCTCCAAGCACTAACTATAAGTATAACGGAGATAATTAAACTAATCCCAATAATTGATGCCGACAAGATTGTCTGATTTTTAATTTCCATAATTCCTTCTTTTTGAATTTAATTTATTTTAAATAAGAAATAAAACTTAAAGCATATAACAATGTTTAAATTATAAATTATTCCGACTTTGTTCCTTCTTTTCCCTCTTTAAGATTATCATAAAACCTCTGTGTAGGATAAGCAAAATCTATATTATTATGATTCGAAAATTGATTTAGGATTTCTTCCATTATTTCCTGCTCGCTATTTCTTCTTTTCCTTGGATCAATAAGATATCTCATTGTTAATAATATACCGCTATCTTTAATACCCGTGTAAACCGTTGGTTTTAAGTTTGAATAAAATATAAGAAACTTTCTGTTGGCTTTTTTTATTTTTTCTTCTGCAGTTTTACTAAAATGTTCCGTATGCTCTCTAACAATCTCCTCTAATAAAGATTTAGCTTTTTTCCAGTCACTCTCAAATGTAACAAGCACTGGAATTTCATTCCAAATAAATTGAAATCCTTTGGTATAGTTTGCTAATGTGTGAGTAAAGATCATACTATTAGGTACATCTAATAACCTCCCGGTACTTTGTTCGGCATCAACCCAGTTGCCTATTTCCAACATTGTAAATTTAAATAATCTTATATCTACAATATCACCTTTAAACTCACCTATTTGTATTCTATCACCCACAGTAAAAACACTTCGCCACATAATAAATGCCCAACCTGCCATGCTTTCAATTAAATCTTTTAATGCTATTGCAATACCTGCACTAAGTAGCCCGAAGTAAGTTGCAAGCGACTGTAGCCCCTCAAACCAAACTCTGACGATGAGTATAATGCCTATAAATACGGCAAAATAAATAGAATTTTTCTGCCAGTGATACCGTGTTTGTAAATTTTCGGTTTTTTTCCAAACAATACGAATTATAATTGTTCTTATTAACCAAAGGAAAAAGATGATAATTAATGAAGTAATGATTTGATATATTACATCAACTGAGAAACCTGTTATATTATTTATCCACTGAATTATTTTTGTCATAAGAGAAGATTAAAAATATTATTTAATTTTTCTGGAATAACGTTGAGCTTCACTTAAGCTATTAAAATAGCCGATTCTTACCCTGTAATAATTTCTTCTGAATTTTGAAATATAAGCTTTCTGTACGAAGGCATTATACCCCTTTGTTCGTAAAGACCTTGCAATTCTTTCGGCTTTTGGTCGGGTTCTCCAAGATGATTGTTGAATTACAAAAGAATTGCCGTCAGTCCAAATTCTGCCTCTAACATTTCTTTCGGAATTTGGATTATAATTATCGGAAACAATAGGAGCTATCTTTTTTGGTATATAAGTTTTTGTTTCATCTTTAACATTAAATGTAATTTTAGTTTTAGACACTTTCGGTTTTATCGGCGCAATATTAAATTCACCCGGTTGAGTTCCTACCGGACATCCGTTTTCCGTGACTTTTATTCCTTCAGGTGTATCGGCGCATTTATCTTTATAATCAGGTACACCGTCTCCGTCTCTGTCAATCGGGCAACCGAACATGTTTACAGAAACACCTTGTGGAGTATCAGGGCATTGATCTCTGAAGTCCGGTACACCGTCTTTATCCGTATCAACAGGGCATCCGTTTTCATCGACGAAAACACCTTTTGGTGTGTTGGGACATTTATCCTTTATATCCGGAACACCGTCTCCATCGGCATCTATCGGACAACCGTCAACAGTAACCTTTGTGCCGGGAGGTGTGTCGGGACATTTATCCCGATCATCCGGCACTCCGTCCCCGTCTTTATCACTTATACTACCTTTGTTCCAGCCGGAAAAGGCATATGAAAATCCAATACTTGCCGTAATAACAGCATCGTTTTTAGTTCCGTTTCTTGCTAAGCCATCCACTAGATCATATTGTCCAAATTGTACGCCGGCATTAATATTTACACTTAAGTTCTTTGCAATAAAATAATCTATCCCTGCTTTGAAATTATATGTAACTTCTGAAAAACCGTTAGGATTCACCAATGAATTTGGGAGCTTTAAACCGTTATCATCTTGAGGGTCGTACCAAAGTTTTCCGATTCCCGCAGAAAAATAAGGTGTAAGATGTTCCGACATAAAATAGCTGTAAACCAACCCGGTGCCTACGTAAGATATAGAGGTATTAAATTTGTTTGGTATTATTGCACCGTCCTTACCGCCTACTTTTCCTATGCCACCGAAAAATTGTAAACCGATAGCATGCCTGGAATTAAGATCAAAAAAATATCCCAAACTCCCTTCACCGAAAAATTTTGGCAGAGGTGTTCTATAATCAGAAAAAGGAATAACTCCGCCACCCGCTAACGACAAAACTACTTTACCGGAAAAAGGATGTTTAAGCTTTTCAATGGTTTGGGGATAGATTATGGTTGTTAGAAAGATTGTAAGAATTACCGTGACAAATTTTTTAATCATTGTTTCTATGAAATATTTTTATGAATTCAATATTATTTCAATACAGTATCGCTTTCACTTTAATAAGATAAGCTCTCTTACTAAAATTTTTCTTAAATATATTATAACAATACTTTTCTACTTTTCAAATAGAATATTAATTATTTTTAATTTCATATAATAATCGCCTGTTCCGAATCGGGGGAACCCTGTAGAAATTTTCCTGACTTTGTCTTAATCATTTCCAAACATTAAAGCGATTATTTCTAATCGTTCTTCTCTATTTTGTTTATGGTATTTAGTTAAATAAATTTATAAGCGGTATTGATTATAAATGTAAATTAAACAAATTTTAATAGTTAAAAATTTGAGGGCTAACATGAATATTCTTGAAGTAAAAAATCTCTATAAATCATTTGATACAATCAAAGCGGTTGATGGTGTATCTTTTAATATAAAGCAGGGGTCGGTATTCGGACTCATCGGTAGAAACGGTGCCGGTAAGACAACTACTCTTAGGATGATGATGAACATATACACACCCGACAGCGGAGAAATTCTCCTTAACGGTAAACACATCGACAATGAGTTTAAGAAAAAAGTTGGATATCTACCCGAAGAAAGAGGGCTTTATAAAAAGATGACGGTAATGGACACCCTTCTTTTCTTTGCCGATGTTAAAGGTAAAAAAGGAGCCGATATAAAAAGAAAAGCAAATGAGTATTTAGAAAGGTTTGATCTTGCCGATAGAAAGCTTACAAAAATACAAGACCTTTCAAAAGGAAATCAACAAAAGATACAATTTATTGCTACAATATTACACGACCCTGAATTTTTGGTTTTGGACGAACCGTTTTCAGGATTAGACCCTATCAACACAGACCTGCTAAGACAAATAATAATTGATCTGAGAGATAAAGGTAAAGTAATAATTTTTTCTACTCACCTTATGGACTTTGCCGAAAAGATGTGTGATTATATTACAATGATTGACCATGGTAAAATTATTCTCGACGGTAATTTAAGTGAACTAAAGGCACAATACGCAAAGAAAAACGTTAGCTTAAATTATGAAGGCGACATCTCATTCCTTAAGAATAATTCAATGATTGAAAGTATAGACGATTTCGGTAATACAACGGGAATAAGATTAAAATCTGCATCAGATATTCAAGAGCTGTTAAAATTATTAGTAAACAATAATGTTACTGTTAAAAAGTTTGATGCAAATGATATTTCTCTTCACGAAATATTTGTTCTGCTTGCTGAAAATAACGAAGTAAAGGAGGAAAAAAATGTTTAATCAAAGAATGCTTTCAATACTAAAGAGAGAACTTAAAGATAAAATATTAAGCCGAACATTTATTGTTATGACTCTTTTGGTCCCTTTGTTTATGGTTATAATTTTAGCGTTACCTACGTACCTAATGACAATGGATAAAAATGATAATTTTAATATTACCGTTATTACTGAAAACAACAAAATAGCAGATAATTTAAAAACTGAATTAGGAAAAATAGAATCAGTAAAAGAAGGTAAATCACGAATTAAATTTTTAGTAAAAGATGAAAACGGTTTAAAAGAATATCTAAAAGAAAATAAACAAAAGATTTTGAATGAAAATATTACGGGTGTTATTTATTTACCAAAAAAATCGGCAGCGGATAAAAGATTAAAATTCTATTCAAATAATCCGAACAATAAAAATTTGTTCAACCAGTTAAAAGGTTCTTTTAACCAAGTACTGACAGACAATTATTTTTCAGGTAAAAATCTTTCCGAAAAAGATGTTAAATATGCAAGGACACGTGTATTCTTTGATTCTTTTAGAATATCAAAAGATGCATCCATAAAAGCCGAAAGTAAAGGCAACAGGATAATATCGTTCCTCCTTACTTTTTTGCTTTATTTCAGTTTGATATATATGGGCACTATGGTGATGCGTTCGGTTGTTGAAGAGAAGAACAGTAAAATAGTAGAAGTTATTCTTTCCTCTGTAAGCAGCAAAGAACTTATGACCGGCAAAATTCTTGGAGCGGCAATAACCGGGTTATTACAGATGATTATTTGGTTAACACCTTTAATTCTTTTAATATCTACTTCCATTTTTATTATCCCCGCTGAATTTGCCCTGCAAATAGATATGCCTCTAATTCTATATTTCTTATTTAACTTTTTTATCGGTTTAATAACCTTTCTCGGTTTATTCGCTACTGTCGGTTCCATATTCGATAACGACCAGGACGCTCAGTCAGGTATTTGGCCTTTAATGATGCTTGTTATTATACCATTCTTTATCGCAATTGCAATACAGGATAACCCCAATAACTCTATTGGCTACATATCCTCAATGTTTCCCTTTGCATCCATAATAGTTATGCCGGCAAAGATGTCCTTAATAGATGTTCCTTTGTGGCAAATCTTAATATCTGTGGTTGTGAATTTGGGAACAATGTTCGGCATATTTATTCTTGCCGGTAAGGTTTACAGGGTCGGTATATTATCGACGGGTAAAAAGCCCAAATGGTCTGAAGTAATAAAATGGTTAAAATACAAATACTAAAATTAACTGCTTAAGAATTTTTATTGATATTTGCTCGATGATATTAACCTCTTGTCGATTTTATCAATACACTTGACGAATAACGCATTGCTTTCTAAGTATTATTAAATAGTTTCTCATTGAAAAATTCTTTTCTGAAATTAATATAGACGAAAAGATCTTTAAAACTATTTTCTTCAACGAGGGTTCAAATGACTTTGATGTCAATTGTGTTAACAACACTGATGGTATTGTTCGGAGGCTTAATACTGTTCTTTATATTTAGCTTCATTTTTTATAAACTAAGAGCTAAATCTAACTATCAAGTTAGACGTTAATTTAAAACTATAAAATGAATATATATCCTACATTATTAGTTTTTATAGGTATAGTATTCCTGTTTGGAATCGGAGTGATACTTATATCTTATATTTCATACCGAATTAAAAAGTCAAAGAAGTATAAAAGGATATAAGACAAGCCTTAGCATTTACTAACACTTCACACCCAATCATTAATTTTAATTTTTTATTCACAAAGATTTTTTTAAATAAATTTCTTTAAGTCTTACCGTCTATCAAAAAGTTACTCAATATTTTTGGATGTTTCTAACTTTGTAATTATTTTATAAAATTAAAAATAAAAAAGGGGCAGTATTATTTTATAAAATTAATATAGGTGACACTGATGAAACTACTTCAAGCCTTTAAATTATCTTTCTTTTTTCTTATTCTCATATCCGCAAACAATTATTCACAGACCAATTCAAAATATAATCAGCACGATGTGTTTGACCCTACTTTTTTAATTGCTCCCGGAACAGCATACAGAAGCGGCAGCGGAATGCCCGGACCCGCCTATTGGCAGAACAAGGCTGATTATGTTATAAAAGTGAAATTAGATCCGAAAGAGAATTTAGTCTCCGGTAATGTAAAAATTACTTATACAAATAATAGCCCCGATAATCTTACACATCTATGGCTGCAACTTGATCAGAATAGATTCAGCCCAAAGTCAAGAGGAGCAGCAACTACACCAGTTAGAGGGGGTAGATTTAGCGGCGGAAACTTTGAAGGTGGTTATAATATCTATTCAGTAAATTTAACAATTAATGGACGAAACTATAAAGCAAATTATTTAATTGATGACACAAGAATGAGAATTATTCTTCCTAAAACTTTAAAAGCAAAAGGCGGAAAAGTTAATATCAAAATAAAATATAGTTTCCCGGTGGCAGAATACGGTTCGGATAGAATGGGAACTTTGAAAACAAAAAAAGGGACTATTTACGAGATTGCCCAATGGTATCCTCGTATGTCGGTTTATGATGACGTAATCGGATGGAACACGCTCCCCTATCTTGGAGCCGGTGAATTTTACTTAGATTACGGTAATTTTGATTTCAGTATTAAAGCACCTACAGATTTTATAGTTGTTGCATCCGGTAAATTACAAAACCCAAATGAAGTACTGAATGCAAAAGAAAGAAAAAGATTAGCCAAAGCAAAAAGAAGCGACGATAGAGTTTTTATAAGAACTGTTGATGAGGTAAAAGCATTGGATTCGGTTTCAAATGTTTCTGATTATAAAACTTGGCACTTCAAAATGTTTAAGACTAGGGATGTTTCATGGGCTGCATCACGTGCTTTTGTCTGGGACGCCGCAAGAATAAACCTGCCCGATAACAAAACAAGTCTTGCAATGTCGGTTTATCCCTATGAAGTTGCGAGTGATTCTGCTTGGGGAAGATCTACCGAATACGTAAAAAAATCTATCGAGTTTAATTCAAAAAAATGGTTTCCATATACTTATCCTGTTGCCGTTAATGTAGCCGGTAGAGTCGGTGGAATGGAATACCCGGGAATAGTATTCTGTAGTTACAAAGCTAAAGGAGGAAGACTCTGGGGAGTTACAGATCACGAGTTCGGACATAATTGGTTTCCTATGGTTGTAGGCTCTAACGAACGAAGCTATATGTGGCAGGACGAAGGCTTTAATAGTTTTATCAATATATTCTCAACAAGAAATTTTAATAACGGAGAATATAAATCGAGAAGAGACTCGGCTCGTAAAATTGTTAAATATCTTTTGAGTAAAAACAGCGAAGCAATTATGAATTATCCCGATGTTATTAATTCAAAAGGTCTTGGTAATAATGCTTACTTTAAAACTGCAATCGGTTTATATATGTTAAGAGAACTTGTACTCGGACCTGATAGGTTTGATTACGCTTTCAAAGAATATATTAGAAGATGGGCTTTCAAACATCCCACACCTAAAGATTTTTTCAGAACTATGAATTCAGTTGCAGGAGAAAATTTAAATTGGTTCTGGAAAGAATGGTTCTATAAAAATTGGTTACTTGACCAGTCGGTTGATAAAGTGCAATATATAAACGGTGATCCGAAAGAAGGCTCTGTTATAACCATATCTAACAGGGAAAAAATGGCGATGCCTGTAAAGTTAAAAATAATCGAAAAAAATGGGAATGTATTAATTAAGAAACTGCCGGTAGAAATCTGGCACCGTGGAGGCATTTGGTCATTTAAAGTAAATTCTACATCGCTATTAGATTCTGTAATTGTTGACCCGAATTACCAATTGCCCGATGTAAACCAAAGTAATAATATTTGGACTTCAAATTACAAATTGAAAAAGTCGAAGAAGTAATTATTATAAAATATGTAGTTCCGGATTTCACGTTTATGTGAATATCCGGAACCTCATTTTAATATCTTAATTATGAATTTAAATAAAATTTCTCCTTACCCAACTCCCCTCATAAAATTAGAAAGTGATTATTTAAACAAACAAAATGTAAACCTATATATTAAAAGAATTGACCTAATCCATCCGTACATATCGGGAAATAAATGGTTTAAACTTTTTTATAACCTTATTGAAGCAAAGGAAATAGGAGAAGATACACTTCTTACTTTCGGTGGTGCTTTTTCCAATCACATTTATGCTGTTGCGGCGGCAGGTAATGAATATGGTTTTAAAACGATAGGAATTATCAGGGGCGAAAAGCATCTGCCTTTAAATCCTACACTACGGTTTGCTGAGAGCTGTGGAATGAAATTTTATTTTGTCAACAGAAGTCTTTACAGACAGAAAGAAAGTTCTGAATTTAAAGAATGGTTGGAAGATAAATTCGGTAACTTTTATCTTTTACCGGAAGGCGGAACAAACTCGCTTGCTGTTAAAGGCTGTTCTGAAATTATTACATCAATAGATATGGAATTTGATTATATCTGTACAGCTTGCGGAACGGGCGGTACTTTAGCCGGTTTGGTCTGTGGATTAAGCGGTAAGGAAAACGCACTGGGATTTTCGGTATTAAAAGGCGGAGATTTTTTAATTAAAAATGTTGAGAGGTATATTCAAAAATTTAGCGGGGAAATATTTCATAATTGGGACATTAAATTAAATTATCACTTCGGAGGTTATGCTAAAATCACAAATGAACTAATAAATTTTGTTAAAATGTTTGAAAAGAATTATGGAGTTCCTATTGAACCTATTTACACAGGCAAAATGATTTACGGGATTTTTGATTTGATTAAAAATAATTACTTTAAAAAGAATTCAACAATTATTGCACTTCACACAGGCGGAATGCAAGGATTAAAAGGACTGCAAAATAAAATAAAAAAGTATGCCTCTTCCTTATAAAACAGATACTGTTTTGGTTCAGCGTGAAATTGATTTAAAACTTGCCAGCATGAAAGATGCAACCCTTATCCGTCGCCGTCCGCATAAGTCAACAAAGGCGAAAACCTTGACGTAGACGGATGCAATTTTTTTTCTAAAAAATGGCTGAATAATCTTTTGATGTGCTGACTTTTATTATAATTAAATCTTTCGGTTTGAAACGTGCTTTACATTCAACACCTTTGGTGTTGTTATTCCTTTTTTTTCTTTAACACCTTCGGTGTTGTCTCCTGCTTAGTTTATCGATAAGTCTCACATAGAAAGTTTTTAATTTGGTCCCTTTTGATCATTTATTGACTTGACTCCGGAAGGAGTCGAAATTCAATAAGCTCGGGCATAAAACAAACAAATTGCGAAAGAACTACGAAGTAGTTCAATTTATTCCATTTCTAATAGTTCTTTTTGTGAAAAAAAATATGATGTCCAACTATGGACTGTAGGGACAAGTCGCGACTTGTCCCTACAGATAATGTTTTTCCAGAACATCAAAATATTATCTAACCTAAAAAATTAGATTAATTCTTTGTTTTGTATCATTATTAAGTTAACTTAATAAGCGTAAATAAAATCGGGGGTTTTATTCACTCCAAATATTCTTAAGCCTCTAAGAAATGATGCAAGTTGTGCTTACGCTATTTAAAAGATGAGGCATAATATCTTGCAAATAATTTATTATATATATCAAGCAAAGTAAGAAGGATGCGATCACTTTTACTTAAAAAGAATGAACTAAAAATTACATTTTATTTTACTATATAAAACAAATAGTAAAAAATGAAAATATTAATAAATTTTAAAATCAATATCTCTGCAAGATATCCTTACAGCATTGATGTAAAATTTGCAGGTTATTAATATGTTATGTTGCTGACTAAATTTAGGTATTAAATGAAATATGAAAGCTCTGATAAAATAATTTCAAAAGAAAAATATCTTGACTTATTTAGTGATGAAAACAAAGTAACTAATAAGAAAAAGCAAAAAAAAGCTTTAGAATATGCTTTAGATATTCGAAAATTTGAAATAGAATTATATTGGAAGCGAGGGACTTATTTCTGGACATTCATTGCAATAGCTTTTACTTCATATTTTATTGTATTGAATATCGAAACTGCTAAAACTGGAATCTCTAGTGAACTAAAAAATGAACTAATTTTTTTATTAAACCTATTCGGTTTGTTTTTATCAACTTCCTGGTTTTTCGTAAACAAGGGTTCAAAGTATTGGCAAGAAAATTGGGAAAAACACGTTGATTTACTTGAAGATAAAATTATTGGACCTCTTTATAAAACCACTGTTTCAAAAAGGGGGAAATTGGACCGCTTTTCCCCTCACAAGTCCTATCCTTACTCAGTTGGGAAAATTAATCAATTAATTAGTTTTGTTGTTGTTTTCTTGTGGCTTTTTTTGTTGGTCAGATTTTTAGAGGAAAAATTAAGTTTTTCATTCTCTTATATATTTTCGAGTTATACAATTATGGGTGCATTTTTTATCTTCTTTTTCATTCTTCTCTTTTGTATGGCAGAATCATCAAGAACCAACGGAAAAGAATTAAATATGAAGAAACGAGTAATCAAATAGCAACATAACCAGCTTTTGCACCCGACCGCGAATTCAATATTGTATTTCGGGACGGCGGGTGAAAAGCGAAGCCGTTAGCTGTCTAATCTAAAATTTGGAGTTATAAATGAGTGATATTTATAAAATAATTAAAGCCATTGATAAGGAATTAGAGAGACTTGGAAAAGAATTTTTAACTCCACCAGAAGCAAACAAACTATTGGAGAGATTACACATATTAAATGATAGTAATTCTCACCCTGGTTTACCAGTACGAAATTTGTTGAGAAAAAATAAAATTCTTCACGCATATCAAATAGGTGGCAAAGGTACTGAGTGGAGAATTCCGCATTCAACTTCTAAATCATCAAATATTTCTAATTATCCGTCACAAAAAATAGTTAAATCAACAAATAAAAAAATCATTGATAAACAAGAAATAGATTTTAACAAGATTAAAAAGGAGATTGAAAAAGCACGTAAAATTTACAAACCCGATAAAATTAAATACCTACTAATTGCCGAAGCACCACCAGAAAGTTTGGATAGATTTTTTTATTTCTCGGATGTTAAAACTTCTGATTGGATTTTTCTTGGTGTTATGCAAGCCATATATCCTTTAAAGAAAGAAGAATATCTTTCAAGCAAAAGAGAACCTGGATTGAAAGAAAAGCTATTGATTCAATTTAAAGAAGATGGATTTTACTTGATTGACCTTTTGGATTATCCATTATCATTTTATTCTGGTAATTTGTCAAACACAACAGAAGATTTGTTAAAGAAAGTAAAGTTACTTTCAAATGAAATTACTCAGATAATTTTAGTAAAGGTAAATGTATATGACATCGCATTTTCATTGTTAACAGAAAAAGGATTTAATGTTATAGATAAGAGAATATATTTCCCTGCAAGCGGTGGTCAATTAAAATTTCAAGAAAAGTTTAAAGCTGCTTTAAAAGAAGCAAATTATTTCAAGTAGTTCGTGTCAACAGCTAACCAGCAAATCAACTTGACCGCTTCGCTTAGCGGGTTGTGTAAGTTTTAGTTTTGGTATAAGTTTTTTTAGGATAATTAGTATTATACTTTGGTTGATTGTTAGATTTTGGTTGATTGTTATACTTTGGTTGGTACGTATTGTACGATTTAGTAGGTGGAGTATATTTAGTTTTAGTAGTTGTTTTTGGTGTTATATAAGTATTTTGTGGACTACTATTATTGTTTTTTACAGGGTAAGCATAAGTTGTTGTTTTTGGATTAGTGGTGTTACTGCCTAAATTATGTTGT
>ENA-ORDP01000793-ORDP01000793.1-marine-sediment-metagenome-genome-assembly--contig:-NODE-793-length-19093-cov-4.401880_pt1 | contig 19093 bp, 16 predicted proteins | sample MGYA00248627_ERZ508539 | MGnify/ENA primary metagenome ERZ508539 (study PRJEB26208, sample SAMN05571518) | marine sediment metagenome | biome: deep sea; feature: Hydrothermal vent; material... | reverse complement strand
AAGATGCTTCATTTCACTCAAAATAACACTTGAGAGTCATCACAATATCCACGCTACCATGGTGAGCCAAAGCGAAGGATATTGCAGACACACATGTAAGACGTTATAGACACTTTCCTGTATATCGCATATCGATATATGATATAATATCGTATGCTCAGAAACCTCGAAGGGAGAATGACACAGGACATATACGACGGAATAAACAGCCGGTACTCCAGGAAACTGCCTAATGACTTGCATGACAAGGCAAGAAGGCTACTCGATCAGATAAACGCCGCCCCTTCCCTTGGAACGTTAAAGACGCCTCCTTCAAACCGTCTGGAGAAACTGAAAGGGGATTATGAAAAGTTCTGGAGCCTGCGGATTAACGATCGATGGAGGATCGTTTTCCGGTGGAAGGGAGCGGACGCGCTCGACGTGAAAATAACCGATTATCATTAGAGGATCAATAAGATGCTTCCGAAGAAAAGGCCACCCACGCATCCGGGCGAAATGCTGTTAAAAGAGTTTTTAGAGCCTATGGGCGTAACCCAGGTCAAGTTCGCCATCCATTTGAAATGGCCCTACGCAAGATTAAACGAGATAATAAACGGGCGGCGCGGTGTCTCGGCGGAGTCGGCGATGGCTTTTGGCGACGCATTGGGCGCGGAACCTGAGTTCTGGCTGAACCTGCAAAGGGATTTCGACCTCTGGAGGGCGGGAAAAAACCGTAAGCCGGTTAAGCGGCTTGCGAAGGCTGGTTAATCAACAGATGAGCAGTAAAAAATCTGATCTTCTATCTTGAGCTCAGCTCCGGTTCGGCTTTAAGATATGGATGATGGTGTAGACACCGTAAAGCAAGAACAGGGCGCCGATGATAAACTCTGAAAAGCTCGTTGAGCTGATGGCTGTCACGAAAAACCAGCCGCCTATAACAGCCAGCAAAAAGCCGAGGACAAGAGTGAAAAGGGCGCCCGCCCGCCTTTTGACGACAGCTCCGGGGTTTGATCGGGGCGATTTAAGTTTGTATCGCCATTTCAGGCTCTCGTAAGCCCGTCTGATGCGGACAGAAACTCCGGCCATTTTGGAAAGCGGCTCGTCGCAATATGAGCAGGCGGTATCCGCCACCCTGTTGGGACAACCGCACTGGGGACAATTTATAAAATCGGACGATGTTTTCGGAAACTCTTTGTGGCCCGGGTCAACCGGCATCTGTATGCTCCAGCGCTTTTTTTATTAGAGGTATACTTACTTTCTTGCCGGTTGTCAAGGAGCGCTGGTCGATAAGGCTCAAGGCTTTTAACTGGCTTTTCGGATCTCTGTCGAGATGGGTCAACATCCAGTTGGCCTCGCGGCGCGGAAGGGTGAGCCGAAGGTCGGAAGCCATTTTTTGAAGCACCTCCACTTTTCTGTCGTCGCCCACCGGCTCAAGTGTCACGACATGGCCCCACAAGAGCCGTGTCGCAAGCCAGTCGGCGAACCTCCATTTTGAAGGCGGCGTCCTTAACGCGGCGGCGAACCTGCCGCCAGCCTGGGTAACTGCGTTGTAAAGGTGGAAGACCTGATCTTCCGATTCTTTTGCGCCTTCTATAATCTCAAGCCGGTCTATGGCGAGAAAAGAGGCCGACTCGAAAGAGGCGAGCCGGATTTTAAGCTCCTCATACGTGCCAGAGCCGCCAACTTTTTCCACAAGATCGGCGCCGTCCAGATAAAGTGAAGACGAACCGCTCTGGGCTGAAGCCTCTTTGCCCATTGCTGTGAGCAGATGAGTCTTGCCCGACCCTGGAGGGCCCGTGATGACCAGGCTTGCTGGCCGATCCTGGTTTTTACCAGTAAAATGGTTGCAGATCAGGGCGGCCTTCTCATTATTTCCATCAACGACGAAGTTTTCAAAGCTGTCGTTTCTGTGGGGCGGGAAAGCAAATTTCAGTTGCAATAGATTCACCTTTGTGAAAAAAACATGTTCTGTTGAAAAAACAAACCAGATTGTACCAGCCGCGCGCCCATAACTTGTTATAAACCTTTACTATTAGTTTTGTCCTTTGATTTCAACGAGTTACCAGACCGCTTCATTATTAATCATTTTGTAGTAAGTCGTTATATATTAATCGCTTCTTAATATTAGTCACACGGTTGCCAACAGTTTTTCCACATTCGATGTGGAAGACTTCCGCTCCATATAACAACCCCATTATAAGCGGACATTTTGTTGACGCGCCGGGTGAGCGGCAATAGAATAACAAAACAAATCTACAATGAAAGCGTAAATACAGATAGAGCCGTGGCAAGTGTTATCCGAGCCTTACCAGACCGGGTGGCCAACCAGATTGCCGCAGGCGAAGTAGTGGAGCGCCCCGCCTCGATCATAAAAGAGCTAGTGGAAAACTCTCTTGACGCAGGATCGGCCTTCGTCACCGTTTTTATTCGCAACGGGGGTAAATCCCTTATTGAAGTGACCGATGACGGCTCTGGAATGTGCCGTGACGACGCCCTGTTAGCTTTCGAGAGGCACGCTACAAGCAAGATCAAGGACGAAAACGATTTAAAAGCCATCCACTCTTTTGGTTTCAGGGGAGAAGCGTTGGGCTCTATCGCCTCTGTATCAAGGCTAACCTTGTCTACATGCCTGACCGGAGAGGAGGCGGGAGCTGAAGTGGTCATAGAGGGAGGCGCGCTAAAGAATGTAAAAGACTCCGCTCCGATAAAAGGCGCCAGGATTTCTGTCAGCTCTCTTTTTTTTAACATACCTGCGCGCAGAAAGTTTTTGCGGTCGGAAAAAGTGGAGGCCTCGCACTGTCAGGAGGCTGTAATCCGCCAGGCTATGGGCAGGCCGGACGCGCGTTTCAGACTGTTAAGAGACGGCAGGCAAGCCTTTGATACCCGCGCCATACCGGAAAAAGAAGGCCTGATGGGCCGCATTAAAGATCTTTTCGGCGAAGATTTGGCAAAGGAGCTTACGCCGGTCGATTTTTCATACGGCGCCATGAGACTGACCGGGTTTATATCCAGGCCGGGAACAAGCCGGGGCGCCCGTGACACCCAGTATATCTACATCAATGGCCGTTACGTAAAAGACAGGCTTATTAATCTTGCGATCGCCGACGGTTACAGGTCGCTGATACCAAAAGGGAGGTATCCCGCGCTTTTCCTCTACCTTTCCATCCCGCCGGAGCGTGTGGATGTGAACGTGAGCCCGACGAAGATGGAAGTAAGGTTCATCGACGGGAGGGCCGTGATAGAGCTTGTCAGGTCGGGACTTTACGATTCGCTGAAATCCTCGCGGGATGTTAAAAAAGATTTTTATCCTCCCGCAGGCGTATCATTCAGGCCGCATGACAGGTTCGTTGCGTCTGGCGCCCCGGCGCCTGACCAGCCGCAGGTGTCGCTGGCCCAGCCTGACGCCACACTGGAGCCGGAGACGCCTGTAATCGGGCGGGAAGACTTCGGAATGTTAAAAAACCTCCCTCTGGGGCAAGGCGCCGAGCTTTTTCATTTCGATTTCGCCCTGCCGGACAATTTCGTGGTAGTAGGGCAAGTGTTTAAAACCTTCATTGTTGTGGAGGGGGCCGACCGGCTCTTGCTTATCGACCAGCACACGCTTGATGAGCGGGTAAATTATGAAAAGCTTGTATCAGCGCTAAACGACGGGCGGGTGGACACGCAGGAGCTTTTGTTTCCCGTCCAGCTTGAGCTTTCCAGAGTCAATTCGGAGTTTATGGCGCAAAACCTGGAGAATCTTCAACAGCTGGGGTTTGTCGTCGAGGCCTTTGGGGAATCAAGCTTCAACCTGCGGGCGGTTCCCGCGCTTTTGTTAAACACCGATTACAAGAGCGCGGTCATCGACATACTAGACACCGCGGTGGATGATGAGATAGATACCGATTTTTCGATAGTGGCCGAGACAGCCATAAATATCATCGCCTGCCGGGGGGCGGTCAAAGCGGGGCAGAGCCTCAACAAAGAAGAAGCGCGATCTCTTTTATCAAAGCTTGCCCGGTGCGCCCTTCCCTACACCTGTCCTCATGGGCGGCCTATAGCGCTGACGCTGGAGAAAGACGAGCTGTTAAAAGGATTCAGGCGCAGATAACCGGCGCGCGCCAGGCTTATTCCGGCTCACTTTGTCGCGCGCTTTTTTCCAGCACTTCCCTGATAGTGTTTTTGAGAGGCTCAAGGTTGGACGATTTGACAACATACGCCTCCGACGCCCATATCCTGAAATCCTGTTTGTAGTCTGAATAGGCGGTGCAAAGGACAACCGGCGTGGTCTTGTCATGCTCGCGAAATCGCCGCAAAAACTCTATGCCGTCGATTCCCGGCATTCTGATATCCAGTGTTATGAGATCGGGCTTTTGGATGTCTATTTTTTTTTGCGCCTCCTTGGCGTCTTTTGCCATGTCGACCTCGTATCCTGCGTCTTTTAGCTCTTCGCTGTATAAAAGCCGTATGTTCTCCTCGTCATCGACGATAAGGATTCTTTTCTTATTCAATTTAAACTCCGCTTGTTAAAACCCGGCTCTATTATGAGCTTATCCCGGGCGCTCCGGGCAAGTTGATTGTGAAAGTTACCCCATGTCCGAGTTTATTGTCAATTTCTATTGAACCGTGATGTAGCTGGACCATCTTTTTGCATAAAGACAGGCCAAGCCCTGTGCCCTGGGATTTGGTGGTGAAAAACGGATTGAATATTTTATGAAAATCCTCATCCGCTATGCCGCCTCCCGTATCGGATATCCTCAGGGTCACGCCGGAGCCTCTGCTTTGGGTTGTAAACGAAAGGTTTCGCAACGCCTGGTGCCTTTCACAACTCATGGCCTCCATCGCGTTAAGGATCAGGTTTATCACCACCTGTTTTATCCATGCCGCGTCTATTAAAACCTTATCGATATCAGGGTCAAGATCCATGTGAGTTTTGATTCCGTGTCCACTCAAGATGCGCGAATAAAAATCTACAGCGTCCCGAACCACAAAGTTAAGATCGTTCTCCTGGCGTTTAATGGAGACATCTTTTGAAAGATCAAGAACATTACGCAGTAGCGTCTCGAGCCTGTCTACCTCCCCGGCTATTATGGAGGCGTATTTCAGGCTGGTTTTATCGCCCTTTAAGGTGGAGATGAGCCGTCTGGCAAATCCCCCTATGCTCACCAGCGGGTTTTTTAGCTCATGGGCGAGCTCGGCGTAGACTTCGCCCAGCGTTGACATTCTTTCGACCCTGACCATCTGTTTTTCCAGATCCAGGCGCTCTTCGCTTTCTGCGACCCATTTCTCGAAAAGCTTCATGTTTTCGATAGCCCATGCGGCCGGAGCCGCAAAGCGGGTCAGAAGCTCCATGTCCGCGCCGGATATCGGATTTGAATTATAAAGGTTATCAACTAAAATCGCTCCCAGCGCGGTGTCCCGGACAACCAGCGGAGCCATAGCGAACCTCTCACAGCCAATGGCCGAGAGAAGCTCCATGTCGCTCTGCTCTAGATCGCCCGCCCCTTCTATATTGACCGCCACTTTCTGGCCGATGACTTTTGAAATTATCGCGCCGATGTCCGCGCCCGCTACGGGAAATTTCAATGACCGGGCCAGCCGGTTAAATTGCGAATTTTTCACTTCGAAAATGTCGTGGTCTAACAGCCAGGGAACAAGATCTTCCGGCGGCTGTTCTTCAAGATCGTTCCATATTCGCCCGGCGTGCTCCGCCGAATCCGGCCCCATACCGATCATCCCCCGCAACAGCCCTGCGCTCTCATCAACAAGAAATAAAATGGCGCGGTTAAACCCCAGGCCGCGGCCCACCGTCACGCACGAAAGAATTACTCTTAAAAGATCTTCCAGGTTCAAGGTCCGGCGCATAGCCATCGACAGCTGGAAGAGGATGGAAAGCTCTCTTACGTTTTGCTCGTTTTTTTCAAGCGCCTCCTCTAGTTGCTGATGCGTCCTGGCCCTGTCGACGGCCTGGGCGGCGGTCTGAGCGATAGCCGCGAGGATATGAATTTCTTCGCTGGTAAAAGCGACAAAATAATTTGGGCTTTCGGTTATCCTGTCAGCCAGAACTATCGCCCCCACCACCTGCTCCTCGAAAATCATGGGACAACAGACAACGGACACCGCCGCGATAATATCCAACCCCTCAAACCTGGTATCGGCGCTGATATCGGCCACGTTTACTGTTTCTCTGGAAACTGTGGCAAGCGTTACGACCGTCTCGCAGACAGGCCTCAGCAACTCCGGGTCGCTCCCCGATTCAGAGAAATGCTTGACTTTAAGCTTTTCATCGATGTCGGCGACCCATACGGCCTTTACTTTCGCGCCGATAAGCTCGGAGGCGACGTTTGCGGTGATACGCACTATCTCCTCAATGTCGTTAGTTGCGTTGATAAGACGCGATGAGCCGTTTAGCTTTGTGTAGACCCGCGCTTTTTCTTTTATCCGATCCATGTCCCACGCCGCTTTTATGGCGCCGGCCACCTGCCGTGAAATTTTCTCCAGCCTGGATATATCCTCATCGCTATAGCGGGTCTCTTTTTTGCTCTGAACATAAATAACGCCTATACATTCATCCTCTTCTATGATCGGAACTCCGAGCATGCTCGTATAGCTCTCCTCACCTGATTCGGGAACAAAATGAAAATCTGGATCGTCTTTGGCCCTGGCCAGGGCCGCCGGTCTTTTTTCGCGGACAATACGCCATGAAACACCCTTGCCTCTGGGAAGCCTTACTGCGTCCACCGCCGATCGCCAAAGCCCGTGGCTCGATTTTAGCGTGAGGGTCTGCTTTGACTCGTCGAGAAGTAAAAGCGCGCATGCGTCGGCGCCAAGTTGCTTTTCGGCGCTTTCGACCACCTGGTCAAGCATTGTCTGGAGATGCAGGCGTGAGCCGGATATACGGCCTATATGCAGGATATGGTCATTATCGGACATTGTTATCTCCCCGCTGAACCGATGGCCCGCTTGTAAAGTTTCCCGTACTTGCGGGCCGAATCCGCCCAGGAGTGATTCTCCCTCATTCCTCTTTTAATCAACTTAACCCATTGCTCCGGTCTGCCGTTGAAAAAATCGAGAGCCTCACATATTTTTCTGTAAAGCGCGTCTTGTGTATACTCATCAAATTTAAAACCATTGCCGCTACCGGTTTTCGGGTCGAACCCGGTTACCGTATCGTTCAAGCCGCCGGTGGCGCGTACCAGCGGCGCGGCGCCATACGCAAGAGAGTACATCTGGGTCAAACCGCACGGCTCGTACTTCGATGGCATCAGAAAAATGTCGGCGCCTGCGATAATACGATGGCTAAGCTTTGCGTCGAACCCGACGCGGGCTGACGCCCTGCCCGGATATCGCGATTCTATTTCGCCTATGGCGTCTTCATATTTTTTTTGCCCGGAGCCGAGGATAACCAGTTTTATGTCCCGTTTCATCATTGCGTCAAGACATCCTAACAAAAGATCAATACCCTTTTGCTCTGTGAGCCTCGTGACCATGGCGAGAACCGGCTGGGGGCCCTGATCGAGTTTTAGCTCTTTTAAAAGTTTCTCTTTGCAGATTTTTTTCCCGCCAAGGTCTTTGTCCGAATACCTCGCCGCGATAAACGGATCGATAGCAGGATTCCATTCCTTATCGTCGATGCCGTTTAAGACGCCGAAAAGATTTGATGACCTGCCTGTTAAAAGCCGGTCAAGGCCCGCCCCCTGGTCAGGCCCCTGGATTTGCTCCGCGTAAGTTTCAGAGACGGTGGAAATCATGTCCGCAAAAAGCAGACCGCCTTTTAACAGGTTGATCCCCCCGAAATATTCTAGCCCGGCCATATTGAAAAGCTCGTCCCACTTAAGACCGAGAAGATGCCACTGGCTTGCCTCAAACCGCCCCTGGTAACCAAGGTTATGAATTGTCAGAAGAGAGGCGGCCGATCCCAGCGCGGGATCGTTCCGGTATCTGGCTTTGAGGTAGACAGGTATCAAGCTTGTCTGCCAGTCGTTTACATGGATCAGATCCGGTTTCAGACCTAATTTTTTGATCGCCTCCAGAACGGCGAGATTGAAAAAAGCGAACCTCTCGATGTTATCTGGATAATCGCCTTTGACAGTGTTATAAAGTTTGTCGCGGCCAAAATAGCCCTCATGGCCGATAAAGTATGTGTCATAAACACCGTTCCCGGCGTGATAGAGGGCGCCGGTTTCTATTCTTGCGGAGACCGGAATGGAGACTGATTTATCGAGAGATTTAACTGAATGCGCCTTTTTATCGATTACTTTGTAGAGAGGGATAAAGAGGCTGACGTTATGCCCGGTTTCGGCCAGAGCCATCGGCAAGGCTCCGGCCACATCGGCCAGCCCGCCTGTTTTAGCGTAGGGAACAGCCTCGGAGGAGACTATTACTATGTTCAGAGGGTTTTCTTTCGCCGATTCGCCCATTTTTTCAAGCTTCCCTTAAGCGTTTGGCCGCCTCTTCAGGTGGAACGGGATTGATGAACAATCCGGAGCCCCATTCGAACCCGGCTACACGGTTGACCATCGGTAAAAACTCCACATGCCAGTGGTAGTAACCATCATCGGCTGAATGCTCGAAAGAAAACGTGTGCAATATAAGGTTATAGGTGGGGTGGCTCAATATCGAATTTATCTTTTTCAACAGTTCTTTCAGAATAACTGAAAGCGCGTCGATTGTGCCGTCTCCGGCGTCTTCAAACCTGTGATTATGTTTTTTCGGGAGGAGCAAAGTCTCATAGGCGAACCTCGAAGCGTATGGCGCCAGCGCGATGAACCGCTCGGTCTCCGCAACGACACGGACTTTTGCGGAAGTTTCGTTGTCGATCATATCGCAGTATACGCACCTGTTTTCCCTTTTGAAATACTCGTTGGCCCCGTTCAGCTCTTCTTTAAGTAGCTTTGAAACCTGCGGCATGGCTATGATTTGCGAATGAGAGTGCTCTATCGACGCCCCGGCTGTATAGCCGTGATTTTTGAAAAACTGGGCGCATTTAATCCTTTTATCTTTTTTGAACTCGCAAAACCTGAGACGTACGGCCCGGAAAAGATCGGCTATCCGGCCGGATGAAAGATCCGCCAGAGCCAGATCGTGCCGGGGAGTCTCTATCAATACTTCATGAAATCCGATTCCACTCATCCGGTCATACATCCCTTCGCATGAGACGATAAGCTCTCCTTCACTGGCCAGGGCGGGAAATTTGTTTGGAACCACCCGTAGCCGCCAGCCCGGCCCGTTCGGCGGCGATCCGTCGTCGCGCAGGGCGTAAACCTCACCGGGAGTGGATGACTCGTTTTCTTCGCAAAATGGGCAAAAGCCTCCGGTATCCGCCTGCTGTTCTACTGGCGCGGTAACAGGGCGGTCAGCCCGCTCTTCGCTGATGATGACCCATTGGCCGATAACAGGATCGCGCCTTAGTTCCCGCATAAAAATTAAATTTGTTTGTAGCTCACATCATGCGGCCAGCCAAGCCTGCCGACCCGCATCGTAATTTGAGCAGACTGTTTTAGTCAATAAAAACGGTTTAAGTCACCTGGAGCGCTTTACCCTCTTCCAGCATTTTCAGCATTTCATCTTCTGGCGCCGGCGGACTGAAAATGTATCCTTGCACCTGATCGCAACCTATCGAATAGAGAAAATCGTATTGCGCGCGGGTTTCGACTCCCTCGGCGATTACTGTCAGGCCAAGCTCGCTGGCCATCGCTGTTATGGCTTTGGCCACCGTCCGCGCGTTTTTATCCTCCTCGATATCCACAATGAACGCTCTGTCGATTTTAAGGGCGTTTATCGGAAGTTTCGTCAGGTAGTTCAACGATGAATAACCGGTGCCGAAATCATCTATGGAAATATCCAGCCCAATTTCCCTTAAGTCAGAGAGAATATCGACGGCCCGGTCGATATCGCGGATTATCGCGCTTTCAGTCACCTCGATCTCCACGCAACCCGGGTCGATCCCATTGCCGGTGATAATGTTCCGGACATTGCTAATCAGGTTCGGCCTTTCAATATCCCTCGCCGAAAAGTTAATGGATACTTTTACATTGTTTTTTTTGCCCAGGCGCGCGCTACGCTCATCTATTTTCTTGATAAAAGCGCACGCTGTGCAAAACATCCATTCATCCAGCTCCACTATAAACCCGGTATCTTCCGCCACAGGTATAAACTCGTCTGGATAAACGATCCCATCCGGGCGTATCCATCGTATCAGCGCCTCCATCCCGACGATCTCACCGGTTTCCATATCGATTTTCGGCTGGTAGTAGGCTTTCAGTTCATTCTTGTCTATCGCCTGGCGCAGGTTTTTCCACAGTTCTATCCGCCTTACAGCTTTTTCATTCATCTCGCTGGTAAAGAAGCTATAGTTGTTTTTGCCTCTGTTTTTAACGCTATACATGGCGATATCCGCATTTTTTATTAATTCTTCAAGCGTGGCTCCGTTGGCCGGGTAGACAGCTATGCCGATGGAGACTGCGGCGTATAGATCTTCGTTTTTATAGTTAAACGGCTCTTCTAGTGAGGCGATGACACGTCCGGCGACGTTGGCGGCTTCCTGCTCGTCGCCAATATTCTCGATAATGATCGTAAATTCATCCCCTCCCAGTCTCGATACGGTATCTTCTTCCCGGGCGCAACCTACCAGGCGTATCGCTATTCCCTGGAGGAGAAGATCCCCGGAGGCGTGACCAAGGCTGTCATTAACGTTTTTGAAATCATCCAGATCTATAAACAAAACGGCGAACATGCTGTCGGCCCGTCTGGCGCGGACTATGGCCTGCTCTAGCCTGTCCTGGAAAAGCTGACGGTTCGGAAGGCCGGTCAAGGCGTCATGATACGCTTTATACTCGATCTCTTTTTCACTCTGTTTAAGCTCCGTAATATCGTAAAAGACAGATGCGTACTTGACGGTATTGTTTTTAGAGTCTTTTATGGCGGTTATCGTGAGCCGTTCGGGAAAAACCTCACCGTTTTTACGACGGTTCCATATCTCTCCTTGCCACTGACCGGTCTTTACAATGGACTCCCACATCTTTTCGTAGAACTGTTTATCGTGGCGGTCGGAGCGTAAAATACTTGGTTTTTGACCGACCGCCTCCTGGGCGCTATATCCGGTGATGTGAGTAAAGGCGGGATTTACAGACTCGATTACCGTGTCAGCGCCGGTGACCACCACCCCTTCGGTCGCTGTGTTGACCACCATTGAGGCGAGCTGAAGCTTTTCCTGAATGCGTTTGCGCTCGGTGATGTCATAAAAGGCCATGACGATACCGGTAATTTTACCCTCCTTTTTAAGGCACGTGGAAGTGAGGGATATGGGAAAGATGGCGCCATCTTTTCGCACAAAGGAGTCTTCAAAGTCGAAAAGATCCTTGCCCGCTTTCACTATATTTAACGCTATGCATTTTTTCAGGGGATGCGGCGAGCCGTCCGGGTTTAGATAGTGAAACTTTGTATGCGCGTTCTCGCCAATCAGCTCATCTTCGCCCCACCCAAGCAATCTGGCGGCCTCCGGATTAGCGAAGGTTATCGTAAGGTCTGTGTCTGTGACGATTACGCCCTGACCAATTGTCGATGTGATATCCCGCAGATTCTTTTCACTCTCGCGTAAATCCGCCTCCACCCGCCTGCGCTCGGTGATATCCCGGATGGCGGTAACGCGCGCCTCGCGTCCCTGATAAAGGGTGGACATTCCATGCGCCTCGATTCGGAAAATCGAGCCGTCCTTTCTCATCGCGTCCATCTCGTAGACACCCTCGTACCCTTCAGCAATGTTTTTGGAAACGACCTTGGTGTCCTCAGGCGCGATAAGGTCTGTAGCATGCATGCCGATAAGCTCATCGCGGGAGTAGCCGGTCATTGTCGCGAAGGTGTTGTTGCACTCTAATATTATTCCGTTCTCCAGAAATACAATGCCTTCAAAAGCCGCCTCGGAGAGTTTGCGTAACCGCTCTTCACTTTCGCGCAGGGCCCCCTCCACCCGTTTTCGCTCTGTAACCCGGCCAAGCACGACACCCAGGTTTTTTACAGCTTCGATCATGAGCGCGCCTGGCTCTTCACCCTGAGTGGTGAAAAACTCCAGCACAGCCGTGACTTTTTCCCCTTCCATAACAGGAAAAGCCAAACCGGTGTTAAGGCCTATTTCCGTTAGAATCTTCGACCTGGGGTATCGCGGGTCATCTCCTGCAGTCACGAACCATAAAGGCTCGCCACGTTCAAACGCCTGTCCGTTTAACCCTTCACCAGGCCGAAACGCCATTGACTCTGTGACTTTAACAAGCGGCTCAAACCGTTTCAGGTCGGAGGCTATCCATACTCCACTTGTGACCAGAGCGTCCGATTTATCCAGCATAAAAAAGTGCCCCACTTCCCACCCGGTGTAGCCGCATACCTTTTCCAGGCAGGCGCGCATCGCCTCGTTAATCGTGACAGCTTCATTGGCCGAGATGGCTATCTCCTGCTGGAGCCTGGCGAGGCCGGTCATATTTTCAAGCTTTTCAGCCATCTTGTTAAACGCCGATCCTATTAACCCGATCTCCGTTTTCGTTTTCAGCTTGGCGCGTTCCTTTAGATCGCCTTTTTCCAGTTTCCCTATGGAAACCAGTAGCGTGTTGAGAGGGCGCAATTGCAAATTCATCGAGAAAAAAATGAGAAGCAGGCTTAGACCGGCTACAAAAACAAGCGCGAACATCCCTTTTTCTATTGTCAAAGCCCAGGACGCGGATACCTGAGACTCAGGTATGCGTATCATAAAAACCATATATCGATCATTGTCGCCTGCGTTATAGAATATTTTCCGCCATACCCGGTACTCTTTGAGTTGCTCATCCCAGTGAATCATGGAATCCTGCTTTTCCAGGTTGACCTTCAGCTCCGGCTCGTCGGTGAGCAGGTTTGCGCCATGCCCAAGATCTTTTCCGAACAGAAGCTTTTCATCCCAGTGATGCAGGTATGTCCCATCCTCTTCAATCACCAGAAAACCGGAGCCGGGATCGGAAGTTATAGAGCCGAAAAGCATTCTGGCGTCTACATTAAGAACAATGATTCCCAGAACCTCGCCGTTTTTAAGGACGATTTTTTTCGCGACACGGAATGTCAGAGTATGTGGAACAGACAGCAGACCCATTTCTCTGTTGAGAGACGGGGGTGAGATAAACGCCCATGCTGACCGGCTTTTCATCGCGAGCTTGAAATAATCTCTCCCTGATTTATTCTGAAGGTTTTGATAAGGGACTTCTACTATCTGGCCGTCTTTTCTTTCAACGCGGACTATTTCCTGCCCGGTGGCGTTAATCAGCCTGAGCGTCATATAATGATCGTTCACCTCCAGCTCGGTTCTTAAATCGGCCGCCAGATGGCTGTAAAAATCGCTTTCGTAAAAGCTGGGGGAAGGGATATTTTCGGCAAGAGGCATTGTGTCATCAATATCGGCGCTCAGGAAGATGTTTATATGCTTTAAAGCCACGTCGATTCCCGATACGGTAAAGTTTAGGGCGAATGACGCTTTTTCGGCCCTCTCGTGAAGCTGAGCCGCCACCTTGCCAAGGATTTCTATTTTTAAATCTTTGTCGAGCTTCGCCTTGTAATGGTTGACGATTATACCTGTCGGAACGAATATCAGCAGAATTATCAAAATGTTGATCCGGACGCTTAACCTATTCAGAAACTCTGTGGTTCTCAAAAGTGCGCTTTCTCCTTTTGTTACATTTCTACTCAGGATTACATTGTATCGCAAGGGATTACATGTTCGCAATTTCCGGCTGGCTAAAACCTGGTAGTTGTGGCCTTAATCGCTTGTTTTCCTGAAATTTTGTGACAAAGCCTGTCTGCTTGAGGCAAAATATGAAGCAATGGAGAATAAACGCATACTAATAGTGGACGACACCCCGGAAAACGTGGAGCTGTTGTCAGTCTTGATTGAGCGCAACAACTGGGCCTACAAATCGGTCAACAGCGGCGCCGAGGGACTGAAAATGATGGAAAAAGAGCCATACGATCTTGTGCTGGCCGATCTTATGATGCCGCACATGAACGGGCTTGAACTGCTCGACAAGATCAAAGAGCTTTGGCCTGCGACCGAGGTTGTGATAATTACCGCCTTCGGCTCTATCCCGACAGCGATCGAGGCTATCAAAAAAGGCGCCTACACTTATCTTTTAAGGCCTTTTGAGCCGGAGGAAGTGGAGCTGACCATAAAAAAGATATTTGAATTCCAGAACATCAGATCCGAAAACAGAATGCTCCGCGAAGAGCTTTCCCGGATACTTAAATACGACACAATCGTTAGCAAAAGTTTCACGATGAAAAAAATATTCCAGCAGATAGACAGCATCGCCAAGACCAGCTCCACGGTATTGATACAGGGCGAGTCTGGCGTCGGAAAAGAACTGATAGCAAGGGCGATCCACAACAAAAGCCAGAGGGCGGATCAGCCGTTTATAAAAGTCTCCTGCGCCGCTCTTTCCGAGCATCTTCTCGAATCGGAGCTTTTCGGCCACGAGAAAGGGGCGTTTACCGGAGCCATTTCCTTGAGGAAAGGCAGATTTGAGCTGGCCGACAAGGGCGCCCTGTTTTTAGATGAGATAGGAGAAATCTCGCTTCCCGTTCAGGTAAAACTTTTGAGGGCCACCCAGGAGCGCGAATTCGAGCGCGTAGGAGGCGCGGCTACTTTAAAAACGGACGCCAGAATCATTTCCGCCACCAATAAAAACCTGACTGAAGAAGTCGCCAAAGGAGCTTTTCGCGAAGACCTTTTTTACCGTCTCAATGTCATTACGCTCGAAATCCCTCCATTAAGGGAGCGCAGAGAGGATATATCCATGCTCGTGTATCATTTTCTGAAAAGATTCAGCGAAGAGATGAACAAGGATGTTAACGCCATCTCCGACGAAGCCCTCGGTGTAATCTCCAGGTATGAATGGCCCGGCAACATCAGGGAATTACAAAACGTCATCGAAAGAGCGGTTGTGCTATCTACAAGCCAGACCATAGAGATATCCGATCTGCCTGAAAATATCCGGCCCGCCCAAATCACCAGCCAGATACCTGAGGTGGAGCCGGAGGAGATCGTCCCGTTGCGCGCCGCAAAAAGCGCATGGGAGAGAAGATATATAGAAAAAGCTCTTTCCCGTCATAACGGGAATATCTCCAGAACCGCCGAAGCGATCGAGCTTGCCAGAAAAAACCTTCAGGAGAAAATCAAGCAGTACGCGATAGAGGCGAAAAGGTTTACAGGCAAAGGCGCAGGAGCCAGTTGATCGGACAAATTCAGACCGGATGGTTTCTATAGAGGCTTGCTCTACATGGTAATGATTTCCATACGGCCTATTTCACTTTTCAGGGCTTCGACCAGCGCGCGCGCGTCTTCGGCGAAATCGGGCGCGACCAGGGCTTCGAGTATCCCGTTCTTCCGGTCGATGGTGCGGGGGACGCCTATGAAATCGTAGGCTTCGAAAATAAGCGTAACATACGAGATATTGACCGGATCGAGTTTCATTATTACCCGGTGACAGTCTATCGTCTGTCTTGCCGAGCTAAAGCAGATTTTTGTTTGTGGCTTATTCATTATTCTGAGAAGATTGCTACTATTATGACACATAACCGGCGGCAGTTTATATCATATCCGCTCATCATGTTTTTCTGCCTGGCTTCTCTTTTGGCAGACGCCTCATGCGCGTCGAAAGAGCGCATTTCCAAACAACGGCCCGGCCAGCTGGCAAGCAGGGCTCCGTCCCGCCCCGGCATGCTCAAAAGCGTCCGGCCCTACACGATAATGGGCGTCACCTACTACCCTCTAAAAGACGCTTACGGATACCGGAAGACTGGAACAGCCTCATGGTACGGTAAAAAATTCCACGGCAGGCGGACGGCGAGCGGTGAGATTTACAACATGCGCGCCGTCACCGCCGCTCATAAAACCTTGCCCTTGCAGACGATGGTGGAAGTGACGCGCCTTGATACCGGAAAAAAAATCGTGGTAAGAATCAATGACCGGGGGCCGTTCGTCGCCAACAGAATCATCGACCTGTCTTACGCCGCCGCTCAAAGACTGGGGATGGCGAACAGGGGAACGGCGAAAGTGCGAGTGGTGGCCCTTGCCAGAGGAAGGCCGGGAAAAAGGAACGCTCCGCCGGTGATCGCGGGGCCTGCGCCCGATTTTTCTCACGGACGGTTCTGGGTACAGGTCGGGGCTTTCGGGTTAAGCGAAAACGCCGAGCGTCTGCGCGACCGTCTGCTATTCCCCAGAGACAGGATACGGCTAAAGCCCACACCGGGCAGTGACGGCGAGAAGTCCTTTATACGGGTGCAGATAGGCCCGTATGCCGAGATGGGGCTTGCGGACAGGGCTCTGGCCGCCGCAGTAGAGCAGGGGTTTAAAACGTCGTTTATCGTAGCTGATTGATGCGCTTTGTTTTTATTACTCTAGCCGTTCTGTGGTTTGCCGGGTTGCGCGCAGTGGCGGGGGCGGCGGGGGAGGAGGCGGACGATTCATTCGTATACAGATGGACTGGTTTGAAAGGCTCCGTGCATATCTCCAACTCTTTGAAATCTGTTCCGGGGCAATACTTAAAAAACGTAAAGAAAATAAAAAGGATAGAGATAAGCTCCGCTGGAAAGAGAAGAAAGCCAGTTTTTGCTACGGTTGAAGGAGAGGCGCGGATCAATTTTAGCTTGAACGATAACGCAATGATCGCGCCTGCGGTGTTCAACGGGTCGGTTAAACGCAACGTGCTGATAGATACAGGGTCGGAATTGGTTACCATCACAACCAAGCTCGCCAGGGCGTTAGGATACGATTATGAAAACATGAGGAAAGCATGGTTTCAGACTCAAAGCGGCCCGATACTTGCCCCTGTGATTAAAATTGAGCGGCTTGCCATGGGACGCGCGCAGGTAACGGGGCTTGAGGCGGCGGTGATAGATTTTAAAGGGCGCGGCCCGGTAAGCGCCGTGGCGGGGATGAATTTTCTTTCAGCTTTTATTTTCGAGATAGACACGCAAAAAAGAAGCCTGACTTTAACATCTCCCGGCAATTAACAGATTGCAAAAACGCCCGGTCTATCAGAGAAGCTCTCCATTTATTTCTTGTCTTCGCTCCTGTTTTTCTCGCCCAGATAAAAATCGGATTTAAGATAGTCGGAATCTAGCTCCAGCAGAATCACCTTTATTGTAGCCGCCGCCGGAACCGCCACAATGACGCCGATAAACCCGAAAAAAGCGCCGCCCACAAGAAGCGAAGCCATCACAGCCACCGGATGAAGACCGACCGCCTTTTCCAAAACCTTCGGTGTTATGTAGAGCCCTTCAATCGCCTGCGCTCCGGCGAACAGAGCGGCGACAAGGGCCATATGCTCGATATCGCCAAAGCCGAGATAAGCCAGGGTCAGGGCCGGAGCCAGCCCGACAAAGACCGGCAGGTAAGGAACTATATTGGAAAGCCCGGCCACGATCCCTATGAAAATCCCCATCGGTATTCCGATTAGAAACAGCCCCGATGAAAGGAGCGCCGCCATGAACATCGCGATCAGAAGCTGACCCCGGAAAAACGCGCTCAAAGTCGCGTCTATTTTACTGAAAACATCAAGAAGCCGGTCACGGTTAGAGACGGGAATCCTTCTTATAACCGATTCAATGATCGAGTCGAAATCTTTGAGCATGTAAAACGTGGCTACCGGTATAAGCGCCAGGTTAAAAAGGGCCACGACGACGCCCATCGCGCCCGTGAGGCCCGACCAGAGCCCGCTGGCGGCGGCGTTGACCGCTTTTATGGGCAGGTCACCCAGCGAACGGACGCTTTCGCGAACTCTGGCCTTTACTTCTTGCGTGTCCATGTCCGGAATCAATCCGATTACAGGCGCCAGTTTATTTTCCATTTGATCGATATAACCGGGTAGCTTCTTGCCAAGAGTAGCCACCTGCTCAACGGCGATCGGCGCCAGAAACAGGGCGGCGCCGGCAGACATAAGGGTCAGTAAAACAAGAAGCGAAACTATGGCTGAGGACCGGTTTACTTTCCGCGACTCCATCCTGTCGATAAGCGGATCGAGCATATAAGCGATGATAAACGCCACGCAAAAAGGAAACAGCGCCGCCCTGGCAAGGTAGACAAACCAGAAAAAAAGCGCCGCGCAAAACGCCACAACGGCGGTTTTCACTGATATCCTCGCCCACGGGTTATCCATTGAAACCCTCCTTAAGATCGCTCCATTTCGCCATAACCGCTATCGCCAGATCTCTGGCTATAATGCGGGTGGCCGACTGTATTGTCTCAACGCTTCCAGAGAGAACTTTTTCGTATACACCCCCGCCCGTCTCCATTTTATTTACAATCGAAACACCATCCGGCATCTTCCTTAGAGTCACGGAGATGGTGACATCCACCCTTTCGCCTTCCTCGGCTGGCGTAACATTCACATCTGTCTCCCCCAGAATTATCAGGTCCGCCTCAAGCGCCCGCCCCACCTGCGCAGTCGCATCGCTGTCGCCGTTGATCGCCTGCAATACGACCTTATCCAGTTTGGCTTTTCTGGCGTCGTTGCGGTCGGCCACCAGAAAACCGCGCTGGCGGAAGTTTCTGACGAGGATTTCCTCTGTAAGCGAAGACAACAGCATAAAGTTGCTCTCGGACATAAAATCGGCGTTTTGCTCTTTTATAATTATGACCAGTTTGGGCAGATCGCGCTTCCTGACCCGCGCTCCCCCGTTTATTAAAACCGTTCGGATTGGATTGAAAAAAAGCGTCACCTGAAGCCGCACTGTAAGCTCTCCTGAAGCATGATCGGTTATCTCATCGAGAAACTTGTAACTTGAGACAAAATCCGCTCCTTTGCTGACAAGGCGCTCTTGTATCATCTCTTCGTTTTGCTCCAGATCATCAGGAGGGATGATGCTCATGGCGGCGCGGTAGACAGCCAGACCGAACGCTTTTGCCACAGCCTTTTCCTTGGCGGCGTAATAATTTTCTTCCGCCACTTTAACAGTGGCGTCGACCGGAACAGTGATAAACTCCTGCTCTCCCGGCCAGGCCTCAACATAGCTTAGAGCCAATGTCAAAATGAGAAAAAATATAATACGCATAAGGGAACCTCTACTAATTGCTTTCGTAGCGAAATCGAGCGAAAAGTCGTCAGGCGAGACTGCGAGACAA
>ENA-ORDP01000792-ORDP01000792.1-marine-sediment-metagenome-genome-assembly--contig:-NODE-792-length-19099-cov-11.206417_pt1 | contig 19099 bp, 20 predicted proteins | sample MGYA00248627_ERZ508539 | MGnify/ENA primary metagenome ERZ508539 (study PRJEB26208, sample SAMN05571518) | marine sediment metagenome | biome: deep sea; feature: Hydrothermal vent; material... | reverse complement strand
CTTTCTTTAAAATGCTGTTGCTAATCAAGAGGAGTCCATATACGTTCCCACGCTCTCTATATAGCACGAGCAAAATCAGCCTTTTATGTCACACATTCGAGTGCCACGGCCCTGACAACCTTGGGTGCCTTTCGGGAAGCGGCTAAAACGATGCTCACGGTAGCCGCTTACTAGCTAGGACAATTGGCCCGTATCGACACAGGGAATTACCAGAGTATTATAAGGAAATTCCCGATACGGAGATTTCGGAACTTGCCCGTGATTTTGCTGTTAGAATGTTAAAGACTAACGCTAACTGGATACTTCAAACAGAAATCTTGAGAAAGCTATGAAAGCACTATTTATTGTGTGGCAGGGTGCCCAAAGCCGTTACCATGTCCTTTGTAAATTGGCGAGTCCCTGGCCAGCACACTTTTCTTCGTGTACCAAAGAAGAGTTCAAGGCGCTTGCCTGACCTAATGTTGTAGCCGCGCGAAAGACCTTTAAGAAATACTCCGCCCGTTTTCGGGGTGCTGTTTCATCCAATCAATCGGGAAAACCCGTGGATACCAGAAATTATGAAAAAGCAGCTACAAATCTTATTGATGCTTGTGTTAGCCACATTGTTGCTGGGCTGTGAGTCTGGTGATTTACCGGCGGAGTCGACAACGCAATCTCAGACGAATACGGCACCAGCAGCAGAGCAGCCGCCAGCCGTACTTAGCGGTGAAGCCCTGTATCGCAGTGATAAGGCACCGGGGTCGATGCTGTACGACAAGCCGCGAAAGGTGATTGATGGTGTCTGGTCGGCGATTGGGGCAACGGCGCCGTCGACTTATGAGAATGCGGGACACAATAACAATCTGTCTTTTATCATCACCGCAGAAGGGGTGTTGGTCATCAATGCCGGTAGTAGTTATCTGCTGGCAAAGGCCCTGCACGAGGAGATCAAAAAGATCACGGATCAGCCGGTCAAATACGTAGTGTTGGAAAACGGCCAGGGACACGCCGCGCTGGGTTCGGGTTATTGGCAAGAGCAGGGTGTTCCCGTGATCGCGCACGTTGATGCGGTCCGTGAAATCGAAGAAAATGCGGCCGACCTGATTGATCGCAACCAAAAGAGCATCAAGGAAAAAGCGGAGGGGACCCGCGTGGTGATGCCGGACAAAACCTTTACGGATCAGATGGTCATTGAAATGGGCGGCGAACGGATTGAACTGATCAACTTGGGCCCGTCCCATAGTCCGGGCGATATCGTTGTCTGGCTGCCAAAAAAGCGGCTGGTGATTTCCGGTGACATGGCCTTTCATCAGCGCCTGTTACCGATTTTCGAACATACCGATACGGCGGCCTGGATCAAGACCTGGGACAAGTTTGCCGCCCTAGATGCGCAGTATGTCATTCCAGGACATGGTGAGCCGACCAACATGGCGGAGGTCACGCGCTATACCAGAGACTACCTGGTGGAGTTGCGCGCCAAGGTCGCCGCAGTGATCGACAGTGGCGGCTCACTGCTGGAGGCCTATGAGGTTGACCAGTCGGCCTACGCGCATTTACCCACCTTCGAGTTTTTGGCCAAGCGCAATGCCGGGCGGGTTTTTCAGGCCATGGAGTTCGAATAAAGGATCGGGATAAGGACCAGGAATCCGTACTTACAGCCTTAGAGCAGGCACATTGAGTTGTGAATTATCTCTTGGATACCTGTGTTCTCTCCGAATTGCGAAAGCCGCAACCGGATACCGGAGTCGGGCATTGATGAGAATCGGTTGATGGAATGAGGGGTAATTAGGTGGCGTAACGGGGATTGCAACTTAGGAAAGACTCGAAGTTATCTGGATTGAGTCATTTTTTGGCTATCTTATAAATCCTCCCACTTTGATAGGCAGCCACATAGATTTCACCGGCCTCGTCTTCGCCAAAGGTGCTGATCAACAGGCCGTCATCGTCAAAATAACTGAAGGCCAGGTCGAGGAGCGATTGAACCTTGAACAGGGTTTTGTGTTTGACCACCTTGTTACCTTGAGTGCGAAGCCCCCAGATGGCCTGGCTGACAAAGTCACCGTAGAGATAGGCCCCGCACAACTGCTCAAATTCCTTGCCACGATACACATAGCCGCCGGTGATCGAACGTCCCTGGTCGTGGGTGTAACTGTATAGGGGTAAGGTCAGGCCGGTCTTGTCACATTGGGAGTTTACCCCCGGGGTGCAAATAGGTCCTTCCATGATACGCCAGCCGTAGTTCTGGCCCTTCACGATAAGATCAATATCTTCTACATCATCCTGGCCCACGTCCCCCCATGGGTTACACGCTGGCGGATGTCCAAAAATGGTTTTGGGTGCAGGGTCTTGTTTTTAATGACGCGAACGAGGCCCTCTTGCTCAAGCACAAACAGTCGGCCACTGCCGTCGTTGGCGTGGGTGATGGCCACCGGACTGTCCAGACCCTCGGCGACCTGGATAAGTCGGATGTCAGGGATGGGACCAGAGGCATCACTGGGTTTACAGGTCTGGGCTATGGCCAGGGTGGGTAACAGGCCAAGTACCCCCAGCGCACAATATTTCAGGTGACAGGTCACCATTTCTACGTTTGGTTATTTCTGGCGCAGCATCGGATTGCATTGCTTGATGGTGACCTGGCCTTGCAGCAGATTGCCCCGTGAATATTCCCGAAAATGGCAGGTGTTGGTTTTGGGGTCGTAGTTCTCTATCCACAAGTTATCGTCTTTCCAGGTGGCGGCCAAGTGACGTTCACCATCGGGTACGGTGATGGTCATCACTCCGCCATAACGCTTGACGAAAATCTGCTGAAAGTAAAAATAATATGCGGTGGTCCCAATGGCCAGAATTACAGCTGCACTGATTATAGCCGCCTTCCATTTTTTGAATTTGTTACCGAGAATTATCAGCGCGGCGATGATAAGTCCCACAATCAACGTCCAGTAAAGGTAGGTGATCATTTGCAGTTCCTCAAGAGTGGGTTGAGAATGACAAGCTACAAGGATTAACGTTAAGTGTTAAGCAGCTCGGAATGAGTCATTATTTCCTTGTCGAGGTCTTTCGGTGGCTATCAATATAGGCCTCGGCATTCTGTAGGGCTGCACCCAGGATAAGCGCACTGGTCTTCACTTTAGTGTGATAACCGCTGGTGCGAGAGGTGCGTTGACGAAAGATGACTACATCCACGCCGTCCTTGGTTTGGGTTTCGCGAATGATATTAGATGATAATCTCAGGTGTTGTGTTTGTTTGATGAGATCATGGCCGGCCTTGGCGACAATAACCGAGTAGCAGTAGGGATAGGGTCGGCCCTGAACCCGATTGATGACAACCTGAGATTGCACCCCATAAAGATATTCGGGGCCATCGGGATAGGTCACCATGGCCTTGGCATCCACCGGTACCCGTTGATCCTGAGACTCATTTAATAAGAGCTGTGCCCCCAGCTTGCCGGTAAGGGTGCCCATTTCCTGGTACTGTTCTACGGTTTTGAGCAAGTGGTCGACCTTTAACACCAGATCCGGGCGCCGATCGACACGGCGCATGCCGTTAAACCACTGCGAGATTAGCAACAGGGCGCCATCTGCGGCGATGATATTGCCCAGGGGGATTGAAATTTCCCACAGTCCCCACCATGTCAGCAATATCAAAACGCCCACGAATAAAAAACCCATTAACCCCTTCGCGTTACTCAAGTCCCAGAGGCTTGTGTCCCAATGTTTGATATCCGTGTCCAGTTGGCCAATGTCCTTCAGACGGGAAAAGTCGACTTGTTCCCAGCCAGAATCCACCCGCATGTGGTGAAAATCGATCTTGTTATCAAAGCCCACTACCCATGTGAGCAATATAGCGATAAAAATAAAGGGCAGTCCTGGTAATGCTGATAACAATGCTATCTGCAATATCAATCCCAAGGCAATGAACGCGGCCACCCAGTACATTCTCTGTTTAATGGGTAGAGATTTGAATAGCCGAAAGCTAATAGCCGGGTCTTTGGATTCCGGTTGAAGCGCGAGCGCATCAGCGTTGGCGGTATCTTTAGCCATGATCGTCAACCCTGTTGGGTCGGTCATTTGCCATGCCTGCTACTGCATTGAGTTCATCAAAGCCCATATGCCGCCAATAGAGAGGGCAGGCGCCATTGCAGATATGAAAGTTTTCGCAGGACTTGCACAGTTCGTGGGCCAGGGACTTGTTTCGATAGGTCTTGGCAGCCTCGGTCTGCCAGATGCTGTCAAAAGAGCGATTGAGCAGATTTCCCAGCGGTTTATCGTAACTGGCGCAGGGTAAAACCTGACCATCGGCACCCACCGAGATTAGGCCATCGCAGGCCGAGCAGCCCTTGTTGCCGAGTCCGTGAACGATGGGGTTGAACATACACATCGGTGTGGGGGAGTACCATTTGAACTCGACCCCTAAGCGCAGACTTTCCGCTTGAATCTTTTCCAGTATCGGGCCCAGCTCGGTATAGCTCACCACCAGCTTGTCGTTGAGGGCGCCGCTGCCGGTGGGGATCATCAGGTTCATGCTAAAGGCGTCGAGTTTCAGAGTGTTCTTAGTATATTCCGGAAACTCCAGGGCGTCATTCCGATTGATGCGGGTGATGGTGGTATTGGTGTTGACGTGGATACCGGCTTCCCGGTAGCGATGTACCGCCGCCACCGCACGCTTGTAGGCTCCCGGGGTGGCAGTGATCTCGTCATGCATGGCCGCCGTGGTGCCCTCAATGCTCACTTGTACAGAGTGAAGACCTGCATCAACCAGTTTAGCCACGACCTTTTCGGTGCTGGCCATGCCATTGGTGATCAGGTTGACGCGCATGCCAATGGAACGTGCATAACGAATCATTTCGTGCAGGTCTTTACGCAGAGTGGCTTCGCCACCGGTAAAACTGACACTGGGCACCTTGGCTTCATTACGAATACGGTCGAGCACCGTTTTGATCTCATCCAAGGTCATTTCTTTGTCATTACCCACCGGATTGGTGGTGCAATTACAGCCTGCATAACAAAACTGGCAAGCGGCATTACACTTGTAAGTAACCGCTATCTCGGAAAGTACCGGAAGTTTGGAAAATCCCATTTTAAAAGGAATTTTCTCTACCGCGCTGGATTCATAGGTGTCGTCAATGCCTTCTTTGAGCATTTGCCTTAGATCCAGTAAAAATTGCCCGGTGTCCTGTATCGCCTGGGGATTATTGGCGTGAGGGGCCAGTATGTCCTCGATGGGTTGGCCGTCGAGCAAGGCCTTCATCAAGGTCACACCCTCGTCGTTGAGATGAAAGGCCTTATTGGGTCGTTGAATAAAGACATTGTCTTCGCTACGGACATAGATGAAGTCACGTACATTGCTGATCCATTCGCCTACCCAATCAAGACCGGCAAAGGCAAATGGACCCGGGTTACCCGGTAGATTCTGTGGGCGCGTTTTCCAGAGCATTAAAACGATCCCCCACTGTGACAGGCCGAATGACAGGCCGAATGGCATGCAGAGTGGCAAGCGGAATGACAGGCCGAATGACAAGCCGAGTGACAGGCCGAATGGCATGCAGAGTGACACACATTGACCGGCGGCACGTTGTCAAAAAAGGCATCATAGGATATATGGTCGGTGTTAACGTCAATGAACCGTTCATATTTTTCGGGTCGCAGACGGGTGTCATAGTTGTCGTAATTGTAACGATTAAAATACCAGTGATACCACCCATGATGACGGTTGAGATAGGGTTTGGCCTCATCCTCGGTGCGAGATTCATGGCCCTCTTTTTCCCGTTGGTCCCACACCACGTTTATCTGTTTTCGCCAGTAGGTCTTGGTGGCTTCAATGTCGCAATCCCAGGATTTGCGGCGCACATTGTCTACCACCAGTTCCAGCAGCATCTTGAGTTCATTCTCATCAAGCTTGTTGTCGAAGGCCGACTTGAGCATGACGTCCTCATAGCTTTCCAGTTTGGCGCGATCACGGGGGTCGCGTTTTATAGTTTTAATTCGTAGGGGCGATTCATCAATGACCTTGAGAAAACCGGCTTGGCTGAGTCGTTGCAGCATCACGCTCAAAATACGTTTGTAGGGCATCTCCAGAAAAAACGCGACCTCCACCGGAGTCAGGTCTTCGCACACCTTGCCTGGTTTTCTAAAGCTGGAGATCTGAATCTTGGGAGGTTTCCAGGCCACACTGGTCCAGCGCACGCTATCCATGCCTGCCAGCGCACTCCGGGTCTCGCCGAATTTTTGTCGCAGCACAAAAAAGAACAGGCTCGCGAGCAATAAGCCCACAACGCCCAGAATGGTGCGTTGTCCGGAAGGCTGTTGGGGGTTGACCCATTGTTGCAGGCCTTCAAGGCCAAGGGGCAGGCCATTTGTTTTTAAAACCAGGTCGTTGAAGAGCGAACTGCTAACGTATTGTTGGATTCTAAACGAGTAATCCTTGGGGATATTGGTGACATGAAGCAGAACCTCAAAGCGTCCATCGCGGGTTTTGCGATAGTCAATCTTGTAGCGCTCATTCATAAAGCGTTCGGTGCGAAAGTGTACCGAGTCTAGAAATTCCTTGCTGCGTGGGTCGCCCTGGACCTGAGTGGGGTAGCGCACATAGGCGGTGTAGTGCTCCAGGCCATTATCCCAGGTGGTCGGGGCCCAATTTAACACGACAAGTTTGTTGCCCTGGGCATCGGTGGTGTTGGCGAGAAAACCGGCTTGGGCCAGTTGGGTGGCAAAACGAAATCGGAAGATCACATTACCTGAGCTGACGCCGCGACCGCCGCCTAGCTCAATAGTGGTCTTGCCGTTACGTTGGCCACGGACTATGGGAATCTCTTTGCCGCTGGATGTGGTGGCACGGCCCCAACCATTATCCCAGATGGGTTTGAGTTTATCGATTTGGGGACCGCTGAAATAGAAACCGTGAAATTCACCGGACACCACCCGGTAGTTTACGGTGTAGGTGATGGAGGTTCGGCCGTCCTCGGTCAAGTCGAGCTCCACCTCGCTCCATACCGGCAGCCCCCTGCCTGCGGCTGAATAACCCGACGCTGCCAGCAAGCCAATGCCGAGCAGGACAGCGGTCCAGTATCGCAGGTTTTTACCCATCGTCAGACAGCTCCGTGGTGAATCAGAACATACTACCTTTAAGGCTAAAGGATACTTCTATTAATCCCCTCTCCCGGGGGAGAGGGGATTAATAGAAGTGCCCTAAATATATTGATTAAGCACCCCATAGTATAGTATTCAATATGCCTGCTGCCAGGCGCCACCGCGATGTACATTAATATACCGCGCATTCCGGCGGTTCTGGTCATGGTGGTATTGGCTCAAAAACGATGACTGACAGTTTTCTTCTTATCAAGTTGGTGCATATTCTATCCGCTACCCTGTTGTTTGGAGCGGGTCTGGGTACGGCCTTTTTTATGTGGCGTTGCCATCGTTCCAACGATATTGCAGCCATAGCCGTTGTCACGCGTAGTGTAGTGTTGGCAGACTCGACCTTTATTATGCCCGCCATCCTCATCTTGCCGGTAACCGGTTATCTTATGATCGAGTACATGGGCTATTCCCTGTACACCCCGTGGATCTTTTGGTCTTTTGGGTTGTACCTTCTGGTCGTCGCCTGTTGGTTACCGGTGGTGTGGTTGCAGATGAAGATGCGGGACTTGGCGGCGGTAGCAATAGAAAATAATGAGGCCCTACCCGCGACCTTTGGGCTCTATTTTCGAATCTGGACCCGCTTGGGTTATCCGGCCTTTGTCAGTGCGCTCATTGTTTTTGCGCTCATGGTGTTTCGGCCGCTTTAGGAATTGGATTTGGATTGCGTGGCTTATGTTTAGTTTTATCAATAGATGGTGGCAAGACCGGATAATCAAGGCCTCATGGGTGAGCGAGGACCAATGGACACAGGCCTTTTCTCGGCTGCCTTTGCTTGACCGTTTAACCGCAGAGGAGAAGCTACGTTTGCGGCGTTTGGCGATTTTGCTGTTGCATAAAAAGTCCTTTTCCGGAGCTCACGGTTTTGTGGTCACGGCTAAGGTGGCCCTGATCATTGCCCTGCAAGCCTGTCTGCCGATCTTGAATCTGGATATCCGCTGGTATCGGGGTTGGGTGTCGATTATTGTCTACCCAGCGGGTTTTGCCCCGCAACGTACGGTCATGGATCAATACGGTGTGGCGCATCAAGCCAAAGAGGCATTGAGCGGTGAAGCCTGGCAACGGGGGCCGGTGGTGTTGTCGTGGCAGGCCACTGAACACGCAGGGGAATTGGATGGGTCCAATCTGGTCATCCATGAATTTGCGCACAAGCTGGATATGTTGAACGGCGCCGCAGATGGGTTTCCATCCCTGCACCGCGAAATGGACAGGTCGGTCTGGACAGCGGCTTTTGAACCCGCCTTCGCAGATTTTCAGTCGAAAACAGATGAGGGTGTTCACACCGGTATCGATCCCTATGCCGCGAGTTCACCGGCGGAGTTTTTTGCAGTATTGAGTGAGGTCTTTTTCGAGCGACCCCAGGTGATACAGTCCCACTACCCGGCAGTCTATGACAATCTGCGTCAGTTTTATCGCCAAGACCCTCTGGTAGGTCTCAGCGGATAGGCCGCGATATTCAGGGCGCAGATTCCGGGCATACACCGTATCGGGCGACGGGTTCAGGCCGGTATCACGTTCTACCCTTAAAGGGGTATTTTCTCTGTCATGTCGGACTCGATCCGGGGATGAGGGGATAGTAGAATCAATAGGTTATCCTTGTCAGATGTTGAAAGGAAAAATGGCATGAATGAGCAACAAATATCGAAATCTGAGCCGGTTTGTCTCAGGTACGAAGGAGCATGCTATCTGTATAAAAAGTTCATTGACAGTTGTGGGCCGCCGCGTGATTCGTATTTCCATATGATCACATATTTCGATGCTTTTCTATTTTCGTATGTGTCTATTGAGGAAATGATAGATGAAAAAACAAAAACGAGGTTAAATGAACTAGATATTTTCAAGTTCCTTAAAGCAGCCAGAAATATAACGGCACATCATTCTATTTTAGCTGCTCCTGCGCAACGAGGCGGGTTTGAGAGACCATTTTCGAGAATTATTAATGATGGTAATACAGGTACCGCCTCTGCTAGGCTTCGAATAAGAGTCGATAAATTTAGACAAGTTTTCACCTTGGCGGCACAGAAATATCCAGGAGGCAAAGTATCATTCCAAAATTCTGAAGATTATCTTCAGAGCATTGAAGCGGCAGGAGCTGAGAATGTATTTATAGACGCAATTATGTTGGAAGGGATAGAAGGCGCTAAGAGAATATTGGAGTGCAATGCCTAAACATCTAATAAGGAGCCTCTGTTTAATTCGTCATTCCGGCCGTAGCGTAGCGAAGAGCCGGAATCCAGAGCAGTAAAATCAATGTATTACTGGATTCCCGCTTTCGCGGGAATGACGGAACTAGAATTCACCAGAGGTTCCCTAAATAATGCAATTGGAAATGGACCTGTCAGAAAGCGGCGTGCCGCTCAATTGAGGCGTTGCCTCCCTCATCCAACTTTCTTCTGGAGGGACCTCGGGTGCCCCCCTGTGAGGGAGTAGTGAGAATCTTGCAGGCGCCCTTAAAACTCGTTTAGCGGTAAACGGGTGGCATAGGGTACTAATAACAAAGGCAGCTCAAGGCCCCAAAAGGCACAACGACTTTCCATGCTAGAACGTTTCGTCTCCTATTTCGTCAATCGGCATTTGGTTACAAACTTATTGTTTGTAGGTGTTTTGCTGGGCGGTGCCATGGCTTGGCCCAATCTGAAAAAGGAAGAACTACCCGACGTCACTTTTGATCGAATCCGAATTTCCGCCAACTATCCGGGTGCCACCGCCGAAGAAGTGGAGCACTTTGTTACCAAAGAGATCGAGGACGAGCTTAAAGGGTTAGACGGTATCTATAAAATTAGCAGTACCGCCAGCCAGGAAACCACGCGTATCACGGTGGAGTTGGAAAAATTTTATCCAAACAAAGATGAGGCGATCGCCGAAATCCGCAATGCGGTGTTGGATGCAAAGCTACCTGATGAGGTCCGGGATGATCCCAGGGTGCGTGTTTTTAAGACATCTAAAAAGGCCATTCTGGATGTGGCCATCATCCACGCCGATGCGCACTTACTTGATACCTCAGAGCGCCAATTGCTCCAGTATTATGCCCATGCCCTGGAAAATCAGCTTGTCAATTTGCCGCAGGTCAATAGCGTAACCCTTAAAGGGTATTTCCAGGAGGAACTACAAATCAAGGTTGACCCTAAAAAACTGATTCGCTACGCCATCCCCATCAGTCAGGTCAAAACTGAAGTCAGTCGCAACAATGTTCGTCAGCCCGCCGGGCATATCCAGACCAAGAATGAGCCTAAAGTCACCATCAATGCCCAACTCGATTCGGTAGGGCAACTCAACGAGCTCTATATTCAAGCCGGGTTTGAGGGTCAGGCCATTGCCCTCAAACAAATTGCCCAGGTGGAGCCGGGTTTTGATCTACAGAAGGAGATCATCAAGGTCAATGGCCACGGCGCGGTGATGCTCAATGTCGTCAAGAACAGCGGCTATGGAATACTCGAGTCTATAAAAGCGGTGGAAGCCACTGTCGCGCATTTTAGAAAAACTTATCTCAAGGATGTGCCCATCGACGCGGTGCTGTTGGATGATGAATCTATTGATGTGCGCAATCGGCTATCTATTATCTCCATAAACGGCATGATTGGATTCACCCTGATTGTCATCACCTTGCTTATTTTTCTAAACCGGCGATCGGGATTCTGGGTAGCCATGGGCATTCCCTTCACGATCTCCTTTACCGTGATTTTCGCAACCGTGCTGGGATATACGATTAATAATATTACCCTGGCGGCGGTCATTATTGTGATGGGCGTGGTGGTAGACGACGCCATTGTGGTGGCAGAGAACATCGGCCGATTGCGGACCCAGGGCATGAGTTCTATTGATGCAGCGGTCAAAGGCACCAGTCAGGTATTTATGCCGGTGTGGGCCGCCATCGTGACCACCTGCGCGGCGTTCTTCCCGCTGTTTTTTTTCGCCGGGCGTTACGGTGCGTTCTACGGGTCTATTCCGCCCATCATTTTTTTGATGCTGGGGGCCAGCCTGTTGGAGGCGTTAATCATATTGCCGGGCCACATGAACTTGACCTTACCCATTGTTAATCGCTTTTTTAAGTCGAATAACAATGCCGATGAACCCAGCACCCACTGGTTTGAGGATATCGAAGCCGCCTATGGACGGCTTTTAATGAAGATATTGCCTTTAAAACACGCCGCATTCGGTGTTTTTATTCTACTCATGATCTTTTCTGCCTGGTTGGCCACCGAACAGATGAAATTTGTCATGTTCCCCCATGAGGAAACTCGGGACATTGTTATTTCCGGTAGCGCCGGGGAAAAGGCCGACCGTTATGAGACTGCGGACATCACCCGGCAGATTGAAAAGATCTTCGATCCCTATATGAGCAAGGAGGTTGTGGGTTATCGTACTGCCATCGCCAAGAGCCGTCGAGGTGGCGCCGTGCGTGAAAATCGTTTTCGGATGATTGTGGAGATCGTTCCCAAGGAAGAACGGGATAAGTCCGCGGATGATCTGGTAGCGTTGTGGAAGCCTGAAATCAAAAAGGTAGAGGGTCTGAAAAAGTTTATCGTGCAAAAAAGCCGTTGGGGACATGCCAGCGGCAGCCCGGTAGAAATTATTGTAAAAGAAAACGATGATCAGCTCAGGGAGGTCGCCGCCAATGCACTGGCAGAGGCGATGAAGGCCAATCCCGAATTGGCCAATGTAGAGATCGATACTCCCATTAAGCTGGCCGAATATAAGGTCGATCTACAGCGCGAGAAAATCAAACGCCTGGCTATCAACCCGACAGATGTCGCCACCACATTCCGTGCCGCCCTGCAGGGCTTGGTGCTCTATGAAATCCCCAAGGGTGACGAAAAAATCGACGTTCGCCTGACCATCCTGGATGAGTCCAAGACCGATATCGAGGCCATACTGGATATGCCGGTGGAGAATAATCGACAATACCTGGTGCCGTTGCGAGACGTGGTGACCATCACCAAGACCCAGACGCCGGTATCGATATCCAGGCTGGATGGCAGTCGGGTGACCACCGTTTACGCAGATTTTGCCCCCGGGGCCAGTGCGACCCCCTTGGAAATCGCGGCGCAATTTGAACGCAGCGTTTTCCCCCGAGTGGTTGCCGCCCAGCCGTCGACCACCCTGGCCTTTACCGGCGAGATATTTGATACCCGTGAATCAAGAAGAGACTTTAGAAACGCAATTATTTTGGCAGTGACATTGATTTTTATTGTTCTGGCACTGTTGTTTGATTCATTGATACGGCCCCTGCTCATCATGGTCGCCATTCCCTTTGGAGTCGTGGGCGTTGTCCTGGCATTCTGGCTGCATGGCAAGGCCCTGTTTGGATTCTACGCCGCCATCGGCACCCTGGGGATGATGGGTGTAGTGATCAACGACGCCATCATTATGTTGAGTAAATTGGATAGAGAGTTTGATGACCAGGTTCAAGATCAGGCGCGAAGCCACACCAATGAAAAAATAGCGCGTATCGCCCAGACCCGTTTACGTGCCGTGATTCTGACCACCTTGACCACGGTTGCAGGGGTCTTACCCACCGCCTATGGCCTGGCCGGATACGATGCCCTGCTCGCCGAGATGATGCTGGCCCTGGCCTGGGGCCTGGTCTTTGGCACCGTGATAACGCTTTTACTGATACCCTGTTTGTACAGTTTCATGCGCGATCTGCAAATTCGATATCAAGGCACTTCCACTAATTAATAATCCCTTCTCCCTCCGGGAGAAGGTTAGAGCCTGCCCCGGACTCGATCCGGGGATGAGGGGATATTAAAATTAATACGTTACTCTTTTTTGACGCCCTCTTCCGGAGGGAGAGGGTGCCAATAGAAATGTTCCTGAGCATTTTGCTACTCGCCTGTACATTAACTGTAAGTTCCGTGGGCGTTGCCTTGGCCAAAGAGGCCACCCATTCAGAACGAAAACTGCCCATGGATGAGTTTATCCGTCTCGCCAGTGCCCGCGATACCGAGTTTGAGCTGATCCTGATCGATGAGCTTGTCCTCAAATACCAAAAGGGCCTGCGTCTTCCCGCAGCAGACTTGATCCTGTCGGTCAAACAGAACTACGAAACCTTTATTAGTCAGGGCCGACAGTCGCCTCGGACCACCGTCAGCCTGAGCCGGCTGTTCCCCTTTAGCGGAACAAACGTGTCCCTGTCCTATGGGGCCGGTGCGAGCATCGCCTCTGCGGACAAGGCCTCCGAGGCCGCGCTGACCATTACCCAACCCATAGCGCGTAATGCCTTTGGCCGGTCTACTAGGTTGCTGGACAAGATTGTGGGCATGGAAATAGACGTGGCCCGCCATCAGATCGCAGAGGCCTATGAAGACTACCTCGCTGCAATCAGCGTGGCCTACCACACCTGGTATGAGGACGACCAGAATCTTCGCATTGGGCGGTCGTCCTACAATGAGAATCGCAAACTTCTGGACAATATGAGAAAACGCCAGAAAGAGAAAATTGCCCTGCCTATCGATGTCAACAAAGTGAAGTTGCAGGTATTAGCTAAAAAACAAAGATTAGTGGAGCTTGAGTTTAACTATGATAATAGCCTGGAGGTGGTAAAGCGCATTATTCGTTACAAGGCCGGCCAGACACTCGTTCCCGTTCAGCCACCACCCCCTACCAGGCTCGAGCAACCCTTTAAAAATCTGTTCGCAAGTTTTTCGGGCAGCAGTCGAACCTTCAGCATCCTGGAAAAACTGGAGAAAAAAACCACCCTGGAGGTAGCCAGAGAGGCCGATGATTTGCTGCCCTCCATCGATCTGGTGGTGGGGTATGAGGTGCGCGGTAGAAAATATCGAATCGGCGATAGCGATAATGTGGCCTTTGCAGGCATTTCGATGGAATGGCCCTTGCCCAATCAGGTCGCCAGAGCCGAACACGCAGTGTCCAGAATCGCCGTGGACAAGACCCGGCTCAACACCGTAAACACCTATCACAAACTCTACACTCAACTGATCAACCTCTATCAGCAGATTGAGCGTGAAGCCATACTCATTAAACTTGCCAACGACCAAGTGGGTTTGGCAAGAGAGGTCGTAAAAGATGAAAAAGAAAATTATACCTTGGGCAGGGCCACCCTGAATGATCTTATACTGGCGGTCAATCTGCTGGATACCAAGCGATTTAGCAGCGTTTTTCATACCGCCCAACACAACAAACTTCTGGTCGAATGGTTGCGGCTAACGGATAGTCTAATCAAACAAAAGGACGTGCTGCCGAGTAGCGACAGCTAAGGGCGTATATAGCAAAGAAGTGCCCTTAAGATTTTGATAAAAAATAGTCGATACCAATACCCTCGCTGGCCAAATCTTTTAAAGGCATCACTTCTACCTGTTCAGCCAAAGCAAATCGCTTGTTGCCCGGGTACACCACAACAACCTTGTCTAGTTTTAAATCCGTCAGAGCCGCGCGGATTGACGGCGTCATCCGGGGTGCATCTGTGCGTTTACACTCCACTCCCACCATACGGTCATTTTTTTGTAGCAACAGATCAATCTCCGCCCCCTGGTGGGTTGCCCAGAACCAGGCATCATCGGGTTGTACAGCCGACAGTATTTCTTCGACAACATAACCTTCCCAGGAGGCACCTATTTTTGGATGAGTTAATAAATCCCGTTCACTGCTGATGCCTAATAACTGGTGCAATAAACCGGAATCACGGATATAGATTTTAGGGGACTTAACCTGGCGTTTGCGAATATTGGCATGCCAGGGTTGAAGCTGCCGCACCATAAATGCATCACTCAGCAAATCCAGATAGCGCCGTGTGGTGGACTCACCCACACCCATGGCACGGGCAAATTCAGCCGCATTCCAGGTTTGTCCATGATAATGCGCCAGCATGGACCAAAATCGCCACAGTGCAGTTGCCGCAGTGCGAATACCCCACTGTGGAAAATCTCGTTCCAACAGGGTTTGGATAAATGCTTTGCGCCATGCCAGGCTAGCCGCCTCATCCGACGCCAGATAAGACAACGGAAACCCGCCCCGCAACCAATGCCGTTGATGCGCGTTTTGCCCCAGTTCCTGCAGACTAAAACCACGTAAGTGCAGCATTTCCATACGACCTGCCAGGGTTTCGGATGATTGTCTCAACAAATCCCCGGAAGCACTTCCCAAGATAAGAAACTGACCTTTAAAAGATTTGCGATCTACCAATACCCGCAACACAGGAAACAGCTCTGACCTGCGCTGTATCTCGTCAATGACAATCAACCCCTGAAGGGATTCCAATGCAGTGACAGGCTCATCCAGCCGCGCCAGGCTGATAGGATCTTCCAGATCAAAATAATTGGCGGAGTCTTCCGCCACAAATTCACGCGCCAGAGTGGTTTTGCCGCACTGGCGTGGCCCCACCAGGGTGAAGATACGGCTACGTTTCAGTGCGGATTGTATCCGGCTATGCCACTGGGCGCGTTTTATCATGTCGGCATATTACCATGAAAAAAGCCAACACACATGGTGGATTTTCATAGCAATATACGTCCAAAACTTGGGTATTTATTGGCGCAAACAGATAAAAACAGACCTATCTTATTGATTCACTCAGTTTTTTGGCCTATCCATGGAATTTAACGGGGTTAAAACCAGGGCGCGGTCGCAATCTTGTTTTACGCTGGTTTTTAACCGAAACTTGCATCGGAGCCTGTCGCAGGCTGGTGTGGGTCGTCCGGTAGCGATGCTGGACGCCCCCCAGAGATACCGACAGGCTCTCTTTTTGTCAGCACTGTTTTTTTATGGATGCAGTGTGGTCATAGAAAAGCTCTCCGGACAGTTTCTGAATTAATTTTTGCCTAGGGGTTTCGAGCTGTGCTGAAATATCAGAAATAATCGCGCCAATGTGCCCACCCAGATCGACCCATTGATAGCCCGAGCCAGTCTCATAACGCAATGACTTCCTCTTTTACGAATTGCAATCGAATAACTTTTGGTTCCGACCCTTCATCAAAGTGGCAATGCACGGCATCACGAACATTGGTATGCAGACTTTCAATATCATCCGCTTCGCTAAAAATTGATTCGCCTAATGCCCGTGCCTCATAACCATCTTCGGGGGATTCTTCGACGAGAAAGATAATTTCATCCATAACCCTATCTCCAAATAAACTATATCACTTAGATAAACCTACGAACTGTCGTCATTCGCAGTCAAAGCCTTTAATGGTAATACGTCACCATCACCTCAACCAATCGCTTTTAACTCCCTTTCCAATTCATCCGCTGAATATTGAACCACTGGAATGTCCTGTTTCGATAGCTCTTCGGTAAAACGAGCAATACTACAGTCGGCCAATTTTGCAGCTTTACCAACACTCAAAACATCATCCTTGAACAATTTAATGGCCAGGCTCAGGCCCACACCTGATTGAACCAGGGTTTTATCAAATGGCACCGCCACAAAAACAGGTCGGCCATGTTTGGTCACGACCGACAACTGACCCGCCTCGGCATCACGCACCAGTTCTTCAGTGCGCTCGCGTAAATCACGTAGGGTAAAAGTATTCATCAAATTTCTGTTCCTTAGTTTCCGTGCAGACAACAGCCCACAACCGAAGGCCTTGTCGATAACGTCAATCGCACCGGTTTCCCCTATCCACTGCTTCCTGCCGCCAACATATTCACCAGACTATCTACCGTACATTTTTCAACTCTGTCTTTTAACACATCATTCAGCCTGGGCCGTGTCGTGCATAAGGAAGTTCTGACTAATTCGTCATTCCGGCCGTAGCGAAGCGAAGAGCCGGAATCCAGAGTAGTAAAATCAATATATTGAGGTGCTGGATTTCGGACGAGGATTCCGCGTGGGACACGGCGCTCTTGCGGCCGGGCACAAGGAGCAAAGGACTGTCTCTGGGTGATCGCGCTTGCCTTGCATTGGGACAGAAACTCGGTATGACAGTGCTCACCTCCGGCCGCAATTGGGCCGATCTTGATCACTCAATCGATGTTTCTCTGATTCGTTAGGTGCGTGGATAGTCGAGAGTATCCGCTGCGTATAGACCGGACCTTGAGCATTTTGATCCAGATTTCAGGACCAGGAGTAAAAAGTTATGACTGAAAATCACGGGCGTTGCCCCCTTTGCGGTGGCGAGAAGCAACTAGTGTAGTGTCCTGAGTTAATCATATGTTAGTCGTTTTAGCACCTTGTTCCCACGCTCCCGCATGGGGACATATATGTTTGGCACGGTAGGGCAGGGTTATGGGTTCCCACGCGGGAGCGTGGGAACCAGAGATACCGGGAGCGCAAGACGCACGAATACCGCAAGAGTAAAAAGTTATGACTGAAAATCACGGGCGTTGTCCCCTTTGTGGCGGCGAGAAGCAACCAGGCACCACGACCTTTGCCGTAGATCTGAAGTTTGGTGTCGTGGTGGTTAGGGAGGTTCCTGCACTTGTCTGTACCAGCTGTGCCGATGCATGGATTGAGGATCCGGTAGCGGCGAAGCTGGAGGTCATTATTACGGAGGCACGCCGGAAGCACACTGTAGTCGAGGTGATGCGATGGCAACAGGTAGCGGCGTGAGTTTGGGGGGACTCGCGATTTCTGTTGCCGTGGTCTTGTGGATGGGCGTAGTTTTAAACTACCCAAGGGCTGTCTAAAGGTGATTTCCTTTAAAGACGGAAAAACGCAGGATGCAGTAATAATTTGGTTCCGGCTATGCCGGGTTAGGTGTTAGGGATATTTGGAGTTCTGGCCGGTTATCTTACTTCTTGACAAGTATGTTATCCTGATACAGTATTCATGTTAATAAATACATACTTATTGGGGTAAAACATGAAAGCTACTGTTGCCGGGCGCGGTCAAGTTACCATTCCGAAGAAGCTCCGGGAGAAGCTCGGTATTAAACCGGGTACGGTACTCGACTTCGACTACGTCGATGGCAAGTTGCAGGCCAGGAAAGTAATCACCACCGATCCAGTCGAACGTGTGTATGGGTGTCTGCGTGATTTACCCGGTACGGATGCCTTTATAGAAGATATTCGGGGAGCGGCGTGACCACCGCCGTCGACACAAACATCCTGATTGATATCTTTGCCGCCGATCCTGCATTTGGGCAGGCCTCCGCCCAAGCCATCCGGGGCTACCTGGAGAAGGGGGCTTTAGTCGCCTGTGCCGTGGTGTGGGCGGAAACGGCGACGGCGTTTCCTGACGAACAGGCTTTCGTTAACACCATGATAACCCTGGGCGTGGGTTATTCCGACTCTAGCCAAGAGAGTGCCCTTTTGGCCGCTTCTGCCTGGCGCCGTTATCGAAAGAAAGGAGGTACCCGGAAACGGGTCGTAGCGGATTTTTTGATTGCTGCACATGCCCAGACCCATTGTGACCGACTGCTAACCCGTGATCGCGGTTTTTACAAGAATTATTTCAATGATCTCGTTATCATCGACCCGACCGAGTAAGCAACACGGCCACCGGCTCGTCGCGGACTATTTTGCGCTCATTGACGCTGGTGAAGAGGCGCCTGGCACCGAACTCACACCCCACGGGTACGCACGCTATTCGGCGCCTTGGCCGGCCCGTCAAATCTGTGGTGGCGGTAATGTGTAGGGTTAAATATTGACCCATGTTGCACGGCTGAAATGCCGAAAGGGGCATTGCGATTCCTGAAGAGTTCGACAGTAAGATGTTGCGTGAAACCGCAGCGCAAGGACGTATATACTGGCACCAGCATGCGTTGGAGCGTTTTCTGGAGCGTGGCATCTCCCGCTCCGAGGTTATACGCGCTATCATAAAAGGCGAGGTTATTGATGTCTACCGAGCGGATCGCCCATATCCGAGCCACCTCATTCTGTACGTTGGGGATGAGCCGGTACATGTGGTGGCCGCAGCCGACCCCACTGAGAAAATATGCCACGTTATTACGGCTTATAGACCGGACCCCGAGCATTTTGAGCCAGGCTTCAGAACCAGGAGGAAAGATTATGACTGAAAATTACGGGCGTTGCCCCCTTTGTGGCGGCGAGAAGCAACCAGGCACCACGACCTTTGCCGTAGATCTGA
>ENA-ORDP01000791-ORDP01000791.1-marine-sediment-metagenome-genome-assembly--contig:-NODE-791-length-19099-cov-13.223745_pt1 | contig 19099 bp, 16 predicted proteins | sample MGYA00248627_ERZ508539 | MGnify/ENA primary metagenome ERZ508539 (study PRJEB26208, sample SAMN05571518) | marine sediment metagenome | biome: deep sea; feature: Hydrothermal vent; material... | reverse complement strand
AACCAGGACGGCATGCTTCTACAAGACATAGTCAAGAAGGGTACATAGTGGCGAAAGATATGGGGTGAGATTGACAGGAGTTCGCCATCGCTACCCCGCTTGGCCAGGCACGCGGTATGACGACGTACGATCTTGTAGATGCCGAAGCGGGTAAGGGCCTGGCCGCGTTGCGAGAGGAAGATCGGCTGATCGGGTGACTGCTCATCGGCCGGATCGTCCAGCAGTTGACGAAGCAACGACACGGTTTCTTGCCACAGCGGACAGGCGCGCCACTTGTCACCTTTGCCGTGCAGACGCACGCGGTGATGTTCGAGATCAAGGTTGCGGCAGCAAAGCTCGGCGACCTCCTGGACCCGTGCGCCGGTATTGTAGAGGAACAGCAAGAGTGTCCGATCACGCAAGGCATAGGAGGCCGAGGGCGGGAGCTGGGCAAACAGAGTCTGGATTTCATCCCGCTCCAGAAAGTGCGTCGGTGGCGCAGGGGTGCGTTTGACCGGGATCGCCATCACCCGCTCGGCCTCGAGCAACAGCTCCGGCGCCTGAGTGCCCAGGTAGTCGAAGAAGGTTCTGAGCGCGGCCAGACGCAGATTGCGCGAGCTTATCCGATTGTGGCGATCCTTCTCCAGGGTAGAGAGGAACCGTCGCACCCGCTCGGCGGTCAGGTCGCCGACTTGCACCCGAGTAAGACGGCGCTCCAGATCGGCGGCGACGAACAGCAGAAATAATCGAAGGGAGTCCCGGTAGCTCTTGATTGTGGCACTGCTCACCCCCTTTTGTGCCTTCAAATGATCCTCGAAGAAGGCCAACAGCAGGGTGCCCAAGGTCGTTGCACTCATGGCTCATCTCCTTGTACGGATGACGCCGCGTAACGCTCAAAGCGTGCGTTGGCTTGATCCAGCAACTCCGCGGTGATGGTGAGGTAGACGCTGGTAGAGGCCGGATTGACATGACCGAGGAAGGTCGAGAGGTGGTTCAACCTTGCGGCCGGGTCCACACCGCCACGGTACCAGCGCAGCAAGGTGTCAACGGCAAACGAGTGACGCAGGCAATGCAATCGTGGGGGTGCAACACCGGGAGGGACGGTAAGCCCCATTTGCACCACGAGGTGCTGGAAGGTGCGGCTGATCGTTTTGGCGTAGATCGGCTGACGTTGGTCCCTGGACAGCGAGAACAGTGGATCCTCGGCCGAGAGCTCGATGCCGGATATCGGTTGCTGGAGGTGATTGTCAAGTGCCTGCCCCACCTTCGGACCGAAGGGCAGCAGGCGGCTCTTGGCGAACTTGCTCTGGCGGATAATGAGGCATTGGCGTCGACGGTCTACATCCTTGCGGCACAACCGTGCGACTTCACTGACGCGCAACCCCAGCGCGTACATGAGGGCAAAGATCAGCCGATAGGTGGCCCCACGTCGATGGGTATTGCGCCCATCTGGCAGTTGTTCGACAAGGGCCAATAAGCGTCGAACCTGATCCGGCTCGAACAGAAACGGGAAGCGCTGGGATGTCGTGTGTCGCGTTTGAAGATGGCATGGCGAAGGGATGAGTATCTCCTGCCGCTCCAGCCAGAGAAACAACCGCTGGAGGACATTGACGAGATGGTTGTAGCTGCGCGGCCGGGTGCGCGGGCGTGAGCGTGCAAACGCCGCCAATAGGGTCGGCGTGATGGACTGCATCGTTTCGATCCCCTGCTCGACCAGATAGCGATCGAGTAATCGTAGCGTCGCCTCTTCGCTGTCGAAGCACTTCCCCAAGGCGCGGTGATGGGATAGAAAGGCACCGATGGCGGAGGCCAAAGGACTTTGCGGAACCGTCTTTTGGTCGTTCATAGCACATCCTCCCCGTCGCCGAGCGCCACCTCGCGCAGCGCCTCGAGATCGACCTTGGCATAGATCGCGGTCGACTTGGGCAGCGAATGACCGACGTAGTCACCAATCGCCTTGAGGGAGAAATGTGCCTCGACCAGACGTTGCACACAGGTATGGCGTAATGTATGGGAACCGGCTCGCGCCACGACAATACCCGCATTGCGCAGGCGGCGGGTCACGCACTGGGAGATCGCCGGCCAGCCCAGTGGTGTGTGTGGTGCGCAAGCGCGCAAGAACAGCGCACGCTCCTCACTCCGGGGACGCGCGTGGCGCAAATAGTTCACGATTGCCTCGCCTACCACGGAGGAGAGCGGATAGACCATGGAATGGCCCGCCTTGCGATCAGGGACAGCCAAGCGTTCATTGGACCAATCGACTGCATCGAGCACCAGGGCGGCCACTTCACGGGCGCGCAGCCCATAGGTGATCAGCAGTAACAGGATCGCATAGTCGCGTTTGCCGACGGGACTGCGCCGATCGACCGCCTCCAGCAACTGCTGCACCTGTTCCCAGGAGATAGCTCGCGGGATGTCGGATAGGCGATAGATCCGGGGGCAGTCGATGCCCCGGCTGAAATCGTTGAGTAACTGCCCTTGCCGATACAAATAGCGAACGAAAACCCGCAATTGCCCGCATAGCCCACTCAATGCGTGCTTACCAAGATCCTGACTGCTGTCGCTGATAAAGGCGCTGAGGATGGGCAGCGACAACGCGTGCAGGTCGGTCAACTCGATCCGCTGCAGATAGCGTTCCAGACGACGCAGGTTGTGGGTGTAAAGATCGATGGAGGCCGGTCGCAAACCCCGTTCTTCCCGCAGATAATCGAAAAATCCGGGAGCCGACGTAGCCAATGGTGGGATGTCGGGGGCACGGCGGTGCCCGATATATCCCGGCAGCACCAAGCGCAACATCTGATCCACGGGATTACGGGCGGCACTGGCCACTTGCCGCCGGGCCTCCTTGTTCTTGCGGCGTTGCCCGTGGTCACGAACCCAGGCATTGACAAATCCGTCCACGTGGTCGGCGAGTTCTTCTTGCGTCTTGGCGCCACGTGCCGCGGCGAAATCGGCAAAGTGCATCAGCACAGGTACGCGGCGGCATATGCTACTGGCCGTGTAGTCTTGTTCTGACAGCCAGGCCACATATCGCTCGATGGCCTCGCCCAACCAGCAAGCCCGGACTCGGTCGATAGTTTCCGGCTTAAGGTAATAGTTTTCCAACATGACAATCTCCCATCTAGATGAATGAAGGGAAGATCATCGCGCTTTCAGGGCACTTTGTTATGTTGCCGGTTTCAAGCCAAGGCTATTGCCCGATCAGCGTATTGGAGAGACTTGCCACATAACGGCAGTGGGCACATTAGGTTGACAATGGTGCCGCCATGAAGGCTGAGGAGTTTACTTCGGGTCTGCATGCGCTTGGCATTCTGCACGAGACCATACTACCGTACAGTCCCTATCAGAACGCCAAGCAAGAGACCTTCTGGGCCACCGTGGAGGGACGCCTGATGGCGATGCTGGAAGGGATCTGTGAGCTAACGCTGGACCGGCTCAACACGCTGACTCAAGCCTGAGTAGAACAAGAATACCACCAGAACCTGCATAGCGAGATCCATACAACCCCCCTGAAGCGCTTTCATCATGCCACCAGCGTTGGGCGTGACTGTCCGGACACCCAGGCCCTGCGTCGCGCCTTTCGCTGCACCACGACGCGCAAACAACGCCGCAGTGATGGCACCATCAGCCTTGAAGGCAAGCGCTTCGAACTGCCGGCGCGCTACCGTCATCTGGAGCATGCCATGATCCGCTATGCGCGCTGGGATCTGGGTGCCGTTGAGCTGATCGATCCTCAGACACGGATACCGTTATCCCCACTTTATCCTTTGGACAAGGCCGCCAATGCGGAGGGTCGCCGTCGTACGCTGGCGTCGCATACCGACCAGAACCCTCAGTCCACTCCAGAATCTGGATCGGCCGATGAACTGCCGCCACTGTTGCGCAAATGTCTGGCAGAGTACGCCGCCACCAGTCGGCCACCGGCTTATCTTCCTCATCGATCTTCGAAGAAAACCCCATGAACAAGAAACTGCTCGCCCTGTATGGTCTCAAATGGAATCCCTTCTCAGCGGATCTACCTGTCGAAGCGCTGTATGTCACGCCAAAGGTCGAGAGTTTTTGCTGGCGTGTCGAGCAGGGCTTGATCCGTGAAGGGGGCTTTGCCCTGATCACCGGGGATCCCGGCACCGGCAAGAGTGTGGTGCTGCGGATGTTGGCCGAACGGCTGGGGCAGTTGCGTGATCTCACGATCGGCGCCATTGCCCACCCCAGTGGCAACCTGGCCGACTTTTACCGCGAGATGGGCGATCTGTTCGGCGTTGAACTGCGGCCCCACAACCGATGGGGCGGCTTCAAAGCCCTGCGGGAACGTTGGTTGGCTCACCTGGAAGGTACCCTGTTGCGCCCGGTGTTACTGATCGACGAGGCCCAGGAGATGAACCCGACCGTTCTGAGTGAGCTGCGCCTGCTCTCCAGCATGCACTTCGACTCCCGCAATCTGCTCAGTGTCGTGTTCGCCGGTGATGGTCGTCTCAACACCAAGCTGCGCCGGGATGAACTGCTGCCCCTGGGCAGCCGCATCCGCACCCGCCTGATCATGGAGTATGCCAGTCGCGATGAACTGGCCGACTGCCTGAGCCATCTGCTCACCAGTGCCGGCAACGCCCATTTGATGACCGTGGAACTGGCCGCCACCCTGTGCGATCACGCCGTCGGTAACTATCGCGTACTCACCGGTATGGCCGCTGAACTGCTCGCCACCGCCGCTCAGCGTGAACTGACTCAGCTCGATGAAAAGTTGTTCCTGGAACTGTATGGCACTCCGCCATCTACCTCCCGAAAAACCGCTTGAGCCGCCGAGGACATCCACATGAACCCTCTGTCGCTCCTGTTCGTTGATCCGCCCGATCTGGCGGATGAAACCGCCATCGAAATGCTCGACTTCCTGCACCAACTCACCACGGCCTTCGAAAACCACTACGCCGCCCAGCTACGGCGGTATTACCAGGAGGTCGATCGATCACAACCGGATCTGCTCGAGGACTTCAACGACGAGTCGCCAGCCTTCTGACACCGAACTCCAGCAACCACGCAAACATGAATACCCACAACCTGCGGTCGGTCACCGGATGATACTCGTAAGACCATCAAATAGCGTGAACATGACCACATCGATTATCGTGATCACGCTCAGTTCGGGTCCTGCACCAGTGTTCAGACAGTTCGAGCAGCAAAGCGAAGAAATGGATTACGTCATGCGTTGTGTCGGCAAGTGGTTACGTACGGGACATGCACCCAATGAAATAGCGATACTTGTGCCGGGCAGCAAAACGGCGGAAATTATTACCGAGCGTTTGGAGTGTGCGAATATACCTAACCTTTGCCTGGTCGGTAAGAATAATAAAGCCGCTTACGATCCAGGCCAGCCGTTAGTGACTGTGCTCTCCATTCACAGCAGCAAGGGGCTGGAGTTTGATACGGTTGTATTGGCCGGTATCGACAAGATTCAATTTGTTGCTAAAGAATTGGTGGATCAGGTGAGGCTGATGTATGTCGGCATGACCCGGGCCAAATCCCAGCTACTGATTACATCCAGCGGGGATACGGTGTTTACCCAGCGTTTTGTTGAACTGGTAGCGCCTTAAATAACCACTGCATTAAGATTGGCGGCTTTTATTGGCCGCAAGGTCGCGCTAAACCCTCCTCAAACCACACCCCTGTAATCCCCCGCTTATACGCGTACGAAAATTCGACTGTAAAATGGCGCGATAAATCAAAACTAAGTCCTTGCCATCCTTGATGTTTTATCACCGAACAGAGACAATTCCCCACAAATCGCAGGCCAAAGGAGTCTGGCCGTGGTCAGGGGTTAAACAACAAGTCCATGAAAACGCAAGGAGTCCATCAGTCTGCCGCCAGAATATCTAAAAATGGCTACCAGCTCCGGTAAAACCTTTACCGCCGCCACTGGAGCAAAGCGTAGGAAATACTTGATGAAACCCAAAGGAATTTTGAAGTGTATTCGAGCTTTAGAAGAGTGCGTGTTCAAAGACATCTTCCTTGAGCGATACGGCGTATCGCTGCCCAAACCTCACATCTGTTCCTATAAAATTTAATATGGAAATACTCGACAACATAAATCATTTATTAGGCGACAGTCTGAAGCAAACAATTGACTCAGGCTCAAAGCTGAGAATTGCTGCATCATGCTTCTCAATTTATGCCTACGAAGCGCTCAAAGACGAATTAGAAAAAATCGACTCACTGGAATTTATTTTCACTTCACCAACATTTGTGCCTGATGAAGTGACTGATAAGGTGAAACGAGAGCGTCGGGAGTTTCTGATCCCTAAATTGGAACGTGAAAGAAATTTATATGGCGGTGAGTTTGAAATACAACTTAAAAATAAACTGACCCAACGCGCTATCGCAAAAGAGTGTGCCGAATGGATGCGGCGCAAGGCTGTATTTCGTTCCAATCGCAGCAAAGCGCCTATGCAGCAATTTGCCTGTGTTGAAACACAGGTCAGTAATACGGTTTACTTACCGCTGCATGGTTTTACCGCCGTTGACCTGGGATATCAGCAGGGTGATGCGGTTTCGAATTTCGTCAACAAGCTCGACGATTCTTCCATGACAGGGCAATATTTATCCCTGTTCGAGCAAATTTGGGAGGATACAGAAAAACTCGAAGATGTTACTGACAGAATCTGCGACCACATCGCGTCTGTATATAGGGAGAACCCACCGGAGCGTATTTACTTTTTAATGCTCTACAACATATTCAACGAGTTTCTGGAAGATATTAGCGAGGATGTGCTACCGAATGACCGGACAGGCTATCTTGATAGCCTGGTATGGCAGAAATTATTTAATTTCCAGAGAGACGGTGCAACAGGCTTAATTAATAAATTAGAGACCTATAGTGGTTGCATACTGGCCGACAGTGTAGGTTTAGGTAAAACTTTTACCGCACTGGCAGTCATTAAGTACTACGAACTTCGAAATAAATCTGTCCTGGTGCTATGCCCTAAAAAACTAGCGGACAACTGGCTCAACTACAACCGCAACCTCAAAACCAATATCTTTTCCAAGGATCGTTTCAATTACGATGTTCTCTGCCATACCGATCTACAACGCACAACGGGAGAGTCATTCGGTACCCCGCTTAATCGGATCAACTGGGGCAACTACGATCTGGTCGTAATTGATGAATCCCACAACTTCCGCAATAATGATGTCTTCAAAGACCGAGAGACCCGATATCAAAAGTTAATGAACCAGGTCATTAAGGAAGGCGTTAAAACCAAAGTGCTGATGTTGTCAGCAACACCTGTGAATAATCGCTTTAATGATCTTCGCAATCAACTCGCGTTAGCGTATGAAGGCGAGTCAGAAAATCTCAATGAAAAACTGCGTACAGAAAAAGGTATCGATGAAATATTCCGTCGTGCACAGGCCACCTTTAACCAATGGGCAACACTCCCGCCTGAAGAACGCACAGCCAGCGCAATTTTAAACGCATTGGATTTTGACTTCTTCGAGTTACTGGATAGCGTCACCATAGCCCGTTCGCGCAAACACATTGAAACATTTTATGACACCAGCGACATTGGCACCTTCCCTGAACGTCGCAAGCCCATATCAGTACACAGCCAGCTAACACATCGTAAAGATGTAATCGGTTTCAACGAGATATTCAATCAGCTTTCACTGTTGAATCTCGCGGTCTATGCACCGGTTAGCTATATTTTGCCGAGCAGACTGGCCAAATACGAAGCCCTCTATGACACTGATGTTGGTGGTAAGGGCAAGCTGCGCCAGGTTGACCGTGAGAGGAGTCTGCAAGCGTTAATGACGGTTAACCTACTCAAGCGACTGGAAAGTTCGGTAGAAGCCTTCCGGCTCACCTTGCAAAAACTGAAAGCAAACCACCAAAACTCGTTAGAGAAAATTGAGATTTTCAAAAAAACGGGTGTTGATAGCAGTTTTCCAGATCTTGCCGCTGCCTACCAGGATCTGGAGCCGGATGACGATGATATTCCAGATTTTGACGATGCAGCTACCGGCGGTAAAGTACAAATCCATCTAGGTGATATGGATCTTCCCTCATGGGAACATGACCTGAAGGCAGACCTTGAACTAATCGATGGGCTGCTGTCAGAAATGCGAAAAATCAGCCCCGAAGACGATGCTAAACTTCAACACCTGATTACCCAGGTCAATAGCAAAATTTCCTCACCTATCAATCCGGGAAACAAAAAAATACTTATCTTCACGGCTTTTGCAGACACCGCAAATTACCTGTACAAAAATTTAGCCCCCTATATTTCAGAAACCCACCATTGCCATACAGCCAGGGTTACAGGCTCGGATGGACCAAAATCAACCCTTGGAAAAGGCTATGATTTCCAATCGCTACTCACGCTGTTCTCGCCAGTATCTAAAGAAAAGGCAGTCATACTGCCAGATGAGACTGAAGAGATCGATATCCTCATTGGTACTGACTGCATCTCGGAAGGACAAAACCTTCAAGATTGCGATTATCTGATTAACTACGACATTCACTGGAACCCTGTGCGCATCATTCAGCGTTTTGGCCGTATTGACCGTATTGGTTCCAAAAATAGCACCATCCAGTTGGTAAACTACTGGCCAGACATTACGCTGGATGAATACATAAACCTCAAGGAACGTGTCGAAAGCCGCATGATCATCGCAGATGTCACTGCCACAGGGAATGACAACGTGCTCAATGCTGAATCAAATGATGTGTCCTATCGCAAAGAGCAATTACGCCGCCTGCAAGAAGAAGTCATCGATATGGAAGACCTCAAAACCGGAGTATCCATTACCGACCTGGGTCTCAATGACTTCCGTATGGATTTGGTCAACTACGTCAAAGACAATGGCGATCTGGCACACGTACCAAACGGTATGCATGCGGTGGTATCTTCTGATTCGGAAAAGGGTTTGCCACCCGGTGTTATATTTACCCTGCGCAACCGCCATCAAAGTGTCAACATCAACCAGCAAAATCGCCTGCATCCGTTTTATCTCATTTATATTGGCAACAATGGCGACATCATTGCTAATCATACAGAAGTCAAACAGTTGCTCGACCGGGTGCGCACCGCCTGTAAAGGCAATAGTGAACCGCTGGCAAACGTCTGTCACATTTTTAACCAGGCCACTGACGACGGCCGTAACATGCAGGATTATTCCGAACTGCTCGATCAGGCGATACGCTCGATGGTGGACATAAAAGAAGACAAAGACATTGATAGCTTGTTTACCAGCAACCGCACCACAGCGCTGGTAGATACCATCGCCGGGCTGGATGACTTTGAGCTCATTGCCTTTCTGGTTGTCCAGCAAACATCAAGCACCGGGACCGCTGGATGACTGTACTGTATGAGTGGCCCAAACAGGCCGCCTTCATGCGACCGGTGCCGAAAAGTAAAATATACGATTACGCCAGGCCTAGCCGTGCCGTAAAAGACCGTTTTGTCAGCGAAGTAGACAAAATCATCTGGCAGTACAAACTTGCGCCAGAAACTATCAATATCGCTGTAAAACCCGCCGTGCCGGAAATACAGATATTCGGCATCAGCCTGAAAACTAAAGTGCTCAGTGACACGGTGTTGCGGACCATCGACAAGGCCATTAGTTTTCCCATATTCTACGAGCTGACATTTGAAAAACAGATTAAGATAACCGCGGCCTACAAACGCCCCAGTGAGGCGGATAGCAGAAAATGGGTAGTGGGTGCCTACTTCGAAAGCCCCTGGTTTGCAGTAGAATTCCCTCGTGAACGGCTGCCACTGGCGTTAGATATGGAAAAGCTCTACGAACACATGCTGCGCCCATTGATGCCCTTACCACCTAAGGGAATGGAATCGCTCAAGGCTCACGCCGAACGGCTGGAGAATATACAGAACAAACAAAAAGAACTCGGCAAGCTTGAAACCCGATTACAACGGGAACAACAATTTAACCGCAAGGTGGAAATTAACGCCCAGCTTAGAGCGCTGAAAAATGAACTGGAAGCGCTTTCTACCGGGCAAGTTTAATAATCAGGAATATCGATGGACAAATTAAAACTGCATACCCCCGACTTCACCGAAGAAAATATCGCCAAACTAGCTGAGTTGTTTCCCAATTGTGTCGTCGAAGCCAAAGATGAAAATGGAAGGCTGAAAAAAGCTATCGACTTTGATCAACTGCGTCAGGAATTATCGCATTCCGTAGTGGAAGGCCCCCGCGAACGCTACCACCTTGACTGGCCTGGAAAACGTGAAGCGCTGCTCGCCGCCAATGCGCCTATCGCAAAGACATTGCGCCCCTGTCGGGATGAGAGTGTGGATTTTGATACCACTAAGAACCTGTTTATTGAAGGTGATAACTTAGAGGCATTGAAATTGTTGCAGGAAACATATCTGAATAAGGTGAAGATGATTTATATCGATCCGCCGTATAACACGGGGAATGACTTTATTTATAATGATGATTATTCAGAAGACGCTGAGTCATATTTTGAGAACTCGGGTCAAAAGGATAGAGCAGGTAAGCAGCTGGTAGCAAATACCGAAGCGAATGGGCGGTTCCACTCGGATTGGATATCCATGATGTACTCCCGTATCAGGTTGGCATGGAATATCCTCAGGGAGGATGGTGCAATATACATTTCTCTAGATGATAATGAAGTGGCGAATCTGCGAAGAATGTGTGACGAAATATTTGGAGCAGAAAATTTTGTTGCAACACTAATCTGGCAAAAGGTTTTTTCACCAAAAAATACGGCGCGCCATTTCTCTGAAGACCATGACTACATAGTAGTATATGCAAAGCACAAGGACACTTGGAGCCCACAACTTTTACCAAGAAGTGAAGAGGCGATAGCAAGATATTCCAATCTAGACAAAGATCCACGCGGCCCATGGACATCAAGTGATCTTACTGCACGAAATTACTATGGCGCTGGGATATACGAAGTTACTGGTCCAACAGGAAAAATATTTTCATCGGGTAAAGGCCGCTATTGGCGTCAAAACCTTACCAAATTCCAAGAGCTTGATAAGGACCATCGAATTTGGTGGGGTGAGGCAGGTGAAAACATGCCGCGATTAAAGAGATTTTTGTCTGAGGTCAAGGATGGCGTTGTGCCTCAAACGCTCTTACTTCATACAATGGTAGGACACACGCAAGAAGCAAAGAAGGAATTGTTGAAGTACGCAGATTTTACTGAAACAGAGAATGTACTTAACTCTGTAAAGCCAACACGTTTACTTCGTCACTTGCTAAGGATAGGTACGTCACCACAGTCTGGTGATATTGTCATGGACTTTTTTGCAGGAAGCGGCCCTTTAGCTAGCGCGACATTACTTCAAAATAGGGAAGACTCAGGCAATCGGAAATTTATATTAGTGCAAATACCAGAAAATCTTCCTAAGGAGGAGGCGACCGTAAAAACAATAGCAGATCTCGCGAAGTCACGAATAAAAAATATTTCACGAAATATTCAAGATCTTGAGGAGAAGAAAAAAAATAGCATTAAACAAAATATAAACAAGAAAGGTTTTGACCAATTAGATTTTGGATTCCGCGTCTTGAAGATCGATAGCTCCAACATGAAAGAGGTGTATTACACACCGGATGCCCTGAATAAAGGCGATCTGTTTGCCCACGCTGATAATATCCGCGAAGACCGTACAGCAGAAGATTTATTGTTCCAGGTCCTGCTCGACTGGGGCGTGGATTTATCTCTGCCGATTCAACAGGAAATTATAGATAAGAAAACCGTCTTCTTTGTCGATGAGGATGCGCTTGCCGCCTGTTTTGATACCGGTATCAACGAAGACTTCGTCAAACAACTTGCCACACGCAAACCCCTGCGCGTGGTTTTCCGCGATGCCGGTTTTGAAAGCGACAGCGTGAAGATCAATGTAGAACAAATCTTCAAGCTCATGTCCCCCAGTACAGAAGTGAAGACGATTTAAAGGAGCCAAACATGGAAGGCAAACCTAAAAAGATCGGTGGCAAGGATCTAATCGTCTTCGAGTTTGATCGTTAAAACATCATGACTACCTTTATGCGCTTTACAGAGCGGTATATCGTAACATGTTGAAGGAATAGAGATAATCCGTGGATTACCAGGGTGCTACCGAAACGAATTTCGGTACCAAAACTAAAAATATGGAACGCGATATCTGAGACAGATAATGAAGCTGAAATTTAAAAAACAGGTCTATCAGACTCATGCCGTAGAATCAGTGGTTGATTGTTTCTCTGGCCAGCCAAAGACCAGTGGCGTGCAGTATCGGGTGGACCCTGGTCGCGTCGAAGCTGGTGCGCCAGAGCAACAGGATTTTATTGACGACGCCGGTTTTAAAAATAGCGAGATTGTGTTGTCGTCTTTGCAGTTATTGGAAAATATTCAAACTGTTCAGCGCCGGCAAAATCTATCTTTGTCAGCAGAAATGGTAGTGACCAAGGTGTGTCCGGTTAATCTTGATATTGAAATGGAGACGGGTACGGGAAAAACCTATTGCTACATCAAGTCTATGTTTGAGTTAAACGAACGCTACGGTTGGAGCAAGTTTATTGTAGTGGTCCCCAGTATCGCCATCCGCGAAGGTGTGCAAAAGTCTTTTCAGATAACAGCCGATCACTTTTTGGAAGACTACGGAAAGCGTGCACGGTATTTTATATACAACTCAAAAGAACCCCACAATCTGGAAAGCTTTTCCTCTGATGCAGGTATCAGTGTGATGATTATTAATGTCCAGGCTTTTAATGCCCGCGGAAAGGATGCGCGCCGAATTTATGAAGAATTGGATGATTTCCAGTCACGCCGACCGATCGACGTTATAAAAAGTAATCGTCCCATCATGATTCTGGATGAACCCCAGAAGATGGAAGGTAGAAAAACGCTGGACTCATTAAAAGAGTTTAACCCACTCATGATTTTGCGTTATTCGGCAACTCATAAGACAGAACACAACAAGATTCACCGCCTCGACGCACTGGATGCTTACAACCAGAAACTGGTTAAGAAAATCGCAGTACGTGGCATCAGCGTGAAAGGTCTGTCTGGCACCAATGCCTATCTGTACGTTGAGAACATTGAAATATCCGCCAGTAAACCGCCAGTCGCCAAAGTCGAGATGGAGATCAAGCAGGGCGGCGGGATCAAACGCATCGTGAGGAAGCTAGGGCGTAACGATAATTTACATGAAATATCAAATGGGCTTGATCAATACAAGGGTTTTGTGGTGTCAGATATTGATGCTCATAAAGACACCATCAGTTTTACCAATGGTGTGGAGCTACGGGCAGGTGAAGCAACAGGCAATATCGATGAACCCGTGCTACGTAGGATACAGATACGAGAAGCCATCAAGGCGCATTTTGAAAAGGAACAAGCCTTGTTTCATCAGGGCGTCAAGGTATTAACCCTGTTCTTCATCGATGAAGTGGCTAAATACCGATCTTACGATGATAGCGGCGAAGTGTCGGGTGAGTATGCCAAGGTTTTTGAAGAAGAATATAACCTGGCGCTGAATGAAGTTATAACCCTGGAAGACACGGCATACAACCGGTACTTGAAGGGCATAGAAGCAGGAAAAACGCATAACGGCTATTTTTCCATTGATAAGAAGACCAAGCATCTTATTGATCCAAAAACAGCAGCGCGTTCAACTGAAACCGATGATGTCGATGCATATGATCTAATTCTTAAAGATAAAGAGTCACTATTATCATTTCCAGCGCCATCTGATGATGCGGAGACGCGACGGAAGAGAGAGGTCCGTTTTATTTTCTCTCATTCGGCATTGCGCGAAGGCTGGGACAATCCGAATGTTTTCGTTATCTGCACCCTGAAGCATAGTGATAATACGATATCCCGGCGGCAGGAAGTCGGCCGTGGTTTACGCCTATCGGTCAACCAGAATGGTGATCGTATGGATACACCAGCACTCGTTCATCAAGTCAATGTACTTACCGTTGTCGCCAATGAAAGTTATAAGGATTTTGTGACAGGCTTGCAACGTGATATTAGTGAATCGCTTTCTGCGCGGCCACGGGTTGCGAATGAGGAGTATTTTACGGATAAAGTTCTCAAAACCGCTGAGGGCGATATTACCGTCGATACAAAGATGGCAAGAAAGATCTACAAATACCTCCTTAAAAATGACTACATTGATGATGATGACAAAATCACCGATGCCTATCATGAGGCGAAAAAGGTGGGTGCTGTTGTTGCATTACCAGAAGAGCTTCTGCCTCATGCAGATCAAGCATTCCAGTTAATTGATAGTGTCTTCAGCGACGCGCAACTGCCTGATATTGGAGATGATCGAAAGGCCAAACAAAACCCACTAAATTCGAATTTTGAGAAAAATGAATTCAAGGAGCTATGGGGCCGCATCAACCAAAAAGCAGCTTACACTGTGCACTTCAAAACAAATGAATTAATCGATAAATGCGTCAAGACACTTGATGAGCACCTAAAAGTGAGTCCACTTCAATATACCGTCGTGGCCGGGCACCAGACAGAAACTTCTACATATGATGCGCTTAAAAGAGGCGATACATTTGAGGTAAGAGAAACAACCACGGAAACACATAAAGCCTCTGTGCAATCCACAGTAAAATACGATCTTATTGGCAAACTGTCTGAAGAAACGTTACTAACGCGTAAGACAATCGCAAATATAATGCAGGCAATTAATACAGCTGTATTTGCGCTGTATAAAATGAATCCGGAAGACTTTATTCGACAAGCCGCAAGGCTTATCAATGAGCAAAAAGCGACGGTGATTGTCGAACATCTAGCTTACGATCCAATCGACGATAGCTATGATCTGGATATATTTACTCAGGAAAAACCTAAAGACGATTTCAGCAAAGCAGAAAAAGTCGAGCATCATATTTACGACTACGTTTTCGTTGACTCAAAAATTGAGCGAACCTTTGTTAAAGAGCTCGATACCAGTTCAGAAGTAATTGTTTATGCAAAACTACCAAAAGGCTTCTCTATTCCAACTCCTGTGGGGAACTACAACCCAGACTGGGCAATTACCTTCAAAGAAGGGACGGTAAAACATATCTATTTTGTGGCAGAAACCAAAGGTTCTATGTCTTCTATGGAACTGAGAGAGATTGAAAAAACTAAAATTAAATGTGCTAAGAAGTTCTTTCGAAAAATTACATCTGATCAGGTCAAATATGACGTTGTTAACAGTTACGGTAAGCTGATGGAGTTAGTGCAGTAGTGCGCACTACATGCATTAAAATGATGCAACACGAACACACCGACACCATCATCGAACAGGCTGCCGCATGACAATTGAAATCGTCGAAATCATGGGGCGGTCGGAGCAGGGTATTACCCGGCCCTTCATCTGTCGTGGTGACGATGACAATATCTATTTCGTGAAAGGGATAGGGGCAGGTCGCCTCAGTCAGGTATACGAATGGATTGCGGGCAATCTGGGCGTAAAACTAGGACTCCCGATCGCGCCCTTTGAGGTTGTCCATGTGCCTGTTGAATTGGCAGAGGCCAATCCGGATTACAGGGATTTGGGTGTCGGGCCAGCCTTTGGTTCGCTCAAGCAAACCATTATGGAACTGAATTATGCTGGCATCGATCTGGTGCCTGATGAATTGCAGCGCAGTGTGTTGGCCTTCGACTGGTGGATACACAACGACGACCGTATGTTGAGTGAATCCGGTGGAAATCCGAACCTGTTCTGGGAACCGGAAGATGATCAACTGGTGGTTATTGACCACAATCAGGCCTTTGCCCCTGATTTCTCTGCCGATAATCTCATGAAATATCATGTATTTATTGGGCAACGTATTAATCTGTTTGGTGATGCCCTGTATAGGCGGAAATATGCAGAAGCATTTCAGGCTGCACTCAATCAATGGCAAAATATCTGCGACAATATCCCTGAGGAGTGGCACTATCTGGATGTAGAGATGACCGTTCCAGCAAATATTCGGCTAGACGCTATATTCAATATATTAAACCGCTGTAATACAGAGGCTCTGTGGGATCACACATGAACAAGATTGTCTGCCAATATGCCATTGTTCGCTTTGCTCCTTTTGTGGAGACAGGCGAGTTTGCCAATGTAGGCATTGTTATGATCGCGCCGAAGGAGCGTTATTTTGGTTTTGAATTTGAATTAAAACGCTATGCCAGGATTACCAACTTCTTTGAGGATGTGGATGCAAAGCTTTATAAGAAGACCTTGCATAATGTGAAAGAAGAGCTGGAACGTGTTTGCCAGGTTCTCAAGGGCCATGGTTTTGACGGGCGGTTGGAAACCAATGACGTTGAATTTGCCAATGGACTGTTCAAGGAAATTATCCGTACCCGTGAAACGATTGTGCGATTCGGCGAAATGCGTACGGTATTGACGGATGATCCCGAAAAGAAACTCAGGGAGTTGTTCGCTTTTTATGTGGAACGGAATTTCGTCACCAAAAAATATCAGGAAGAGTTATTGGAAAGCGATGTGCGAAAGTTGTTATATAAAGTCGATGTCGGTGACCGATTCGAGAGAGAAAGGCTGGGCGATGACAATTACCATGTCACCTTTCCGTTTGTCAGGCACGAAGACAATCAGCCCGCCAAGGTGATAAAACCATTGCACCTGGGGAAAAAAGAGCCCACAAAAATCTATGAACATGGCGCAGCCTGGATATTCAGAATCAATAAATTAAAGGGTAAGTTTATTGATCCGGATCGTGTGTTGTTCACGCTTGCTGGCCCTGTTACAGACGCAAACTGCATTGCTGCTTATCATGATATTAAAAATGAGCTGGAAGAAACGGGGATCAGAACAGCGGCTTATGATGACAAGGACGAAATTGTTAAGTTTGCGTTGAACTAGCTGAGCCGATTATTTACACGTCAAGGTATCACTCTAGTGGTGATTTCACTTATAACCATGATTTCAGCAAATGTTGAAACGCTTGTAAATCATGAAATTTTGTCTTCGGGACAAGATTCGGTTTGAAGGGACGGCCCCTGTTGCGTCTGGTTTCCTGTGGCTCATATCCTCCCGATGGGAGGAAGCACCTCAGGCACGCAGCAGGATTTACCCGTCTGTTAAACAATATCGTCTCCCAAGTGCTAAAAATCAAGTGATGTTAAGAGCTCCATCACTGTCATCTTCTTTGATGCCAAACCCGCCTCCAAAAGCGCCTGGACCAGAAAACTCTGGTTCTACGACTACCGCACAACGTCCACAAAACCCTCAAACAGAATCGCCTGGCATTGAGTGATTTTGACGAGTTTATTGCTCGCGATAAAGCCAATCTCGATATCTTCATGGCTGAAAGACGACTCGCTGGAAGATACCGAGAACCTCCCGCCGCCCGAAGTGCTGGCTCAGGAGATTGTGGAGCAGTTGGAGGCGGCGCTGGAGGAGTTTCGGGGAGTGGAAGCAGTGTTGCAAGGAAATGGCACAGATAGTTAGCAAAAGTCGCATTGATTTAGCGAGTTAAATACTGTATATATAAACAGTATCTGGCGAAGATCATATCTGGGTGCGCTATGAGCAAAATTGAATGGACTGAACAAACCTGGAATCCGGTCACGGGCTGCACGAAGGTGTCTCCCGGTTGCAAGCACTGTTATGCGGAAACCATGTCTAAGCGGCTCAAAGCCATGGGCGCGCCAGGGTATGAGAATGGCTTTCAGCTGAGTCTTCTTCCGGAGCGGCTTTCTCAACCCCTCCAGCGCCGAAAATCCACCATGTACTTTGTTAATTCGATGAGCGACCTGTTTCAGGAAGGCGTGCCATTCGAGTTTATCGACGATGTGATGGGGATCATAGAGCGTACACCTTGGCATACCTACCAGATTCTGACCAAACGTAGTGAGCGTATGCGCGAATATTTTAGCAGTCGTGTCGTACCCAATAACGCCTGGCTAGGGGTGTCCGTCGAAGATAAAAAATACGGTAAGCCCCGTATCCCGGACCTACAGGCCATTAAGGCAAAAACACGGTTTCTCTCAATAGAGTCCTTGCTGGAAGATTTGGGGAAAATTCGCTTGGCCGGTATTCATTGGGTCATTGTTGGCGGGGAATCGGGGCTGGGTGCCCGGCCTATGCAGGAACTATGGGTGACCAGACTACGCGATCAGTGCGAGAAGATGGGTGTGGATTTCTTTTTCAAGCAGTGGGGCGCTTGGGGTGAGGATGGTGTGAAGCGCTCGAAAAAAGCTAACGGGCGCAAGCTTCAGGGAAGAGTATGGGATATGATTCCGAGTTCCAGTTGTTCACAAACTGCGATTTCGCTATGAATAAAAACCTTTCGAGATTAGAAAAAGTCGACCTAAGAGACGTCTGGAAAACAGAAGCAGGGGATTTTACGCCCTGGCTTGCCCGGGAAGAGAATATCGCATTGCTCGGGAATGCCATTGGTATTGATCTGGAGGTAGAGGCGCAAGAAAAAAACGTAGGTCCATTTAGAGCGGATATTCTGTGTAAAGATACTATCTCGGAAAATTGGGTACTTGTTGAGAATCAGCTTGAACGTACTGATCATGTTCATCTTGGTCAGCTTTTAACGTATGCAGCAGGCCTTAATGCAGTGACTATTGTCTGGATTGCAGATCGGTTTACTGATGAACATCGTGCAGCACTGGATTGGCTGAATGAAATAACAGATAGCAGCTTTAATTTTTTCGGGCTTGAGGTTGAACTGTGGAGAATTGGAGACTCCCCAATTGCACCGAAATTCAATATTGCTTCTAAGCCTAATGACTGGACCAAAACCGTTGGGCGTGCTGCGGCGCAGATGACTGCAATGAACTGCATTACGATCATATTTTGCCTTATTCAAAGGGTGGTACTTCGATTACACCGGAGAATGTGCAGTTGTTGTGCGCGCGACATAATTTGCAGAAGAGTGACAAGATTATTTAGCTTGAAATGATCAATTGCTACGTATAAGTAGCACCACTTGACATCCCCCCTACACCCGCATAACGTCACCACAGCAATAACCAATCTCACAAATAGCATCGCCCGACGTGTGCTGTAACACATGCCGAGCGACTAACCCCAGGCTTGCAGACACAAGACCCGGGGCTGCGCAGAGTATATCGAAAGCGGCCCTGAGTGCGAATGAAACCCAGGGGCCGCTTTTTTTATGT